>Strawberry_p1__coassemble_1657_pt1 | contig 70851 bp, 57 predicted proteins | sample Strawberry_p1__metabat2_high_PE_023 | metagenome-assembled genome bin Strawberry_p1
TTTCACAATCGGTGTTTTGTGCGATAAATAAAGATGATTCGATAGCTGAGAGAAGCGATTTCCCTCAGCGCTCAACTATAATAACACCGCTCCAGAAAGGATGCAAGCATTATTTGTGATTTTCTTTAATGATTTCACGAGTTGATTTCAGCGCTGCTTTTATCTGAAAACAGCCTGTTTTTTATACCGCCAAAAGCCCGCCTCTGTCAACAAATTGCTCTTCCGGCTCCCCAAAAAAGAAAATTGAAATAGTAAATTCCAACCTTGGGGCTATGAATCGAAAAAGTAAATTCAATTTTCCGTAAATCCAGTTCTGTATTCCGTTGCATTTACTTCTGCGAAAACGCATTGCGTTGCATTTACCTCTGCAAAAGAACAGGTGTACTGATCTGCACTTCTTCACATGACAAAAACGACCGGCTGTTTCGGACAGCCGGTCGTTTGTATGTTAGGAAATATGTTTTATGGATCAGATTGATCCGTTCAGTCAGTCTGTTCGCCTGGTGCTTATGCCGAGCGGAGAACAGCTTTGCACTGTTTCTGGATCGCATCGATGATGTCATTGAAGACTTTGGTGATCATTGCATCATCGAGGGTGTGTCGATCGGACTGGAACGTCATGTTCAGAGCGATGGACTTCTCGTCATCGGCTACATGTTCGCCTTCGTAAACGTCGAAGACTTCAACGCTGCGAACAACAGCTTCTTTATCGAGTTTTCCGGAGCGTTTAATGACATCGACGATCTTGCCGGCAGGTACATCCTTTTTGACAACGAAGGCGAGGTCACGGCTGACAGCCGGGTATTTCGAAACAGGAGAGAAGCGGACTTTGGATTTCTTCGTGCCAAGGACTTTATCGAGATCGATTTCAGCCATGACAGCCTGACGGATGCCATTTTCTTTGGCGTAGAGAGGATGAATCTCGCCGGCGATACCGATGAGATCTTTTCCGATATAGACTTCAGCCGAACGTCCTGGATGGAAATGACGGGTATCCGTCTTGTTTTCCTTGAAGTAAATCCGGTTTTCACCGATACCAAGACGGATCAGCATTTCTTCGATCAGACCTTTGATCGTATAGAAGTCAGTCGGCAGAGTCTGGTTGAGCCAGCGAACCGACTCAAGATTGCCGTTGAGAACGATCGCGAGATGTTCATCAACGCCCTGATCGGAAGTCAGCTCAGAGATTTCGAAGAGAGAAACGTTTTTGTTTCCTCTGGAAAGGTTGTAGCTGAGTGTTTCAAGCAGAGACGGCAGGATGGAGCGGCGGATAAAGCGGCGCTCTTCGGAAAGAGGTACAGGCAGTTCAAGCGCATTTCCGCGGCCAAGGATCGCATTGTCATTTTTCGCCTGGGAAACAAGCGTATAGGTAACTGCATCCTGCAGACCGTTTTCAAGAAGCATTGTACGGATAAAGCGGCGCTGTTTCTGCTGCGGGTTCAGTTTACCCTCTGTCATTTCCATCAGAGGAAGAGTCGAAGGCAGGCGGTCGTAGCCGATCATGCGGATAACTTCTTCACTCAGGTCAGCCATGCCCTCAAGATCCTGACGGGTACTTGGAACATGAACAGTAATCAGATCGCCGTCAAGTTCCGGCTCAAGAGAGAGACGTTTGAAAACATCCATGACTTCATCGAGTACGAAATCTGTTCCAAGACGTCCGTTGATTTCTGCAAGCGTGCAGGTGATGGTTCTTGGAATATAGCCGTCTGTTCCATAGACAACGGTCTTTTCGATGTCTTTGGCATCTGCGTAGCGGATCAGCAGATCAACAGCACGGTCGAGCGCTTTCTTTGCAGCAAGAGGTTCAATGCCTCGCTGGTAGCGGACAGAAGCTTCTGTATTCAGAGCCAGACGTCTGGCGGTATTGCGGATGGATACGTGATCGAATGTAGCAACTTCGATCAGCAGACGGGTTGTGTTTTCTTCGATCTTCGAATCATCGCCGCCCATGATACCGGCAATGCCGACTGGTTTTCCGGCAGAAGTAATGATGAGGTCTTCTGGCTGGATCGAATAGGTGATGCCATCAAGTGCAGTGTATTCGCATTCGAGACCGTCTTTGCAGATCAGCTCGCTTGCAGGCAGAGCGTCAAGGTCATAGAAATGCATTGGCTGTCCGGTTTCGAGCATGACGATGTTCGAAATGTCGACAATGTTATTGATCGAATGAACGCCGGAAGCGCGCAGCAGCTCTTTCATCCATTTCGGAGATTCTTTGATCGTGATCGATCCGATGATTTTCCCAAGGAAGGACGGGCATTTTTCGGTTGTCGAAGAAATGACGAGATCTGTTTCTTTATCATTTCCTGCATTTCCGGCGCCTTCATATTCCGGGAATTCTGCAGGACGTTTGAGAATGGCAGCTGTTTCTGCAGCCATATTCCATACAGCCTGGCAGTCAGCACGGTTCGGTGTCAGAGAGATGTCGAGAACGACATCATTCAGTCCAAGATAGCCGCGCGGATCGGTATTGCCGACCGGTGCATCTGCTGGAAGGACTTCAATTCCTGCAAGCTGTTCTTCAGTCAGTGAATGTTTATCTACGCCGAGTTCAGCAAGAGAGCAGATCATGCCGTCGCTCTGCTGTCCGCGGATCGATCCGGAACGGATTTCGCCGCCAGGAAGTTTTGCACCAGGCAGAGCCACGATAACCTTCTGTCCTGCTGCAACGTTTGGCGCACCGCAGACAATCTGACGGATGCCATCGCCGGTATCGACTGTGGTCAGATGCAGGTGATCGGAATCCGGATGATCAACACAGGTAAGCACTTCGCCGATCACGAGGTTTGTTCCCGAAGACATTGGGAGAATTTCTTCAACTTCAAAGCCGGCGTCTGTTACAGCGCTGGCTACATCGTTCATATCGAGGCCGGAAAGATCCATGTACTGTTCAAGCCATTTTCTGGAAAGTTTCATTTCGCTGTTCCTCCTCTTCTAGTCAAAGCGGTCAAAGTTCTTATTGAACCGCTGGTCGTTTGTATAGAAATGACGGATGTCATCAATGCCGTATTTCAGCATGGCTACACGCTCAATACCGATACCGAACGCAAAGCCGTTGACTTTCTTCGGATCATAGCCGGCCATCTCCAGTACATGAGGATGGACTTCGCCGGCACCGAGAATCTCAATCCAGCCAGTTCCCTTGCAGGTCGGGCAGCCTTTTCCGCCGCACATATGGCAGGAAACATCGACTTCAACACTTGGTTCAGTGAATGGGAAGAAGGACGGACGGAAACGGATTTCACGGTCCTGACCGAACATTTTGCGTGCGAAAAATTCAAGCGTTCCTTTCAGGTCAGACAGAGGTACGTGCTCGCCGATGACCAGACCCTCAATCTGCATGAACTGATGAGAATGAGTTGCATCGTCATCATCACGACGGTAAACCTTGCCCGGGCAGACAACCTTGATCGGGTTTGGAGCCTGCTCTTCAAGAACTTTCATCTGGATTGCGGTTGTATGGGTACGCAGCAGATGTTCCGGATCGAGATACAGGGAATCCTGCATCGCACGGGCCGGATGATCCTTCGGGATATTGGCACGCTCGAAGCAGTACAGGTCATCAACAACTTCATCGCCTTCAATAACCTGATAGCCAAGACCGATAAAGAGGTCTTCCAGTTCCTGTTCAACCAGGTGAAGCGGGTTGAGGTTGCCATAAGACGGACGGCGTCCTGGCAGAGTCAGGTCGATCTTTTCGGAAGCCAGCTTCTCTTCAAGAGCTTTGCTTTCAAGCTCTTCTTTTTTCTTGTCGAACAGAGCCGTTGCTTCTGCTTTGAGTTCGTTCACTTTCTGACCGAATGCCGGTTTTTCTTCCTTTGGAACATCCTTCATCTGCTTCATGAGCGCAGAGATCTGTCCTTTTTTGCCAAGATACTCCACGCGAAGAGCATTCAGCTGTTCCAGGTTTTCAGCGTTTTCAAAAGCGGCGGTAAACTGCTGTTTCAATTCTTCAAAATTCGCCATAAAAAACTCCTTTCAGCAGCGTGAAGGTATCGGGGAAACGACGCAATCTTCAGTGATCGGCAATCGTTTTCTGGCTCAGGCCAGAACAGGAATGCAGCCATAAAAAAACAAAAACGACGAATGCGAAAACGGAAAAAACCGCGGTACCATTTCGCTTCGTCGTTATAGACACACTCTTGTCATGATATCCGTATGAGACGGGAAGACATTACTCTTCGGCTCCGGAATGAATTCGCAGGACCCGTGCCGCTCTTCTTTCACCAGTGTGAAGAGCTCTCTGAGACCGGGCAGTCTGCCATGGTTCCTTCATCGCTATGGAGTCATTTTAGCAGAGAAACAGGGCGGCGCAACTGCGCGTTTGCCAACTCGTTCCATTCCTGAGCATTTTTCACATGCTCAATCCAACCTGATTTGCGCTTAGCGCGGGCGTAACTTCACCTGCTCTGTCAGGATCTGATACTCTGAACCTGAATATCCGCCAGTCTGAAACAGGATCTGCTTTTCTCTGACTGGCAGAGCGATCGCAATGATCGTCAGGAAATGAGGCACGCATGAAAATTGAATCTTTACAGAACGCGACAGTTAAAGCGCTTGTCCGTCTGAAAAACAAAAAAGACCGGGATCAGTCCGGCGAATTTCTGGTTGAAGGTCTTCATATGCTCCAGGAAGCCGCACAGGCCGGCTGTCTGAAACAGGTCTATATGCTCGATACGCTTCCGGAATTTACCCAGGCCCCGGTTACCTTCTGTTCACAGGCTGTTTTAAACAAGCTCTCTTCTCAGAAAAGCGATGCAAAATACATCGGACTCTGCACGAAGCCCGAACTTCATCCGGATCTTAAACCAGTCGAGGGAAAACCATTCCACATCCTTCTTCTTGACCGCATTCAGGATCCGGGCAACATGGGCACTCTGATCCGCAGCGCCTGTGCGTTTGGCTTTGACGGCGTTTTCTGCTCAGGCGACTGTGCTGATCTCTATAATCCAAAAACCATTCAGTCCACACAGGGTGCTCTCTTTCAGATTCCTGTAATGACAGACGATCTTGAAACTGTCATTTCCAGACTGCAGGCACAGCAGGTTACGGTCTATGGGGCAGCGCTGCATCAGGATTCCACTGCTCTGCGAAATCTTTCCATTGCTTCTTCATCGGCTGTTGTCATCGGCAACGAAGGTCAGGGGATCCGTCCTGAAATTCTCAACTGCTGCGACAGACTCGTTCATATTGAGATGGAAACCTTTGAATCGCTCAATGCCGCAATTGCCGGAAGCATTTTCATGTACGAGCTGATGTGTGCCGGTCTGCACTGAGACTGGCGTTCTCTCTTTTTCCTTTTTCATCTTTCTTCTTCAATTACAGAAAAAGCCTTCATCCTGTCCGCAGACAGAACGAAGGCTTTTTTTCATAGAATCAGATGACTTGTTTTAACGCTTTTCACTTAGTTGAGACGGTCGTTGTGGTCAATGTTGTTGATGCGATCCGGTCCGACAGAAACCATGGAAACAGGTACGCCGGTGAACTCTTCGATGAACTCAACGTATTTCTTTGCGTTTTCAGGCAGTTCATCCCAGGTCTTCATTTTGGAAATGTCTTCTTTCCATCCTGGAAGAACGGTATAGACCGGTTTTGCTTTGGCAACTTCAGCCTGATCGCTTGGAACATAATCGAGAACTTCTCCATCGATCTCATAACCTGTGCAGACTTTGATCTCATCGAGTCCGCCAAGAACATCAAGTTTGGTCAGAACGATATCGGTCAGTCCGTTGAGCATGTCGGCATGACGGACAACAACCAGATCAAGCCAGCCGCAGCGGCGCGGACGTCCGGTTGTAGCACCGAATTCGTGACCCTGATCGCGCAGCCAGTCACCCTGTTCATCGAGAAGCTCGGTAACGAACGGTCCTTCACCAACACGGGTGGAGTAGGCTTTGACAACGCCGATCACCTGATCGATTTTGGAAGGTGCAACACCTGCACCGACAGTTACGCCTGCAGAGGTTGGCGAAGAAGAAGTGACGTATGGATAGGTTCCATAGTTGATGTCCAGCATGGCAGCCTGGGCACCTTCGAACAGAACTTCTTTGCCTTCTTTGATGGCGTCATTGACCAGGTGGGTGCTCTCAACGATCATCGGGACGATCCGGTCATGAATTTCACGGAACTGTTCGACCATCTCGTCTGCATCCATCGGCTCTCCGCCATAGACACCGGTAAACAGGCGGTTTTTAAAAGCAAGGTTTTCGCGCAGACGCTGTTCGAATGAGTCAAAGTCAATGAACTCATGATAGCGAATGCCTTTGCGCGCGTATTTGTCCTGATAGCAGGGACCAATACCGCGTTTTGTCGTTCCAATTTTATGGGAAGCTGCCGCTTCTTCGAGCTCGTCCTGATAGCAGTGATACGGCATCAGAATCTGTGCTCGGTCGGAAATCTGAATATGATCCGTACTCAGTCCGCTCTCTTCAAGAGTTTTCATTTCCTTCAGCAGAACAAAGGGGTTGCAGACTACGCCCGGACCGATGATGCAGGCTGCTTCACTGCGAAGCACGCCGCTCGGGAGCAGATGAAGAACGTGCTTCTTCCCGTTGACAACGACAGTGTGTCCGGCGTTGTCTCCGCCCTGGAAGCGGACGACCATATCCGCCCGGTCAGCGAGTACATCTACAATTTTTCCTTTACCTTCGTCCCCCCACTGGGTTCCGACGACAACTTTTGCGCTCATAATCTATATCTTCCTTTCAGCTCGGCTTTGTACATCTGAGCAGAACAAAGACAGTATAAAAGGTGAATGTGAAAAAACCAAACCCACACTCCGCCATGGCCGATTCCGTCAGCTCCCTGTCCGCCTTAAGCCAATTCCCCGCATATTTTTCGCATCTGGGCAAGTTTCGAAAGCGGTTCTCTTTTTCCTGCTGTTTCTTATTTTATTCTTCGAGCCTTTTCGCTTTAGACTGAAATCAGCACACACAGTCTGAACGCTTCACCCGCTCAGAACTGTAAAAAAGAAGGGAGTTTTACATTCCATGTCATCCTCGAATCTGAAAACTTTCACACTCTCCAATGGCGATGTATTTCCATCGATCGGCTACGGAACATACAAAGTTGCCGGCGCTTCGATTGAAGACATCGTCGCCGATGCCATCCGTGCAGGCTATCGTCTGATCGACGGCGCAGCACTGTATGGCAACGAAGTCGAAGTCGGCCGCGGCATTGCCAAAAGCGGCGTTCCGCGCGAACAGCTGAAAGTCACCTCAAAAGTTCCGCCAGAAGCAAAGCATTATGACGATGTCATTGCTGCCGCAAACAAGACACTTGAAGACCTTGGTCTCGACTATCTTGATCTCTACCTCGTTCACTGGCCAGCCAATGCGACCGTCCATCCTGATCAGTGGAACGAACTCAACATGGATACCTGGGCAGCCATGATCGAGCTGTACCGCCAGAAAAAAGTCAGAGCCATCGGTGTATCCAATTTCAAAATTCACCACCTTGAACCTCTGATGAAAACCGACGTAAAACCCATGGTCAACCAGATCGAATTTCATCCAGGCTATACTCAGCCTGAGATCGTCGACTACTGCATCGAACACGACATTGTCGTCGAAGCCTGGAGTCCGCTTGGACGCACCCGCGTTCTGCAGCTGCCGCTGCTCGAAGAAATCGCAAAGGAAACAGGCAAAACAACCGCCCAGATCTGCATCCGCTATGCTCTGCAGAAACACGTTCTTCCTCTGCCAAAGTCTTCCCACTATGAACGGATGAAAGCCAACCTGGATGTGTTTGACTTCTCCCTGACTCCTGAACAGATGGAAGCCATCGACAGCCTGCCTGAAACCGGCTATTCCGGCCTCGATCCGGATACCAATCCTGTCGGCTGATCCAGAACCCAAAACGAAAGACCGCCCCGAAGCAGAACCGGAAAGGATACTCCGGTCTGTTTCGGGGCGTTTTGCATGACTGAATCGCGTGCTTCGCAAAAAAAGCAGTCTGTTACTGATTATCCTCGTCGGATTTAGAAGATCTCAGATCGATATTCAACATGGAATATCGTTCTCTTCTGGAGAGTTTTCTGTGAACGGGTGCAGCTTCCTGCTCCTGTGAAACAGAAGGTTCTTCCGTCTGAGAAGGTTCCTGTACTTCCTGTTCAGGCTGAACCGGCGCCTGGGGAACCACCGATTCTTCCAGTACTGCATCTTCAGATTCGACCACCGTCAGAGAAGACTTTTCTTCTGGCTCAGTCTCTGGACTCTTTTCAGAATCTTCATCGGGCTGGTCAGATTCCGGCATCGAGTCATCCTCTTGTACAGAATTCTCTTCTGCTTCTTCAGACGACTCGAATTCAGGCTGGTCTGCTTCTTCCAGAACAGATTCAGCTTCTGCAGAAACGTCTGCATCTTCTGGTTCAGTTTCGGCTTCAGCTTCCGCTTCTTCTTCCGGATCTTCGGGCTGTTCTGGCTGACTGTCCGGGATACTCATCCGGTTTGCCCAAGCTTCCTGCTCGAGACACTCTTCGCAGGACGATTCATCAGAAGACTCGCTTTCGGCTGCCGTTTCCGGCTGTTCTTCGATTTCACAGATTTCCGTTTCCTGGATCTCGAGTTCTTCGCCGTCCTCTGCTTCTTCCTCTTCAACGATAAGAGTTTCTTCAGAGGTTTCCTGAATCTGGGTTGAAGTGCTGTCTTCGCTTTCTTCTTCGTCTGTACAGGTCTCGATGAGTTCTGCAGCTTCACAGTCCTCTGTGTCCGCACAGGCTGGTTCAGACACTTCTTCGGATTCGGGTTCGACTGGTTCAGTCTGTTCATCTTCTTCAATGACAGCCGTGGTTTCAGATGCAGCTTCCGGATCATCTTCGGACACTTCTTCACTGTCTTCTTCGCCGTCGGACTCTTCTTCTTTTTTGAAGAATCTGTTTTTAAGACGGTAGAAGAGCGTGCCGGTTTCGTCAAATGGATCCGATGGATCCGGGTCTTCATCCTCGTCATCAAGAGGATACAGAGTGACTTCCGTCGAAAAGGGTTCTGCTTCATCCCCCTGATCGGCAGAAGCCGGTGCAGCTTTTGCGCCTTTCTTCTTTTTGAGCGGGAAGATCAGAATAATCGCTGCAAGAACAATGCCTTCTGTGGTGATCAGAACACCGGTGTCAAATCCCATTGGACGGTAGCTCAACGAGATTTCGCTGTGGCCGGCCTGAAGATGAATTTTGAGGAATCCGTCCTTATAGCTGGTCAGCTCCACATCTTCCCCGTTCACGCGTGCAGACCATCCCGGATCATATGGAATGGTAAAGACAAGATCTTTTTCCTCGTCGGTATCGTAGCTGCCGACAACGCCGGTAGCCGAAATCTTCTGATTCTTCAGTCCGCCTTCCTGCAGGAAGTAAACCGCACGGTCGACAGCACCTTCTGTCAGCGATGCAAACTGCAGTCGCAGATCCGCTTTTTCCCGGTCTGCTTTGGCCGTAAAGCAGAGTTCGATCGTATCGCTTTCAGTGACATCGCCGACATAGACGATATCGCCTTCATAGCGGTCTTTATGAATGGTTGTGCCGTTTTTGACAACCTCATAGTCCTGCGTTCCGCTTAAGAAGCCGTAGACATACATGTCTTTCGCTTCAATCGGATCGATGGTCACGATCGTGGTCTCTCCCTTTTTGATCTCTTTGAGAGAGTAGCCTTCATCTGTCTCTTCCGTTTCAGCCGAAGTCTCAATTGTGGTACCCGGGGTGAGCAGATTGAAGCTGCCCGGGAAGAGTTCATTGAGGTTCGTAAACTTGTTGCGCGAGTACAGATCAACATTGTTGAACACGTCACTGGCAATCGGCATCTCCCACGGCGATTTCCAGATGATCAGATCTCCGATATTGGCGACCGCGACATACGGTGCCGGAACCATTTCATCCGAATCCGCTGCGAACATGTTGAATCCAAGCAGCAGATCGCTGATCGGCGTATGGCCGAACACGCGATAGTAGTTTTCGCCGCTCGCAAATCCAAGCTTGCCAAGAATATCCGCTGTATCCGGATTGATGACAGAATTAAAGGCCGAAACGCCTTTGAATCCGTACAGAGCCGGCGCATTGACAATGTCGCAGGTCAGAATATCCGAACGGCCCTCCGTCGTATAGCCGGCAGCCTGGAGATTTGGCTGCATGTTCATGTAGGAATCGCTGAGACTTCCAGGAGCTGCCTGAGAAAGACATCCGCAGGCTTCCGCAAGGATCATCCAGCAAAGCAGCGTACGATTGCCAAATGCTGCAGTAAACAGATAGACCGCAAGAGCCAGAGTCAGAACGATCGCAATCCACCAGTTCTCTAAGTCTGTACAGAGCATACAGAGCGCAAAGAACAGAGCACTGACGCCGGCACAGACAGCCATCGAGCTGAACTTCGTTTTTCTCAGCCTCTGCAGTCCGCCAAACATCATCAGCGCTGCCAGAAGGGCAATGATAAAGCCAAAGCGGTTTGGAACCAGGCGCTGCATGTAGAAGCCGTGGAACGCATAGTTCAGCCAGCTGATCTGTGTGGCAGCCAGATACAGCAGGCACAGTCCCGAAAGACCGAGCCGCTCGCGCCATGGCTTTCTGCTGCAGAAAACATACAGCAGACACAGAAACAGGCAGGATGATCCCATATAGATGTTGATATCGCCGCGATCGCGGGTGATCCGGACGATATCTGCATCCGGAAGCATTCTGGAAAAGAAGTACTCCGCATTCGAGAAAATCTCAAAATCCGGGGGCGACATGCGCGATACATTGTCCATAAGCATGCCCTGGATCACTGGCAGAAGAACCATGCCGGCAATCAGCGCTGCGCAGATTGAGCAGAGCGCAAACCAGGCAAAGTCGATCCATCCCTTGCGGCTGTTGAGCCGTACCAGGATAACCAGTTCATAGAAAGCCAGGAAAATGCAGATGACAGCACCCATGTAAAAGTTCATGTAGATGGCCATGGCCAGAGAGATCAGATAGATCGCTCTGCCTTTGCGGGTATCGATCCGTTCCATGCCATAAAGCATCAGCGGCACCAGAGCGATCGAATCCATCCACATGAAGTTGACCGCATACGCCATGAAGTAAAAGCTGAAGGCATAGGTCACTGCACACGCCACAGCCGGCATCGCTTTGCGCGGGCGTTTAAGCCGGGAAGGCAGATACCAGGCCATCAGAACACCGACAAGAATGTTCTTCAGAACAATGATCAGATTGGCCGAAAACGGGATCATCGTCCGGTCGAACAGAAGAGCCAGGAACGTGAACGGACTCATCAGATAGTAGGCGATGGTCAGATAGAAGTTTCCGCCAAGCCCTCCATGCCATGAGTAGAACACGCTTCCGCCTTCCCTGAAGATGCTCCAGAATTCGGAAAGGAATGGCATGTACTGTGCATAGCCGTCATTGGTACACAGGCTCTGATCACCTAACGGAAACAGGCCCATCGCAATCCAGGCGACGATCCAGATGACAGACATCACCAGCAGCGTGATCACAGCCGCACGCGTCTGAACGTTCCGGATTTTCTCAAACGGCGCGCTGACTTTTTTTGCGATCCGCACCACGCTTTCCGGACACTTCAGCTTAAGCTTAAGCTTTGGGCGTACCGGAGTTTCTGCGTGCAGATCCGCAGTCTGTTCCATGAATTTATCGTCTCCTTTCTATTCAGGAGGATTACTCCTGAAGCAATACAGATTTCAGTATGTGGTCTGTCCGTGCAAAATTCAAACACATCCGGGAGTTTTTCATTTCACTATTCGTTTTGTCCTGTCCGCTCCGCTTACATTAAAAAAGCACTGTCTGCGTCTCTTATGAAAGCAGCAGAAAAGTACATTGAGCACAGAACAGTTGGCATGAAAAGGATAAACAGAAAAAATCGTTCAATTTCTGTAAAACCAGTTATCTGAACGATAGATTTTATTCCATTTTCAGCTTTCTTTGCATTCTGCCCCATCCAGACAGACCCTCTCGATCCTTCTCCAACAATTTCATGTTCAAATCCTGCATAATATGGATTTTGAGGTGATCCAAATTGAAATCCAGTAAGAATTCGAGAGATCTGGGCTCCGCTCCAATCGGGCGCCTGCTCTTCTCCCTGGCAATTCCGTGCATTCTTGCACAGGTTGTCAACGTTCTCTACAACATTGTTGACCGTATGTATATCGGTCATATCCCCCAGATCGGCAAGCTGGCTCTGACCGGAGTCGGCGTTACGATGCCGCTGATTACCGCAATCAGCGCCTTCTCGTATCTGATCTGCATGGGTGCTGCACCCCGCGCTTCTGTCTTCCTTGGTCAGAGAGACAAGAAGACCGCTGAGCGTATCATGAACAGCTCTTTAGCTCTTCTGATTCTTGCCGCTCTTGTTCTGACCGTTCTGACCGAACTGTTCGGCCGTGATCTGCTGATGATGTTCGGTGCCAGCCAGGATACCATCGGCTATGCATGGAGCTACATGCAGATTTATGCAGCAGGAACGATCTTCGTTCAGGTTGCATTAGGCATGAATGCATTCATCAACTCGCAGGGCTTTGCCGGATGGGGCATGGCTACTGTCGTAATCGGTGCCATCATCAATATTATTCTTGACCCGATTCTGGTTTTCTTCTTTGGCATGGGCGTTCAGGGTGCTGCTCTGGCGACCATCATTTCGCAGGGCATTTCCGCGGTCTTCGTTCTGTGGTTCCTTTCCTCGAAACACACAGACCTGCACATCCGTCTTTCCCAGCTCCGGCTTGACTGGTCTCTTCTTCCTTCCTGCCTGGCGCTTGGTCTTTCCCCGTTTGTCATGATGATTACGGAAAGCTTCATCACTCTGGCATTCAACTCTTCGCTTCAGCGCTTCGGCGGCGACCTTGCGGTCGGAAGTATGACGATTCTTGCCAGTGTCATGCAGTTTGCGATGCTTCCATTGCAGGGTCTGACCCAGGGCTCCCAGCCGATTGTTTCCTACAACTTCGGCGCGGCCAACCTGGATCGTATTAAAAAGACTTTCCGGATCCTGCTGATTACATCCGTATGTTATTCCACAGGTCTGTGGGCTCTTGCCGAACTCTTCCCGCAGGGCTTTGCCCGGATCTTTACAAGCGATCCGGAACTGGTTTCCTTCACCTGCTGGTCGCTGCGCGTCTACATGGCAGCCTCCTGCCTGTTTGGCATCCAGATTGCCTGCCAGCAAACATTTATCGCTCTTGGAAACGCGAAGACTTCCCTGTTCCTCGCCGTCTTCCGTAAGATCATTCTGCTGATCCCGCTGATCTACATTCTCCCGATGTTCATTTCCAACCAGACCGCTGCCGTTTACCTGGCAGAGCCTGTCGCCGACGCCATCGCCTGCGTCACAACGGGCATTCTGTTCTGGCGCTATGTTAAAAACAAACTGCCGGCTCTTATTGAACAGAACCGCAAAACGCTCAGACAGACGGAAACAGCAGCCGCCTGATCCAGATTGCTTAAACAGAAACAAAGCGGACGAAGATGCTTCCTTATGGAAGTTCTCCGTCCGCTTTTTCATATCTGATTATTCTGTCCTCATTTATTTCCGGCTTTTTCCTCAGCATCTGGTCTGAAGGTTCAGGAAAAATCGGGGCTCACAGATCCGGAAGGTCTGCACGCATGAAAGAACTTTAACAAAGACGGTGCATCCATCATCAGCCGACGGCCGTCATTCGTAATAAACGCAAACAGAACCGCATCCGTAGGTGCACAGCAGTTCATATCGCCCATGACTTCAAAATGACCTGTATCCCCGAAAAACAGCGGTTCTTCACTGCCTTTATAGACATACCAGTTTCCTTCTGCCTTCTGCACCGTTGAAATCGCCAGGTTTTCTTCCATCTGCGGATCCATCTTCTGTTCGTCCATTTTCTGTCCCTCCGTCTTTATTCGCTTCCTATCATTATCCCCAGCATTTCCGGCACAAAAAACCAGGATGACCCGGATGTCTGTTTCCTTCTGTTTTCCTCTGTTCTCATCCGCCCCAGAACCATCAGGGAATAAAAAAACCTGCCCAGCGGACAGGTTTCATATAATGACGAGCTTTATAAGATTTTTCCAATAAAGTTCGAATTTGCCAAATGGCAGGGGTAGCAGGAGTTGAACCCACATCAGCGGTTTTGGAGACCGATGCTCTACCATTGAACTATACCCCTGAATGCCTGATTAATATAACATCCTTCTGAACCAGTTGGCAACAATAAAATTCATTTTTTTGAAATTTCTTTTTCAAACCGGAATCCGTAAAATCGCAGACCCGGCAGACAGGCCAGAATATCGCCAGAAAACCGGATCAGGCAGCGGCTTCTCTTGCTGCCAGAATCCGTCTGGCCGGGCGTTTATAGATCAGAGCAAGAATCAGCAGAAGCGCTGCAGTGCCCAGTGAAATCGGGAAGATGACCAGAATGGTTGCATAGGTCGGCGAAAGAGGAAAAACAAACAGAATCCAGAAGATCCGGACAACACAGACGCCAAGCGTTGTCAGAACAGCCGGAAGTACCGAAATGCCAAAGCCGCGCAGGTAACCGGAAATGACTTCGTACTGAATGGAGAAGAAATAGCTGCACATCAGAATCACAAGACGCAGATAGCCGTTTTCAATGACTTCCGGATTGGAGTTAAACAGCGAAAGAAGCGGCTTTCCAAAAAGAATGACCAGACCGGCTGTTACGCAGGTTATTGCCAGACCTTCCAGATAGCAGGTTTTTAAAACCTTCTCACACCGGTGAATCTTCCCTGCTCCGTAGTTCTGACCCGTAAATGTCGTGCAAGCCTGACCAAATGAGCTGATGATGTTGTATTCGACAAGCTCAATATTGAGTGCTGCACTGCTCGAAGCCATAACGATGGTTCCCAGCGAATTGAAACCGGACTGAATGACGACATTGGCAATCGAAAATACAGAAGACTGAATGCCGGATGGAATGCCGATCTGCAAAATTCTTGATGTGATCTTCAGATCGAAAGGTTTGGTGAACAGACTCTTCCAGGAAATCATCTTCCTGTGAAGCAGAATCCAGAACAGGATGACCGAACTGATCAGATTGGAAACGACCGTCGCAATCGCTACCCCGTCTACGTTCATGCCAAAGCCAAGAACAAAGGCCAGGTTGAGGATAACGTTAATCACACCGCTTGCGGCCAGTGCGATCAGCGGAATCTGCGGCAGCCCGACACCGCGGAAGATTGCGGCTTCAAAGTTATAGAGCAGAATAACCGGCACTCCAGCAAGATAGATTTTCAGATACAGCTCAGCCAGCGGAAAGACTTCTCCCGGAACACCCATCACACTCAGCGCCCAGGAAGCCGCAAATTCGCCGATCAGTGTCAGGAACACTCCTCCAGCAAGTGCAAGCCAGATCGAAGTCACGGCTGCTTTCTTCACCATTGACGCGCTCCGTGATCCGACGCCGCTGGCAATGACGACGTTGCTTCCTAAAGAGATGCCGACAAACAGATTGACGATCAGACCGATCAGCGAAGCGCATGCGCCAACTGCCGCCATGCAGTGCGCACCCATTTCACCGGTAAACTGACCGACAACCGCAACATCCGCCGCATTGAACAGCTGCTGCAGAATTCCGGTAAACGCCAGCGGCATCGCAAACAGCAGGACCTTATCCCACAGCGGTCCCTCGATCATATTCATACCACCTTCGCGGTTTTTCTTTTCCAGACGATTCTTCACACACATGCCCCTCTCCGTTAGATCTGGTACCATCGATCTTTGCACTGGCAATCGTAATCCCTGCAAACGCTGGCGGCGAACGATTAAACATCCAGAAGACACGATCGTAAAGAAAGCGCTTGCCCACAGGTTTACATATTTCATGCCACATGCACAGAAAGAAATGCAGAACTTTTCTGCTGATTCCGTCACACTTTTAAAGATTCATTCGTTGTATGTGTGAAAGGACCTTTCACTTAAAGCTGGCCGGAGAGGCGCCATCCGGCAGCAGATGCTGTGCAAAACCGGAAAAACGGGCAGTTTGGAAAGAAGAGGAAAACATGCAGCCAGAACCTGAATATCTCATTGGAAAACACCAGAAAAATCTCTATCTGGCCGCTTACTCCGTACTGCAGAATCCCGCAGATGCACAGGATGCTGTTCAGATGACATTCATTAAATACCTGCAGCAGAACACCGATTTCGAAGATGAAGAACACGTGCGCAAATGGCTGTTTCGAACGGTCTTCAACCAGGCAAAAGACATACGCCGCTCTCTGTTCAGGCGAAGGTCCGTTCCTATTGATGCAATAGCCGAACCGCCAGCCGCAATGGAATCACAGGCTGACCGCGATCTGTTTGAAGCCGTCAGCGCTCTTCCTGCAAAAGAAAGAAGCGTGCTTCAGCTGTACTACTACGAAAACTATTCCACCCGTGAGATTGCCGAACTCCTGTCGCTCAGTGAAGCAGCCGTTCGCAAAAGACTCTCGAGAGCGCGGAATCTGCTCAGGGAAAAACTGAAAGGAGACTGGGAAAATGAACCGGAATGACAGCGCGTTTGAAAAGAATCAGAAACGTTACAGACAGGCGTTCAGCCAGCTTCAGATCCCCGAACCCGTCAGTGTCGAATGTCTGAAGGGAAAGGAAAACCTGGTCATGAATAAACTGAAATCATTTGCCATCAGCATGTCGACCGTTGCCGTCTGCCTGCTTGGCGTTACAACTGCCTATGCCGCTGATCTTGGCGGCGTGCGAACCACAATTACCGGCTGGTTCAATCAGGAGCAGACAGCCGTTGATGCACAGCCAGATGGCGATGGCGGCTATGTCTTTACCGGACCGGATGGCAAAGTCATCGGCGGCGGAGGCGGCATTGAATATGACGCCTTTGGAAATGAAATCCCTCTTGATGCTGAAGATGTCTACAATGCAAGCTTTGCTGAATTGCTTTCGGAAGAAAACGGACATTACTTCCTGATCTCGAAAGATCGAAAAGTCGACGTGACCGAACTGCTGGCCCAGCACAATCCCCTTCGCGTCAAAATGACAGTCGACGGGAAAATCCGATACTTCATTGTCGAGGCTGTCTTTGAAGATGGCAGAGCCGTCAGTACAACACTCACTGCAGACGACAAACCGATACGCTGGACATGGACAAAAGATGCTGACTACATCGATCTCGACCAGTAAGAAGATCAGCTCTCATCAATACCCTTTCAAAGAAAAGCACCCGGACTGCTTCCGGGTGTTTTTGTATTGCATCGATCAGGCACATAAACCGTAAGAGTGTACATTTCCCGGAGAATGTCTGTCTGAAAGCATTAATCATCGTTCAGAAACCTCTGTGCTTTTTGCATCATACAAATTTGCATCATATAAAATAGACCTGTTCCCCAAGCGGGGATCCATGATCTGGAGGTATCTGCATGGAACTTGCACAGCGTATGAAAGATCTGCATACATCCGTGTTTACCGATCTTTCTCACGATAAAGCCGAAGTCGAAGCACAGACCGGCATGAAAGTCCTGGACTTTTCCCTGGGCTCTCCCGACATTCCGCCTGCACCGGCGGTTATTGAAACTCTGAGCACGGAAGCTCTCAATCCCGCCAACTACCGCTATGCGGTCAGCGGTCTGCCGCAGCTGATCGAAGCTGTACAGAACTGGTATAAAACTTCATATGACGTAACGCTTGAAGCCGACCAGATCTGCCTGCTGCAGGGCAGTCAGGAAGCTCTTGTAAATCTTCCCCTGCTCTATCTCAACCCGGACGACGGCTTTCTGATTCCTGATCCGTATTACCCGGCCTATTACGATGCACCGAAAATGGCGCAGGGCGAAGTTCTGCTCATGCCTCTTCTTGAGGAAAATGACTATCTGATCGACTTTGATGCTATTTCCGAAGAAGACCGTCGCAAAGCGAAAATGATGCTTGTCAATTACCCCAACAACCCGACCGGCGCCTGCGCCCCTGATGAATTCATCATGCGGCTCATTGATTTTGCCCGCCGCAATGACATTCTCGTGATCTATGACAATGCCTACAGCGAACTCATCTTCAACGGTGAAAAGCCGAAGAGCTTCCTGTCCTTTCCTGGCGCATCAGAAGTCGGTATCGAACTCAACTCCTTCTCGAAATCCTACGGAATGGCCGGCGCCAGACTTGGCATCATGGCCGGAAACCGCAATGTCATCGAAGCGTATAAGGACCTGAAATCCAACATGGACTACGGCATCTTCCTGCCTGTTCAGTACGCGGGCGTAACTGCACTGCATACCGGTCACGCGGTTGTCGAACAGACGCGCCAGACATACGAAACCAGACGACGGCTGATTCTGAGCGAATTCTCAAACGCTGGCTGGGATCTGAATCTGCCTGATGGAACGATGTTTATCTGGGCCCGCATTCCTGATGAATGGGAAGATTCCTATTCCTTTGCGAGGGACCTGCTCCATGAAACCGGCATTCTCGTTACACCGGGTCTTGCCTTTGGAGAGCAGGGACGAAGATACGTTCGACTTGCACTCGTTGTTTCGAGCTACACCATCCGTGCAGCCGCCAGACGTCTGCAGGATTCCCGCTTCTTTCTTTCGCTTCACTCCTAGTTTCCTGAAGCAGGAAGAAAAACTGAATACAAATACAAAAGCAGCAGGTCACGCTGATCAAAGCGATGTCTGCTGCTTTATTGCATGTTTATCTCCAGGAATTCGAGGACCCGTTCGATCCGCATGGATAGCCGCCGTTATAGTTTGGATCAACTACAGCTGTTTCCTGTTCATATCCGGCTGCATAGCTGTTCTGACCATAGGAGTTCTGGCTGAATGATGGCTGTGCGCAGGATCCGGCATGTCCATAGCTGGAACCATACTCGCGTACCGCAGGCTGGCCTGCGGCAAGACGAGCCTGCTCATCAATGACTGCTTTGACCTGATCCTAATTGAGCACTCGATACAGCTTATACACATCCGAAGTAGTTTGGATGGACAAGTGCTGCAGTTTAAAGAGTGTCTTTGGATATGCGGTAACACTGCGGATCTGCGAAAACGGAACGTCGAATTTCTTGCCAATTCCCGCTGTTCCCTGAATTCCCCGGTCGGTCACGGTAATAGAGGATCTAGTCTGCTGCAGGCAGTCCCAGATTCCGAACGCACTGGCAAAGATCAGAAGCAGTGCAAAGAATAAGAGTCCGTACTGATTTCTGGAATAGCTGTTACTTCTAAATACACTGCTGGCTGCTCTTGCACCGCCAAGATTTGGAAGGGTCAGGCCGAAGAGACCGAACAGGAACAGCAGACCTAACAGCACGATCACACCGATCAGTACTGCTTTGGGGAATGTTTTTCCTTCTACAAGGACGCGGCCCGCTGCCGTCTGGGACGAGCCGGATGAAGCTGATGCATTCGATTGTCTGAATGGATACTGAGACATATTCTCCTCACTTTCTGGAACGGTTTTCTGTGTTCGTATGTTTGAACATCACTGTTCTCTTTTAATATGTTACTGGGCTTATTTTATTCACCCTGTTCTGAGGCTCGTCAGGGGGGGATGAAAATTTCAGACATCCGAATGACTGAGCAATAAACCGTGTGCAGCTTCTGGCAGGAATGAAAAAAGCCACCCGTTCGCGGATGGCTTTTCTTGTGGATCAGTTTTGTGGGGCAAAATACAAAGTAAGTCTTTGATTTTTTCGAATTATTTTGCAGCCGTTTCGTTTTTGGCAAGAAGGTCGCGGATTTCTTCGAGAAGAACGATCTGAGGATCGGGTTTTTCTTCTTCTTTTGGTGTCTCTTCTTCTTTCTTCTTCTTGAGCGATTCAGCTTTTGCTCTGGCCGAATTGATGGCTTTGACCATGGAGAAGATGACCAGCGCAATGATCAGGAAGTTGAGGACAGCCTGCAGGAATGCACCGTATTTCAGGGTTGCGGATCCAACCTGAACGGAAAGTTCGGCAATGTTGACACCCGCGCAGATCATGCCGATGACAGGCATAATCAGATCATCGACCAGAGAGGTAACAATGGCCGTGAAGGCGGAACCCATGATGATACCGACAGCCATATCAACGACATTGCCGCGGGAGATGAATTCCTTGAATTCAGAAACAAATTTGCTCATGTACTGACTCCTTTTCTTTGTCTGTCATTTTACCTGCACTGTCGCAGAATTACCGGATAAATACCTGATTCCTGCAAGCTCTCCATCCTGAAGTACCCAGATTATCTGTTTTTTGGCATCATAATCGATCATGCGGCATGGCTTGCCGGTTTTTGCTTCAAACTGGCGTTTGATCTTCAGTCCTTCCTGCAGATCCAGGCCAAGATCCAGAATGGAAAATGCTTCAAGAAACTGCGAAGACCTGCGGGTCAGAATAACCCGGCCTTCAAATGAATCCGCCGGTCTTGAGGAAAGAATCAGTGAAAACCCGTGCTGCGGATCGCGCCAGACCAGGGGATACTCGAGTTCAAACAGATGCATGCACTTCTGACACTGGTGTGTGAAGTAATGCCCATCTTTGAGGCGCTTATATTCCGTACTCTTTGGATCCCGGATGAGATACGTATCCCGGGCCAGGAAAAACGAAGAATGACAGAACGGACAGACAAACTCAAACATGCGCTTTTTCATGATCCGCTCCTGCCTTTGCTTATTGAAACAGACAGCTTTTTACGCCTGGCGGCTGACCGGGCGTGTTTTTTCATACAGGAATGCCGCATCAGATTCATTCAGACGTGGAGCAATCGTCTCATATACCCGTTTGTGGTAATCGTTGAGCCATTCGATCTGGTCGTCACTCATCAGCGAAAGATCCAGACCGCGTACATCAAACGGTACCAGAGTCAGTACATCGTGCTTGAGGAAACGTCCGGCTTCGCTTTCAAAAGCAGGAACCGTTACAAGCAGGTTTTCATGACGGATACCGAATTTGCCTTCTTCATACAGACCTGGTTCATCGGATGTAACCATGCCTGGAATCAGCGGTCCGTTGTCATGACGTTCCGGAACGATTTTCCAGCGGAAACCGTTCGGGCCCTCATGAACGCTCAGCAGTGCGCCGACGCCATGGCCGGTACCGTGGTTGAAGTCCTTGCCGATTTTCCACAGCGGTTCTCTGGCAAACAGGTCAAGGTTCTGACCGTTGCAGCCTTCCATGAAGACCGCTTTGGCCAGGTTGATGTGTCCCATCAGGACAAGAGTAAAGCCGCGGATTTCTTCATCAGTCAGATCGCCGACCACAAATGTACGGGTGATGTCGGTTGTACCAGGCAGGTAATGTCCGCCGGAGTCAACCAGATACAGACCGCGCGGTTCAATAACAACTGGGTTTTCAGCATCTGGATGATAGTGCGCCATTGCGGCATTGGCACCATAAGCAGAAATCGTTGTAAACGAATCTTCGATGTATTCGTCCTGCATGGAACGGAATTTCTGCAGCTGATCGGCGGCCGAGATTTCGGTAACGGTATTACCAGCTGCAAGCTGATCTTCCAGCCAGTGCCAGAACTGAATCACTGCCGCAGCATCTCTGCGGTGTGCTTCATAGAAGCCTTCAACTTCAACCGGATTCTTGACGGCTTTAAGAAGAACGATCGGATCAAGGCCGTACAGGGGATCTTTAACATTTCCGGCAATGCGGGAGTTAATCAGATCTTTCTGCAGCAGAACTGGTCCTTCAAGTGTTTTTGCATCTTCATAGACGGCATCATATGGAGCAATCGAAATGCCGGCTTCTTCGATCAGCTTGCGGCTTACCGGGTCAAGACGGCTGTCATCGATGTAGAGAACGCCGCCGTCTTCGTCAATGCGGGCATAGCTTAATGCAACAGGGAAACTTGGAATGTCGTGAGCACGCAGGTTGAACAGCCAGGCAATTTCATCGATTTTGCCGGTAATGTGATGCGCTGCGCCTGCTTTTTTCATCTCTTTACGGACGTCCGCAAGCTTGTCTTCAATGGAGCGTCCGGCATACTTTTCGTCGTAATGGAACGTTTCGGTTGCCGGAAGAGCCGGACGGTCAGGCCAGGCTTCCCCAGCAAGGTCGTATTCGGTTTCCATTTTTACGCCGATGCTGTCCATGGCTTTCTTGTAGCCTTCATACGCCGAACGACTGATGCAGCGTCCGTCAAAGCCGAGCGTATGGCCGGGTTTAAGCGTTTCAAGCAGATACTCGGTAATTGTCGGAACGCCCGGGTTTCCCATCTTCATCAGTTCAATGCCGGAGCCTTCAAGCTCGCGGGCAGCCTGAATAAAATAGCGTCCATCAGTCCACAGCGCAGCCCGGTCCTTTTCTACAACGAGCGTACCTGCACTTCCGGTAAAGCCGGAGAAATGTTTTCTTGCGCTGAAATGTTCGCAGACGTATTCGGTATCGTGAAAATCCGAAGTCGGCAGAATGAGAGCATCAATGCCTCTTTCATTCATGCGTGCGCGAAGAAGCGTGAGACGGTCTTTGATCATCTGTTTACCTTCTTTCTCTGTCTGGCACCAAAGCCAGATCGTAGTCATCGGTCTGCAGAGCAGACCATTCAACGCTAGTATAGAATCCTTCCGCTGATTTTTCAGGTTCGAAACCTTTAAGATGGCAGCACACAAAAAGGCGGGATTGCTCTCGCCTGAATGTTTCGAAACAGTTTGAATGTGAATATAGTCCGGATGATCCGGGAATATGTATTGTTATACGCCGATCGCTTCCGGATTTTCTTCCGGATATTCCACCGGTGCCTCTTCCGGAGCTGCAGGCACTTCTTCAGGATTTGCCTGTTCTGCCGGGGCACTCGGATCGACAGCTGGCTGTGCAGCCGGCTGTTCAGACTCATCAGCTGCATTCTGTTCTTCCTGCTGCTGTTTTTCCTGTTCGATTTTCTGTGTGCAGTTCTCGTACAGCTTTACGGCATCTTCCATTTCCAGCGGATAGCTGCCGTTTTCAACCTGTACCTGGGCAGATGGATCCTGGTTGTAGATCCGCTCAATTACGCCTGGGCTGAAAATCGCAAAGACCGCCATCACAAGGCAGAGGAATACGTTTTTAATGCAGTAGGTCGTAAGATTGGCTGCCTTGAAGGTGTTTTCAAGACGCATGTACTTGAACTGTCCCCAGAGAGATGCAAGCGGCAGAATCAGCAGAATTGTCTGGATCAGGTAAAAGGCAGGATTTGGTGAGCTGAGATAGTACATCAGCTCCCATGCTTCTTTAGTGATCACATCGTTACCAAAAAGGAAGGCGCGGATCCACAGAACAAAATTGTTGTAGAAGCCCATTGTACTGAGCAGTCCGATCGCAGCGACAAGATCGACCATAAAGATGACAGTCAGACGGACCGGTCTGGATTTCACTTTGCTTAAGCGGATTGCTCTTGATACAGCTGCCAGCCAGGTGAAAATCAGCCAGACCAGATAAATGATCGGTGCATAAGGGATCCACGGTGCCAGGATGCAGAAGATCACCGAGATCCAGAGCATCAGGTTGGCCAGCGTATCGGTTCTTGAATGCCAGCGCCGGATCTTCCGGATACCAAATGTCCGGAAGGAAAACGGAACCGTCATCGCCGACTGCCAGCGCAGCGGGATCAGAAGCAGGATCAGTATCGCCAGAATCGCAATGCCTGTATAAAACAGCACATTGAACTGTTCTGCCGGACTGACCAGAGACGTCAGAATATCCATAAAACTTGCATACACTCCTGTTCAGTTCTTTTCTATTTCAGTTTCTTTTCTAATTCATATTTTCGATTCGCCAGCGGAATTTTCCTGCCGGCTTTCGCTCTTTACCAGTTTAATCCACAGCGAAGATCAGCTGGTTTAAAAATCGGTGAATCATCGTATCTTTTCAGGAAGATTCTACTGAACCCGTTTTTCCCGCTTCTGCGGATCAAACAGCTTCTGATGCCAGGCAAACGCCAGAACAAAGATCAGCGTACCGCCAATAACCATTGCCCAGAGCGGCAGATTCCATCCAGGTGAAAGCTGATTGGTCAGCCCGCCAATCAGCAGCATCGCGCCAAAGCTGCCCATTAAAATCACCCATCGCTTCCAGCCGGTGTCATAGCGAGAAAGCAGAGCGATCAGCGCTTTGATCACCAGATAGATGCACAGAGCTGCAAGCAGATCGCCAAGTCCCCAGACGATCGTCTGAGAACCGCTCAGGATATCCATTCCAGCTTCGGTACCTAAAACCTGGCGGATGAGGATCTGCCAGACAACGATCAGCAGCGGCACAACCAGAAAGATATCCGCAAAATCAATCCACAGCGGCTTTCTGCGTTTTCTGCACTCTTCACGCATCTGTTCAAGAATCTTTTCATGATCCTGCTCAGGATCATGAAGTGCGCTGATGAGTTCCAATGTCATACGCTCCTGTTCAGGCAGCGGCAGATTGGTCTGACGGATCTGCTGCAGAGCAGGCATGGCTTTCTTTTTCAGATTTCCCGGAACCTTCAGCGTTTCAATTGCTGGGGCGCCAAACCAGACGTAGAGGTTCATTTACTGACAACCTCAACGACATTTCTTGGCGTCTGCAGAACGCCGTTTTCACGCAGCTGCTGCAGCTGTGCCTGCAGAGCGAATTTCATGTCCCAGAAATCTTCGACTTTCGAATAGCAGACCAGACTGATTTCAATGCCGCGTCCCTGATCAACATAATCGCCGATCACAGATTTTGGTTTTGGATCCTGCAGCACAAGAGGCGACTGTTCCATGATCGTCTGCGCCGCTTTGCGAAATTCAGCCGCATCGCACTGGCAGTCAACCGGAATCTTGTACACCAGACGACGGCTAGGATAGACGGAGTAGTTCGTTACCGCATTGGAAATCAGATAGGTATTGGGAATGACAACCAGCTGCTCGTCAAAGGTCTGCAGAGTGGTAAACATCATTTCAATCGACTGTACAGTTCCCTCATAATCGCCGCAGGAAATATAATCATTCACCCGGAAGGGCTTGGTGATCAGAATCTGCATGCCGCTGGCTACATTGGCCATGTTGTCTTTAAGGGCCAGTGAAATGCCAAGACCAAGAGCGGAAAACGCACCGACGACAACCGACATGTCTGCACCGATCTGGCCAAGCGCAATAATCACCGCAAGAATACGGATCAGAACACTCGCAATCGATCCGGTAAACGTCAGTACGCCCTCATCTACGCCTTTGCGGTTATGCAGGCGCATGATCATCCGTTTGACAAACGGACCAAGAAAGAAGCCGATGACAATCTCAACTGCAGCCGCAATCAGCTTCATCAGAAAATTATTATGAATCAGAGCATCCCAGCTCATGAAAAGACCATCCTTTCCGCACCATCCTTTCGGATGTCCTTTCCCTTTCTCTGCCATATTTCTTTTTTTCCAAGCAAAGATGGCAGATACGAAAAGGTAAAGTCCCACCTATCGTATAAAAGAAAAAATGCGCTGTCACCTGATGGGACAGCACAATTTTTCCGGATGACGAAAACGTTCGTCAGACCCTTGTGTAAATTACTGAGCGGACGCGGCGGCGGCTTCCAGACGGGAAATTCCGTCTTCAATACGGCGCAGCGTTTCATCCTTGCCCAGAATGAAGGCAATTTCAATCGCACCGCCCGGTGTGAACTGCTTGCCGGTAATTGCGGTACGGACTGGCCAGAGAACCTGACCGTTTTTGAGGCCCATCTCCTTTGGCAGAGCGAGCAGCGTTTCGTGAACGTTCTCTTCTGTCCAGTCAGTGATCTGCTCAAGAGCTGCTTTAGCGGCTTTGAGAGAAGTCAGAGCGATTTCCGGATTGGACTTCATTTTTTTATGACGGTACATCTCCAGATCGTAGTCGCCTGGATGATCAAAGAAATCTACGGCCTCTTCGATCTGATTGAGTACGTCAATACGCGGCTGAATGATCTTCGCGATCTCTTTATGGCTGTATGGACCTTTTACGGCTTTTTCAAGATATGGTGCAACCGTCTCAAAGTATTTCTGCTCGTCCATCCCGCGCAGATAAACGCCGTTCATCCAGGTCAGCTTTTCGATATCGAAAATCGCCGGAGAGCGGGAAATGCGGGAAACATCAAAGACATCGACAAGCTCATCAAGCGTGTAAATCTCCTGCTCAGTTGCAGGAGTCCAGCCGAGCAGTGCGATGTAGTTGATGATGGCTTCTGGCAGATAGCCTTTGGCAACCAGATCCTGGAAGGATGCATCGCCGTTACGTTTGGACAGCTTATGCTTGTCGTCTTTCATAACCGGAGGAACATGGACATAAGTCGGACGTTTCCAGCCATAGGCATCGTAAATCAGGTTGTATTTAGGCGTAGAAGACAGATACTCGTTGCCGCGTACAACATAGGTAACGTTCATCGTGTGGTCATCGATGATGTTGGCAAAGTTATACGTTGGGAATCCGTCGGATTTGAGCAGAATCTGCTCGTCGAGCAGGTCGCCGTCAAAGTCGATGTGTCCGTAAACGAGGTCATCAAAAGATGTTTCGCCGACATTGGAAATGGTCTGACGGATAACATACGGTTCGCCTGCTGCAATCCGCTGCTGAATTTCCTCATCGGAAAGATGTTTGCAGGGGTCATCGAACTTGAAGGAGATGCCCAGAGATTCAGCTTCTTTTCTCTGTGCTTCAATGTCTTCCTCAGAGCAGAAGCAGTAGTGGGCATCGCCGGTTTTTATGAGTTCCTCGGCATAGCCTTTGTACATAGGCAGACGCTCAGACTGAACATACGGTCCGAAATCGCCGCCGATATCTGGTCCTTCATCCCAGTTCAGGCCAACCTGACGCAGAGTCTGGTAGATGATTTCCGTTGCACCTTCAACCTGTCTGGCCTGGTCGGTATCCTCAATGCGCAGAAGGAAATCGCCGCCCTCATGTTTGGCGATCAGATACTCGAACAGTGCAGTTCGCAGGTTGCCGATATGCATGTAGCCGGTAGGCGAGGGAGCAAACCGGGTTCTTACTTTATCACTCACAATATTCACATCCTTAGCTGTATTAGAGACTGTCCAAATAGTAAATGAAATCGTTCATTTTTGCAAAGAAGGTCCCACATGTGCAATAGTCAGCCATCCAATACCGCCCCAAAGCGCACGTCTGTCCTCTTCTTTACAGACTCATACAGACGATGCTGCAGACTCAGCCGGCTGATGATCCCGTTTCCAGGATTTCCTTTTCTGCAAGACCGGTGGCACCGCTTCTCTCTTTGTTGTCAGAACGCAATGGAGCAAGGGCTTCGATCATCTGCGATGCAGTCTTTGAGATGCGCTCAAGCGACTGCGGGCGCAGTCTTGACTGCCCGGTCCAACGGGCAATATATGGAAATGAGTAGCCGGAACAGTCAATATCAAGCGCACTGCAGACCACAAAGCAGACCGACTCTGCTTCCGCTTCCCGCAGTTCTGCTTTTGCAGCCAGCTCGCCAAGATAGCCAGCCGGCTGTTCGTCCTGCGTCTGAAAAGCGTGCATCAGGGCATGAGCGCATTCATGAAGCATCGTTTTAAAGCGGTGCGCTTCATCCAGATCTTCCTGCAGTTCAATGCTCTGACGAGTGTAAAACGTCTGTCCGTTGCAGTCAGGCTCAAGCGGCCTGCATACAATCGAAAAACCGGTCAGCTTTTCCAGACAGATTCTTGCCTGTTCAAACAGATCGCATCCTCCTTCAAGCAGCTCCGCTTTTGGAGGCAATGGCAGCGCGCGCCCTTCTGTCTGTGAAATATCGAATACGGAAATAGAACGAAAGCCGGTCCGGGTCACCGGTTCGCCATCCGGATCATCCCTGTCTTTTGATTTATACGTGTAAGGCGCCAGAATACGGATGCCTTTTTCGCCTCGCTTTACGTGTCTTCCAAATATCCGGCTCCATGTCTGATAGCCGGCAACCATGGTCGCCTGCGGGCACTGCTGATAGATCAGCATCGTGTTTTTCATCGAGTAGCTCGGAAAGCGGGCCATCACTTTCAGATACTCGCAGTACTGCTCTCCTTCCAGCACTTCACGAATCCCCTGCTGCAGAAGATCGAGCAGATCGTCAATCGATTTCTTCATACCTTTCTCCTGCTCCTCTTTACGAACCGGACAGAAAAGCCCCGGATCCTTCGCAGATCCGGGGCTGAAGTGTATGAAGTTTTCCTGTTTCTGATCGTGAAAGAAACGAACTGACTTAGTCCATTTCCAGAGCGCCGGTATACAGCTGGTAGTAGACGCCCTTTTTCTCGAGCAGGCTTTCGTGGTTGCCGCGCTCGATGATGCGGCCCTGGTCAAGAACCATGATCGCATCGGAGTTCATGATCGTCGACAGACGGTGCGCAATAACAAATACCGTGCGGCCTTTCATCAGACCATCCATACCGGCCTGAACCAGACGCTCAGTACGGGTATCGATGGAGCTCGTCGCTTCATCGAGAATCAGAACCGGCGGGTTGGCAACTGCAGCTCGTGCAATAGCCAGCAGCTGTCGCTGACCCTGGGAGAGCGAATCGCCGTTGGCATGAATGTAGGTCTGGTAGCCGTTTTCAAGATGGTTGATGAAGGAATCTGCATTCGCCAGTTTAGCGGCTTCAATGCATTCTTCATCGGTTGCTTCCAGACGGCCGAAACGGATATTGTCCATGATCGTTCCAGAGAACAGCTGCGTATCCTGCAGAACAATGCCAAGGGATCTGCGCAGGTCTGGTTTCTTGATCAGATCGATGTTGATGCCATCGTATGTGATCGAGCCTTTATGAATATCGTAGAAGCGGTTGATCAGGTTGGTGATCGTCGTCTTGCCGGCACCTGTTGCACCGACAAAGGCGATCTTCTGACCGGCATGAGCATAAAGCGAAATATCATGCAGAACGGTCTTTTCAGGAACATAGCCGAAGGTGACGTCGTTGAAGATGACGTTGCCTTCGAGCGGAACCATTGCTGCAGGACCGTCTTTGCGCGGGTGTTTCCAGCACCAGTGACCGGTGCGTTCTTTGGATTCAACCCATTCGCCGTTTTCCAGTTTAGAACGAACGAGCGTTACGACGCCTTCATCGCTTTCGCTTGGTTCATCCATCAGCTCAAAGACACGGCTTGCACCAGCCTGAGCCATGACAACTGCGTTGATCTGCTGAGAGATCTGGATGATCGGGTTGTTGAAGGAACGGTTCAGTGTAAGCATCGCCGAAATCGTACCAAGTGTCATGCCAAACATTTCATGGATTGCGAAGTAGCTGCCGCTCAGTGCACAGACAACATAGGAGATATAGGAAATGTTGGCGCAGATTGGCATCAGAATGTTGGCGTAGATGTTCGCCTTGCTCGATGCATTGAACAGGCTGTCATTGATCTCATCGAATTCTTTGATGACCTGATCTTCATGATTGAACACCTTAATCACACGGGCGCCTTCAATCATTTCTTCAATGTAGCCGTTAGCCCGGCCAAGCTGCTGCTGCTGTTCGCGGAAGTAGCGGCCTGAAGAACTCGTAATCTTACGGGCGACATAGAGCATGCCAAGCGAGAAGCAGACTGTGATCAGCGCAAGACTCCAGGAGAGGCTGAACATGGAAACAAGAACAAACAGAATCGTGATTCCCGAAGAGAACATCTGCGGAATCGACTGAGAAATCAGCTGACGCAGCGTATCGGTATCGTTGGTATAAACCGACATGATATCCCCATGGGCATGTGTATCAAAATAGCGCAGCGGAAGAGATTCCATGTGAGAGAACAGATCTTCACGTACGCGGTTAAGCGTGCCAAGAGACACGTTAATCATCAGGCGGTTCCAGGAATAGGAGCAGACAACGCCGATGAAGAAAACCATGGCAAGCTGCATGATAGCTTCACGCAGCGGACCAAAATTTGGCGTGCCGCCTTCGCTAACCGTATTGAGAAGGGGCATGACATAGTCATCGATCAGCGTGCGCTGGAATGTACTTCCGTATACGGTGCACAGCGACGTGGCAATAATCAGAACGGCAATGGCGATCACCTGGAAGCGATAGTGTTTCCAGACAAGCGCAAGTACACGACGCAGACCGTTTGTCTTGAACGGTTTCTGACCTTTAGCCATCTTTGCGGCTGCAGCAGAATTATTCGGCATCCGGATCGCCTCCTTTCTGCTGTGCATTGAATGTCGAGCGGTAAATTTCATTGCGTTTGAGCAGTTCTTCGTGCGTACCGGTATCAATCAGATGACCACGGTCAAGAACGAGAATCTGGTCGGCATCCTGAATGGAGGATACGCGCTGAGAAATGATGATCTTGGTGGTATGCGGAATCTTAGTCGCAAAGGCTTCGCGGATCAGGGCATCGGTCTTGGTATCAACGGCCGATGTGGAGTCATCAAGAATCAGGATTTTCGGCTTTTTGAGCAGTGCACGGGCGATCGTCAGACGCTGTCTCTGACCGCCGGAAACGTTTGTTCCGCCCTGCTCAATATAGGTGTCATAGCCATCCGGCATGCGGGAGATAAACTCGTCAGCCTGGGCAAGACGGCATGCTTCGATGATTTCTTCATCAGTTGCGTTCTCATTGCCCCAGCGCATGTTTTCCTTGATCGTACCGGAGAACAGAACGTTCTTCTGCAGAACCATGGAAACCGCATCGCGCAGGGTGCGCAGGTCATAGTTTCGTACATCGACGCCGCCAACGGAAACCGAACCTGTGGTGACATCGTAAAGCCGCGGAATCAGCGATACGAGCGAGGATTTGGAAGAACCTGTCGCACCGAGAATGCCGACGGTCTGGCCGGCCGGGATATCAAAATTGATATCGCGCAGAACGTAGTGGCCGTCGACCTGTTCTGCATAGTTGAAATACACGTGGTCAAACTTGACGCTTCCGGATTTCACTTCTTTAATGCCATCTTTGGGGGACTGCAGATAGGAAACCTGGTTGATGACTTCCACTATACGTTTTGCGGAAGCTGCGGACATGGTGATCATGACCAGGATCATCGAGAACATCATCAGCGACATCAGCAGGTTCATGATGTAAGTAAAGAGCGACATCATCGTACCGACTTCCATCGTGCCGGATACGACCTGGTTAGCGCCGATCCAGGAAATGATCAGGATGCACGCATACATGGCTGCGGTAACTAACGGCGAGTTGAGAACCATCAGGACTTCAGCCTTCTTGTTGACTTTGTAGATATCCTGCGAACGCTTATTGAAGCGGTCGATCTCATAGTCCTCACGTACGAACGATTTAACTGGACGGATGCCGGTGATGTTTTCCTGAATCTCTTCGTTGAGGTTGTCATACATCTTGAACATTTTTCCGAACACAGGTCCGGCTCTTTTGATCAGGATGCCGACACAGAGAGCAAGAACTGCAACAACACCGAGCATGTACCAGCCAATTGTGGTGGAGAGATAGAACACCATGAACAGGGCCATCATAAAGTTGAGCGGTGCACGTACGGCAACGCGGATCAGCATCTGAAAGCTGTTCTGCACATTGGTGACATCTGTAGTCAGACGGGTAATCAGACCGCCGGTCGAGTACTCGTCAACGTTTGAAAATGAAAAGTTCTGGATGTTGCGGAATTCGGCATCACGCAGGTTGCGTGCAAAGCCGGCAGATGCGATTGCCGCATACCGGCCGGACAGAGCGCCGCAGATCAGTGCGCCGACGGCAGAGATCAGCATCAGGATGCCGAAGAACCAGACCGTCTGCATATTTTGGGCCTGAACGCCTTCGTTAACCATTCTGGACATCAGATAAGGAATCAGGATATCCAGGATGACTTCCAGAGCAACCAGAATCGGTGTGAGAATCGTTTCTTTTTTATACTGCTTAATCTGGCTTGCTAAAGTCGAAATCAATTTCGTTGTCCTCCTTTCCGGTCAGGTTAAACAGAATGTGACTGAGAAAACGCTGACCGTCTTCTAATTCTTCGCGGGAAACCCCTTCAAACATTTTGTCCCGGGAGGCTTTTATCAGCGCTTCGATATTGCTGATGAGTTCAACCGCCTCGGGCGTAACTTTGATGTAGCGGATACGCCGGTCTCCCGGATCAGTCGTCCGTACAATGTAGTTTTTGGCCTCAAGCCTTGTCAGCATGCTGGAAACTGTCGGATTCGAGATGCGGAAAAACGTCTCGAGATCGCGCTGGTTGACCAGAATGCCGTCATTCTGCATCCGGCACAGGAACATCAGCGTGTCAAACTGTGCTTTTGTCAGCGAATAGGACTTGAGTACCCGGTTAAAGTGAGAGCGGATCTGGTTGTCGATGACTTTGATGTAAAAGCCGATCCGCTGAATTTTTTCGTTCATGCTTCCCCCTTTGCCCTCGTCTTAGCCTGACGTGTCTGCTTTCGTTGACCGCATGATCATCCTTGCCAGATGCTCTGCAGAGCGGGCCATCAGAAAAAACGACGAATCCGGTCGGGTACAGAACCCGGACACGGATGCATTTTAAATCTATAGACAGCTATATAATAGATAAGTATATTTTTTGCGTCAATTAATGTATCCTGCCTCTGCATAAGCCGCAGGCATGAGAATGGAGAGAAAAAAGCTACAATACATCTATGACCTATATAAAGAAAAATGATGAACTGACTCTCGAGTGCACAGACCTGAGCGATCAGGGCTTTGGCATTGGACACCATCAGGGCATGACGATATTCGCGGCAGATCTTCTTCCTGGCGAAAAAGCCAGAGTGCGCATCATCCGTCCGGCAAAAACATATGCGATCGCAAAAGTAATCGAACGTCTTTGCGACAGTCCTGACCGGGTAAAGCCAGCGTGCGGGGCTGCCGGAAGATGCGGCGGGTGCGCTCTGATGCACTTAAGCTACCCGGCACAGCTGCTTGGCAAGCACAGACAGCTCTCTGATCTGTTTCATAAAGTGGATCCGGACATTCAGGTCCTTGAACCGCTCGGAATGGACAATCCTTACTACTACCGCAATAAAGCGCAGTTTCCCATTCAGGTAAAAGACGGCCATGCAGAGGGCGGGTTCTACCGGCCAAGAAGCAACACGATCGTTCCTGTACGTGAATGTCTGATCCAGCATCCAATGATCAACAGAATCTATGCATGGCTGATCGATCATCTGGGCGCCGGCCAGGCGGAAGGTCTGCGTCATCTGCTGATCCGCTATTCTGAAAAAACGGATCAGGCCCAGGTTGTCTTTATCGGCCGGCACAATAACGATCTGCAGTCTGTAACAGAAGAGCTGACTGAAACATTCCCGCAGATTGTTTCTGTTGTATTTAACGAAAATACCCGCAATGACAACGTCATCCTTGGCGATACGTATACGGTTCTTTACGGGTCGGATTCCCTGCTTGAAAACTGCATGGGTCTCGATATTTCCCTGCACTTCAAGAGCTTCTATCAGGTCAATCCGCAGATGATGGAAAAACTGTACGCCAAAGCCCTCGAACTTGCCGGCCTCCAGCCCGACGATCAGGTCATTGAGCTCTATTCCGGAACAGGAACCATCGGTCTGCTTGCCTCCAGACACGTTAAACATGTCACCGGTGTCGAAATCGTAAAAGAAGCCGTCGACAACGCGATGGATAACGCCAGACGCAACCATATTTCTAATGCCGAGTTTGTCTGCATGGATGCCAGCGAATTCGCTGCGAAAAATGAAAAAAGCGCTGATGTCGTCTTCGTCGATCCGCCCCGCAAAGGTATGTCCGCCCAGGGTATTGAAGATATCGCAAGACTCTCGCCAAGAGCGCTGATCTATATTTCCTGCAACCCGCGAACGCTTGCCCGTGATCTTGGCTTGTTTAAAGAACACGGCTACTTTGCAGATGTCATTCAGCCAGTCGATCTGTTCAGCCATACGACCGGCATGGAATGCGTTGCCAGACTCCAGAAAAAAGAACAGCAGAATGCCTAGTCTAGCACCTGAAACCGCTGCCTGGATAGTCATAGATTTGAGAATTAATTCACTATTTTATTCTTAACGACAATAAAGCATTTCTGCACTTTCCCATTTAAAAGCACAGTTTATCAAACGGAATCAGTTAATTTCTTGCTCTGCTGACTTGTCTGTCAGCAGAGTTTTCTTTTGCCTGCCTGCCTGATTTCTAGTTATATTGTTTTCTGAAAATGCGTTCAGTCCTGTAGCATGACTGGAGTCAAGTTGGTATAATTTGAGTACTTTTCAATGATTTCAATGTACTGCGCCAGATGCCTTCCGCCTCTGGCATCCTGATGGAGAATATATGTCGATTATCAAGCTGACCAACAAGAAAACCGGAGTGGTCTATGTCTATGAGTCCTTCAGCTACTGGGACCCGCAGAAAAAACAGCCTCGTAACAAGCGGAAACTGATTGGCAAAATTGATCCGGAAACCGGCGACATTGTTCCAACCGGCAAACGCGGCAGACCCTCCAAAGCCGCCGCAGATCCGCAGACTGGCGAGGCGATTCCCCAGTCTGAACGCGAAGAACTCCAGATGCTCCGGCAGCGTGTTCTGCATCTCAACAAAGAACTCGCACAGAAAGACGCGACGATTCATGACCTCAACCGCAAAAACAAAACGCTCGAATCTACCGTCCGGCGTTTTCGCGAACTGGCTGAATCCGTCAGCGGAACCATGCAGAATCTTCTGCACGAACTTTAAAAGCGGATCACGTCTTCACTGCTTTAAATCTCCCCCATTGCGCCGCAGCAGCGGCGCTTTTCTTATGCCCGCCCTGCAGCAAGGTTCTCCCTTTTTCCCTGCCTGAAAGAGACTGGCGGATAATTGACAGATGACTGACAGATCCTTGCCCAGGATTAAGTTTCAGTCTTCTAAAGAGAGCTTTCCTGCCAGCGAACTTAGAATAGAGGCATGACTGAACAGATGAAGCATGCTCTCGTCCTTGGAGGAGGAGGTTCGAGAGGCAGCTATACCATTGGCGCGCTGACCACTTTGATTGAACAGAAAAAGACGTTTGATCTGGTGACCGGCACTTCGATCGGTGCCATTGTCGGCGCCGTGTATGCGATGGCTAAACCCATAGACCTTCGGGCAGTCATCGACTCCTTTACCAGCGATTCCATCGCAAATAACCTCTTTGCGTTTCCCGAGCGCAAAGATTCCCTCAAAGTCACTCCTTTTGTCTTCAACGACTATGTCGCTGCATTCCAGAAAAACGGGCCGTCCGTTGCCCCGCTCAAAGAAAACTTCGAAAAGATTTTTGACTTTGAAGCCTTCCAGGCATCTAAGATGGATTTTGCCTGCCTGGCCGCAGACCTGACGAAAAACGAACCGGCTGTGTTTAAGAAAGCCGATCTGAAAACAAAAGATGATGTCACCAATGCGGTCCTTGCATCTGCGGCGTACTTCCCTGCCTTTTCGATGTATCCCATCAACGGCAGCTATTATGTCGATGGCGGATTCCTCAACGTAACGCTTGGAAAGATTGCGCTGTCGATGGGCGGTCAGGATCTGAGCATCATCGCTTTAACGGATCCGGAAGGCCATCTCGAATATGAAGAAGCCAATACGTCGCTTCTGATCCGCCCGATTCTGCGTCTGGCGCCGTTCCTCGATTTCTCGCCGGACAAGCTCAAGCGGCAGATCGTACAGGGACGTCTGGAAGCGCTGAAGTTCATGAATCTTGCACCGGGCTACATCTACACCTTCTATCGGGAAGATGATCTGCTCTTTGCCACGCTCTCAAGGCTCACACAGGAAGTTCTGAAGAAAAACTCGATCACGGTGACCAATGATGAGCTGATTAAAGGAATTGCGGCTCTGCTTGGCTATCATCCAGGCCCGCTCAACAGCTCGTATCTGAAATCCTTCCAGGCAGGGCTTTTGCTCGAATGTCTGGCTCTTGTGGCCGGTGTTTCATACTATGAACACTGGCATCTTGGACCATTTGCCAGAAAGATTCTATCCAACCTGGAAAACTTCACCGTTGAACCGGGCAATGCGCTCAACTCCAACGAGCTGGCCGTCCAGTTTGCGGGTGCAAGAGACTTAATGGCTTTCTTCTATGGCGCCCTTAAAGCCAACAACGGAAAGCTTCCCGATGAATTTGATCAGATCCGCTCCAAGTTCGAACCGGTCTACTACCTCGGTCTTGGCTGGTACATTCTCGACAAGTTCTCGCTTGTTCTGCATCTGATCTGATCCAAAAATAAATCCTGATAACTGATAACAAAGAAAGCAGGAACGTCCGCCTGGCTGCAAATGCAGTCGGGAATAACGTTCCTGCTTTTTGTGTATGGAAATGTGCTTCTGTGACTAGAAGTAATAGAAGTTTCCGTATTCGTCGTAGTAGCCGTAAGCTTCTTCAGGCTGTGCCTCTTCAGCTGGTGCTTCTTCGGCGGGAGCTTCTTCTGCCGGCTGTTCAGCTTGCGGAATCTGCTGATCCTTGTTGCGGACCTGTTCGGCAAGTTCCGGATTTTTTGCGCTTGTGATCCGGTCAATGACGTAATCGCTGGCAGCTGAAGTTTTGGTCAGCTTGACGTACTGCCAGCCTTCCTGCGGATGAGCATCATCCACAATGTAGTTGTAGGCACCAATTTCGAGGTCGTAGTTCTTTCCGTTTTCCGGATTGGTGAAATACGAATCGATCGGCAGGTAGTTGTTGACGATGTCATAAGCCTGTACGGCAGCGGCTTCAAGAAGATCTTCGTTGGCAGAGTCTGCAAGGTTCAGATTGATGCGCAGCGTTGCGCTCTTGAGATCGACGGTGGCACTTTCCATTCCGCCGATGCTCATCAGGTCGCCCTGAATCGAATTGATCTGTGCGTCCTGGATTTTCGGGTTCAGGTCATTCTGGCCAAATCGGTTGCCTTCAACGGGCTTGTCATTGCCCTGTGCACTCTCCAGAAGGACGTAGCCAATAATTGCAACCGGGACAAGAATAATGATCAGGGTAATCCAGACCAGTTTGTGTCCCTGTTTGACTTTCTGCTTCTTCGGCTTTCTGACCCGTTTAGTTTTTTTCATCGTTTCGGGCATGTGTGTTCTCCAGTTTTCTCATCATCAGATCCCTCCCCTTTATCAGGCAGGATCTCTGGCCTCTGATCTCTGATTTCTGTGCTTTGCGTTTCTGGCAGAAAAGAAAGGCCACAGAAACAAATACAGAATTCTTCAGACAAAGTCAACCGCGCAGAGTCCGTAGACATCTGTGCGGTTCTGACTGTGTCTGTAATGAATAGCAGAAAAGATCAGAAGCCTGCATTCAGAATACCACAGAGCGTACAGGGATAAATCTTAGGAAATCATGACCTTTTGACCGCGATTTCTTAACGCTTGCTGAGTTCCTGAGTGAGCAGCTGATTGGCTTTTTTCGGGTTGGCCTGGCCTTTGGAGGCTTTCATGACCTGACCCATCAGGAAGCCGACTGCACGGTTCTTGCCGTTTTTGAAGTCTTCGATCGATTTTGGATTTTCGTCGAGGACTTTGTTGATCATTTCAAGCAGTGCGCCGTCATCCGAAACCTGGATCATGCCTTTTTCCTTGATGACCTGATCCGGATCGGCACCCTTCATGACTTCTTCAAAGACTACCTTGCCCTGCTTGCCGGAAATCGATCCGTCTTCAATCAGCGTAATCAGACGCGCGATTGCTTTTGGATCAGCCGGATTCTTGGCAAAGTTCAGACCGTTTTTGTTGAGCCATGCAGACAGATCGCCGATAACCCAGTTGGCCGCTTTCTTGGCTGCTTTGGTGTGCTTCATGACTTCTTCATAGAAATCAGCCATATCGCGGTCGTTGACAAGGACTGTCGCATCGTAGCTGCTCAGACCATAGTCCTTTTCAAAGCGGGACAGACGCTGTTCAGGCAGCTCTTCAAGGGAGTTTACGATGGAATCGATCCAGGCCTGATCGAGGCGGATCGGGAAGATGTTTGGTTCCGGGAAATATTTGTAGTCAACAGTTCCCTCTTTTTTACGCATGAGAACCGTCTGTTTGGAAGGCTCATCATAGCGGCGTGTTGACTGAATGATTTCTTCGCCGGCATCGAGTGCTGCATTCTGGCGTTCGATTTCAGCCTGAACAGCTTTCTGGACGTTGGCGATGGAGTTGAGGTTTTTGATTTCGACTTTCGTTCCGAGCTTTTCAGGATCATCGGAAAGCGAAATGTTGATGTCGCAGCGCATGGAGCCTTCTTCCATCTTGACGTCTGAGACGTTCAGATAGAACAGCGTACGGCGCAGAGCTTCAACGTAAGCGGCTGCTTCAGCAGCGGAATGCATATCCGGACGGGAGACGATTTCAACAAGCGGCGTTCCGGCACGGTTGAAGTCGATATACGTACCCGTATCCTTGTGGAACTGCTTAGCCGTATCTTCTTCCATGTGGATACGTTCGATGCGGACGTTTTTCTTTCCGTCTTCGGTTTCGATCGTTACATAGCCGTCTTTTCCGATTGGATGGAACTGCTGCGTGATCTGGAAACCTTTGGGCAGATCGGAGTAGTAGTAGTTTTTACGGTCAAATTTTACAAGCGGGTCGACCGTGCAGTGCAGACCGGCACAGGCTTTGATGGCCAGGCGGACAGCTTCCCGGTTAACGCATGGCAGCGTGCCCGGATGTCCGAGGTCAATGACGGATGTATTGGTGTTGGCCTGAGCGCCGAATGAAACCGGAGCGCCCGAGAACATTTTTGTTTTTGTTTTGAGCTCGCAATGGATCTCAATACCGATGGTTACTTCGCGAGACATGCCGGTTCCTCCTTCCAGTCGATGATTTCTTCAATTTTTGCGGCTGCATCAAAGAGGTTCTGCTCTTCAAATGCAGGAGCGGTCAGGTTGATGCCAAAAGGCAGACCATCTGCCAGGCCAAGAGGCATGGTCAGGGATGGATAGCCGGAGAAGTTGGCGAGCTGCATGTGCTCTTCTTCAAAACGGTCCTGACCGAAGCGGACATCGCTGCTCTCTTCAATGAGCGGAGCAACATCAACTGCAGCCGGAGCGAGAATCAGATCGCATTTTTCGAACAGGGCTTTGTAGGCATCGACAAGCAGACGACGGATTTTCTGTGCCTTGCGGAACAGACGATCCTGGTTTTCTTCAAACAGGGAGTAGGAACCGATCACAAAACGGGCACGGACATAGCTGGAGAAGCCGGCCGTTCTGGAGTTGGTCATAACTTCTTCAACCGATGCACCCGGTTTGCGTACACCAAAACGGATGCCGTCCAGGTTGGAGTGGTTGGCAGTTGCTTCGGCGTTTGCGATGGTCTTGTAGACCGGAGCGATGAGGTTCATCAGTTTTTCGTCCATGGTTACATCGACGATTTTTGCACCGGCAGCCTCAAGATCTTTGACGAGCTTTTCAAAAGCTTCTTTCATTTCCGGACGCACAATGCGATCGGAAACTGTGCGGAATACGCCGATGTTTTTTCCTTCGACAGAAGGTTTCAGATCTTCTGCGTAGTTTGGAACCGGCAGGAAGGAGCTTGTCATGTCGTGATCATCACGTCCAGCCAGAACTTCAAGAGCCAGAGCCGCATCCGGGATATTGCGGGTAAAGAATCCGACAGTATCAAGCGAAGAAGCATACGGAATGATGCCATAGCGGGAAATGCGGCCGTAGGTCGGTTTAACGCCGATAACGCCGCAGTAAGCTGCCGGCTTACGGATCGAGTCGCCAGTATCTGTACCAATAGCCAGTGGTACTGTTTCAGCTGCAGTCAGCGCAGCGCTTCCGCCGGAAGATCCGCCGGTAATATGAGCGGTATTCCAGGGGTTGGCAGCCGGTCCGGTTGCCGCGTTGCGGTTTGTTCCGCCCATGCCAAGTTCATCCATGCTGGATTTGGCAACAATAACGGCTCCTGCGTTCGTCAGCTTTTCTACGATCGTAGCGTCGTAGACCGGAACGTAGTTGTCGAGAATTTTCGAACTGGCGGTTGTGCGCAGGCCTTTGGAGTTGATGTTGTCCTTTAAAACAACCGGAATGCCGGCAAGAGGTCCCTGATTGGGGTTATCCTGCGGGTCTTCAACAATCGTAACGGCTGCATTGAGTTCAGGCTGCAGCGCTTCGATGGCTTTTGCGGCCTCTTTTGCAGAAAATTTGCTGTTCATTATTTCACCACCTTCGGAACGTGAACATGACCCATGCGAACGTCAGGCGCATTGGACAGCGCGTCTTCGCGGCTCAGTACATCAGCGACTTCATCGTCGCGCAGAAATACGGTTTCCTCTTCAAAAGGGAAAACCATCGGCTCGACGCCCTCGGTATCGATGCTCTCAAAGAGCTCGACCTGGGCTTCGACAGCCTGAAAGTCTTTTTTCAGTTCTTCGATCTCTTCATCCGAAAGGGAAAATTTAAGATCGGAAGCGAGTTTTCTGAAATACTCGGTCGAAAATTTTTCCATTGTCTTCCTTTCCTGTCTGACCGGACCTGCAGTTGAATCTGTCCGGTCTAAAGCAGCATGCAAGTATTGAATCCGCAAACCTGCATCATTTGTCAATCGCAGGGCGGAATTTCTGTTCAGATCATGGCTAGTAAATGCTGAGAACCTGCACGTCATCGTTGCCGGTATCCCGCTCAAGCAGAGCGCAGGTTTCGCCGTTGTTGGTGATGGTCACTTTGTACATGCACGTCGTATCCGAGAACAGCGAAAGATCTTCGCGGACCGACTGAATGACCGCGAGAATTTCGCTGACGGTCTTGCCATGCGCAGTGATCGTAATATTCAGACGAAGAACTGTGCCGTCGCTGATCTTCGCCTGGGCGGTGGTGTAGGTCGTATCGGAAAGAACGGTCGATACGGACGAGCGGAAGTTCGCAAACTCTTCAGCCATTTTTGGCTGCTGCTGCGTAAACTGCGTAGAAGGTACGATCAGATACTCTTCCTCCACGGCCGTTCGGGTAACGTTCTGTCCTTTGAAATACTCGGTAAAGATGTAGCCGCCTTTGGAGTGGCTGGCCGGATCGGTATTCAGCTCATAAGCGGCAACAAGAATCGGGACATCGGTGCGGATTTCATTAAACCGCTCCCGCATGTAAGACACAATTTTTGTGGACGTCTGTTCGAGAAACGCCCGCATTTTTTCTGGTGCGATCTCAATTCTCTGTCCGTCAGAATCAACCGCATCACTGACGGCAAGACCGATAGCGATGCCTTTGAGCGAATCGCCGCTGTAGAAATCGAGTTCATACAGATCGTTGATCAGAATCGGTCCGCGCACAACGCCGTTGCCGGTATCAAACTCTTCATTGGATCCCGGATTCAGACCGTTCGGGTTGCCATCGCGCAGCGTTCCAAGCAGACCGCGCGAACCGTCGGTCGCATCGAGTTCATCGTAGTCGAGAAAGACGTGCGTGCGGAAGTTGACATCCGATGGCGAGAAATACGTCTTGGACAGGTCCATCAGACCGGATTCAAGCTGCGTACGGATATCGATATCGCTGATCAGACCGATGTGCTTGCCGCGCATGTCGCTTGTGGCATACGGCAGAACGGCTCCATAGTCGCCAGGCTTAATGCCCTCAACAACCCGCTGATCTTCGCTTGCACACCCGCCAAGAGCCAGGCAGCATGCCATCATCAGGGCGCCATATTTCGCGCTCTCTCTGCCTCTCACACGCCGGCCTCCTCTAAAAACTGCGCTTCGCTCATAACCGGAATGCCCAGGCTTTCGGCTTTAGCCAGCTTGCTTCCGGCATGTTCGCCTGCAATCAGCAGATCGGTTTTCTTTGATACCGAACCGCTGACCGTTGCGCCAAGCGATTCGAGCAGCTCTTTGGCCTTCGAGCGGGTCATCTGCGTCAGCGTTCCAGTCAGAACAACTGTCTTTCCGGAGAACGGCGAATCGGACTGAACCGATGCCGTGACTTCTTCTGTCAAATTCAGACCAAGCTCGCGAAGAGCGGATACAAGTTTCTTATTCTCTTCCTGGCGGAAGAAGCTGTAAATGCTCTGTGCCGAAATGCCGCCGATCAGATAGACAGCACTCAGCTGTTCTGTCGAGGCCGATTCGATGGCTTCCATATTGCCGAATGCCTCGGCAAGAAGCTTTGCTGCCTTGCTTCCGACACCTTCAATGCCAAGGGCAAACAGGAGACGGGAAAGCGGCTGTTTCTTCGATTCTTCAATCGCAGCCAGCAGCTTTGTAAAGCCTTTTTCCGACCAGCCTTTAAAGGAAAGCAGTTCTTCTTTGTGCAGGTCGAGATGGTAGATATCTTCAATGGTGCTTAAGAAGCCGTGGTCATGCAGCCACTGCACTTTCTTTTCGCCTAAACCGTCGATATCCATCGCTTCTCTTGAACAGAAATGAATCATCGAACGTACGACTCGTGCTGGGCAGTTCGGGTTCGGGCAGAAATAATCAGCTTCGCCTTCCAGGCGGACCAGCTTCGAACCGCAGACCGGACAGTTTTCCGGCCATACGTATGGAATCTGCGTACCGTCCCGCTTTTCAGGCAGTGCTTTGACAACTTCAGGGATAATATCGCCCGCTTTGCGGATGATGACCCGGTCATTAATCATCAGGTTGTACTGCTCAATGCGGTCGCGGTTATGCAGCGTTGCGGCGCTGACTTTCGTACCGGCAACACGGACTGGTTCAAGAACCGCATTTGGTGTGATCTTTCCGGTACGTCCTACCGTCAGATCAATGCCAAGAAGCACGGTTTCGACTTCCTGAGCCGGGAATTTATACGCGATGGAGTAGCGCGGATATTTTGCGGTGACGCCAAGCTCATGCTGCTGAGCAAAAGAATTCAGCTTGACGACGACGCCGTCGATCTCAAAAGGCAGGCTTTCTCTCTGTCTTCCGATGTCTTCAATGAAATCCCAGATTTCATCAAAGGTATGGCATTTTTTCCAGTGCGGATAGACCGAAAAGCCAAGCTCTTTCATCGCTGTAAGAGCTTCTGCCTGCGAGTGAACGCCGTAGTCTTCGCCGTTCTGGAAATAGTAGAGATACATGTCAAGACGGCGCTTGCGCGCAACGCCTGTATCGAGGTTTCGGATCGTTCCGGCTGCCGCATTGCGCGGGTTGGCAAAGAGCGGCAGATGCAGCTCTTCCTGCAGCGCATTGACGCGCTCAAAGCTGGCTTTTGGCATCAGCACTTCGCCGCGTACTTCAACCGGACCAGTCTGATCAATGGTCATCGGAACCGTCGGAATGGTCCGGACGTTTTCCGTAACATCTTCACCGACTGTTCCATCTCCGCGCGTTACCGCACGGGTGAATTTTCCGTTTTCATACATGAGGGCCATAGCCAGGCCGTCAAATTTGCATTCGCACACAAACTCAGCGTTTTCAAACTCTTTCCAGATGCGGTCGCAGAAAGCATGAAGCTCTTCTTTGTTGAAGACATCGTCAAGAGAAAGCATGCGCTGGGCATGCGTGACTTTTTCAAATCCGTCGAGCACCTTGCCGATGATTCGCTGAGTCGGCGAATTTGGATCATAGAGCTCCGGATGCTTTGCTTCCAGATCGCTCAGCTCTTCCATCAGACGGTCGTATTCCGAATCGGGTACGCTCGGGCGGTCGTCGATGTAATACTCTCTGGCATAGCGTTCAAGACGCTTGCGCAGTTCTTCGAGGCGGCTAATTTCATCCATGCCGGTTCCTCCTTATATTTCTGTTTCTTAATATGAATTCACTGTTTATCATTCTGCTGGCATAAGATGCCAGACAGGCCGAATCAATTCTAACAAACCCTGTCCGGATCAGGAGCCGGACGGTGTATCAGCCAGACTCAGAAAGCTCTGGGCAATTTTTTTGGTGCCGTATGCATCGAATTCAACTTCAATAATCGAACCGTCTGCACTCTTTACAGTACCCAGCCCGAACTTGGTATGGCCAACCCGGTCACCCGGGCGAAGCTTCAGCGGTTTTTTCGTATGTTTTGCCCGCTCGCGCAGCGTCCTGGCGGCTTTGAGCTGCTGATCCCGGACTTTTGCAAGCCGGCTTAAGTTATCTTTTGCTTCCTGCTCGTTCTTTCTGTTCTTTTCCTGTTCCGTCATTCTCGGAAGCTTTCCTGCCGCGCGCATCTGGGCATGCTTGTCATCCGAGATTTCAAGCAGAAAGCGGGAGGGCGTGGAAAGTGCCTGTCCGCCCGCATACAGATTCTGCGCCCAGGTCAGAAACAGCAGATCTTTAGCGCGCGTCATGGCAACGTAGAGCAGACGTCTTTCTTCTTCCAGTCCGGCTCTTCCGCTTTCAGCAAGCGAACGATCGGAAGGAAAGATGCCGTCATTGAGCCCGCAGACAAAGACAACCGGAAATTCCGTTCCTTTGGCGGCATGAACCGTCATCATGGTGACGGCATTCTGCGTGATCTCTTCTTTCTTGCCAGTAAACAGCGCAATATCCTGCAGATAGTCCTCAAGCGTCAGATCCGGATTTTTCTTCTGCGCTTCGTGGATATCTTCAGCAAGTTCTTTGACGTTCTCAACGCGGGACTCCGCCTGTTCTTTCGTGTTCTGTGCTGTTTCCCTTCGAAGTTCTTCTTCAAGTCCGGTCCGGCTGAGAATATGCGCAACGATCTCTTCAAGACCGTCCCGCTCAAGAAGCATCTTCAGCTCATCAATCAGGCTGATAAATTCGGCTGCTTTCTTTTTGGGAACGGTCTGCGGATCGCGCAGGACATCGAGCATATTGATGCCGCGCAGATCGCTTTCAATACGCAGCTTCTCAAGGAATTTTTCGCCGTTCCCTCTTCGCGGAACATTGATGACCCGCTCCATGCTGACATTGAGCGCCAAAAATTTCGGATCGTTTTCATCGGGTTTCTGCAGAAGGCTCAGATACGCAAGGACATCCTTGACTTCCCTTCTTTCAAAGAAGCGCGTACCGCCAACGACGTTGTACGGGATTTTGTGCGAGACGAACATTTTTTCAAAGTTCCGGGAAAGATAGTTGGCCCGGTACAGCAGGGCAATATCTTTCCACTCGATTTTCCGGCCGCCGATCGTGCTGTCATGCAGTCTGCCGATCATGTCCGTGATGAAACGGACTTCATCAGGCTGTGTGAATCCTTCATATTCAATGACAGGAAGACTGCCTTCTCTTGTGGCCCGAAGGTCCTTTTTGACACGGTTCTTGTTGCAGGCAATCAGTTCATTGGCCGCTTCAAGAATTGGCTGTACCGAACGGTAGTTCAGGTCGAGAATGATGGTTTTTGCGCCGGGGAAATCTTTTTCGAAGTTCATGATGATGTCAACCGATGCCCCGCGCCATGTATAAATCGTCTGGTCCGGATCGCCGACAACCGCAAGGGCTGTATCCGGTCTGCACAGCAGCCGGATCAGCTGGTACTGAATCGGGTCAACGTCCTGGAACTCATCAACATGAATGTAGTCCAGCCGGTTCTGCCATTTGTTCCGGACACCTTCATCCGTTTCAAGCAGCCGCTTAGTCTCGAGCAGCAGATCATCAAAATCCATTGCGCGAATGGTCTGCAGCTCTTTTACATAGCGGGTATACACTTCTGCAGACGTTGTGGAATCGAAATCTGAAGCGTATTCGCGGACCTGTTCAGGGGTGAGCTGATGCGTTTTATTATCGGAGATCATGGCGAGCATTTTGCCAGGCGGAAATTCCGTTGCCGACACATTGAGCGTCTTGTAAATTCTGCGAAGAATAGACTTCTGATCCTCCGCGTCCAGAATTGTGAAATTTTTCGGATAGCCTGCCGCTACAGCATCTTCGCGAAGGATTCTGGCGCAAAGGGAGTGAATGGTTGAAATCCGCACACGCATGGCTTCAAACGGAAGAACGGCTTCAAGACGCTCCTGCATTTCACGGGCGGCTTTATTGGTAAAGGTAATCGCCATGATCCGGTTAGGGTAGACGTCCGCTTCACGGATCAGATATTCAATCCGGGCGATCAGCACGCTTGTCTTTCCGGACCCTGCACCAGCGACAATGCGCACGGGGCAGTCGATCGTCGTTGCCGCCTCTCTCTGTTTTTCATTCAGCCCATCAATCAGCAGTGCCATACATCTCCCTCTTTCTTCTGTATTTCGATTGGATCTCTGTCTGGTAAGGATCATCCCCAGAGGAGACCTGAAGGGAGGATCCGATACGAAACAGAAAGCTTTCCATATTCTATCATGCCCATAAAACGCACAGAATAAAACGCCATCTTCCCCGGTCTCTGGCATGGCAGACGATCAGTCTGGATTAAGCATTCATTTTTGCTTTATGTATAGTCATTAAGGATTATTTTTGAACGGAGGATTTTTCGCCGCTTTGCCTGATTTGTGCGAAAATGAGGACAGATACGAATGCATGGAAACCATCCTGTTCCTGCATGAGAAAGGATCCTTTATGAACGCACTGACAAAGTATTATCAGCATGCCTCAGAGCTGCTTGCCAAAGCATTTGAAGATGAAGAAAAGAATCTGGAAGCTGCCGCTGCCCAGCTTGCAAAAACCTGCATCAACTACGGCCGGATTTACGTTTTCGGATCAGGTCATTCGCACATTATGGCGGAAGAAGTCTACGCCAGAGCCGGCGGTCTGGCTCTGATTAAAGCCATTCTGCCTACCGAGCTGATGGTCATTGATTTCCCGACAAAATCCACCGGCATTGAACGGATTTCAGGATACGCCGCTTCCCTTCTGAATCTGTACAAGCTCGATGAGCATGATACGATCATCATCATTTCCAATTCCGGACGCAATGCGGTTCCTGTCGAAATGGCCGAAGAAGCCCGCAAGAAAGGCGCTTTCGTTATTGCACTGACATCGCTTGAACATTCAAAACAGACCGTTTCCAGATCCCCTTCCGGCTACAAACTGTACGAACTTGCCGATATCGTCATCGACAACCACGCACCTAAAGGCGATGCTTCCCTGAAGCTTGATGGCGTTGACCTTCCTGTCGGTCCGGTCAGCGATTTTATCGGCATTTTCATGATGGAAGCCATGATGACACAGACCATTGAAAACATCGCAAAAGCCGGTCTGCGTCCGCCTGTCTTCTGCTCTTCAAACGTCGATGGCGGCGACCAGGTCAATGCCGAACTGTTTGAAAAGTATTACGGCTACTGGAAGTAGAACCCGTCCCAATATTCTTTCCGAACGTGATCTGCAGACCTCTGTCTCAATCATCAGCAAGCCACAGAAAAATCCCGTTTCTCTTACTCACGAGAAGCGGGATTTTTCATCAGTGCAGGAAATCAGAAACGGTAGAAGCCGGACTGCTCAATGCAGCTCTTCAGGTAATCGATTTCTGCCTGACTCTTTGCCACGCCGTGAATGTAGAGCTTCTGCTCATCATCACGGATCATGGCATCAATTGTCGGGATGCCGTCTTCGGTGTATTCATCCATCCAGAGCACACTGCCGTCATCTCTGACATTCGGCTCCTGTTCTTCGACAGCATCCAGGCGGGGAAGAATGGACGGCTGCTTGGAAGCCTGAAGCAGCCAGGCCCACTCCTGATCTTCTGTAAATGGAGAGGTCAGGAAAACGGACTGCGTTGTCGGATCGTAGCTGCGTTCAGCGGTGCCTGCAGCAACGAGTCGGACATCCTCAAAAACATGATAGACTTCGCGTGTCCGGTACGAGGAGGCTTCCTTGTCCATCTCAATGGCGCCCTCCAGTTTATTTTCACGATTTAAAATGGCAATCAGTGCTTTATAAGCGTCGAGCGGAAGCGGAAGAGTCGGATCAAGCCGGAAAGCAATTTCCAGATCGTCGCAGATTTCTTCTGCAACCTTTTCCGTCTGCTCATTCATCTTTGAGAACTCGCCGTAGCTTTCCTTAGCCAGCAGTGTCAGTGCGGCATTTCGGAAGAAGCGTCCGTCGCGGTCCCAGTTGTTCCAGATATAGAAATTATCCATCAGCTCATCGAGCGGTTTGGTCCGGAACTCTTTTTCATCCATTTCACCAGCCGAAGTGTTAATCCGGCCGTCTTCATTTTTTGGAAGATAATACGTCTCATCGAACATATAGTTGCGGTTTCTGAATCCCGGTTCATCGAGAATCAGATTGCGCATGTAATCCAGTTCGTTTTCATAGACGTGAGTCAGTCGATGAAAGTCTTCATCCTTATCGTATTCCAGATCGTCCATCAGCTCATAGTCGCCGGGGATTTCTTCTTCAACATCTTTAAACAGATCCACAACAAACGCATGGAACCCAGGGCCGCCATAGCGGGTATTGGATGAAAGAATCAGATCTTTTCCATCTTCCCGGGTTACAATCTTGCCCTGCGGGCAGACCAGAATCTCTACGCGGTTTCCGCGGTCTTCGATCTGCACGCCTTCTCTCTGACAGAGTGCGCCAAGAACTTCATACAGTTCTTCCATCTGCTTTTCTTCTCTGTCTTTGCAGATTAGCTGAACAAACATTTTAAAACATCCTTTCTGTCTTCTAAGGACATCAGTATTATTTCATTTTTTGCCTTTCGTTCAGGCTGGCATGCCCGCACTCCGGGCTGAGCCATCGCGAAAGATCCTGAATCGATTATACTGAAAGAGCGGAACTTTAATCACTCCGACACACAGCACTCTGTTCGCGGCCACTCCCCTGTTCATGATTTATGCAGAACACAGAACGTCTCCCGCGGCAGAGTACGTTACATTTAGAAACAAGGCAGGTGCATCATATGAATCAGATCGCAAAAGACTGGGTCGACTACGAAGTGATCGACGCCGGCGGCAAGGAAAAGCTCGAACGCTGGAATGACGTCATTCTCCGCCGACCGGATCCCGTAGCCATCTGGCCCGTAGACAATCCCGGGCCATGGAAGAAAGCAGACGCCGTCTACCACCGTTCAAACAAAGGCGGCGGACAGTGGGAATACAAAAAGCAGATCCGGCCGGAATGGGTCATTTCCTACAAGGACCTGCTCTTTAAAATCTCTCCGACCGGCTTCAAGCATACAGGCCTCTTCCCTGAACAGGCCTCCAACTGGGACTTCATCATGAAAGCTATCCGGCAGGCCAAAACAGAACGGCCGGAACGGGAAATCCGGGTTCTCAACCTGTTTGCCTACACAGGCGGTGCAACCATGGCAGCCGCAAAAGCCGGAGCCGATGAAGTCATTCATCTCGACGCCTCCAAAGGCATCAACGCCTGGGCTAAAGAGAACATGGAACTCAACCATCTCGAAGATAAAAAAATCCGCTTTCTTATCGACGACGCCCTCAAATTCATCCGTCGTGAACAGCGTCGAGGCAGAACCTACCAGGGTATCATCATGGACCCGCCTTCCTACGGACGCGGCCCGAACGGTGAAGTCTGGAAGCTCGAAGACAACATCTACGAGCTCATCAACGAAGCACAGAAGATCCTTGCAGATGATGGACTCTTCTTCATCGTCAATCTGTATACAACAGGCTTCCCTCTCTCAACCCTGCGCCAGACACTGGAGCGCACGATTGTCCGTCACCACGGCGGTTTTGTCGAAACCGGCGAAACCCTTCTGCCTGTCACAGCAGAACACGCGGTTCTTCCCTGCGGTCTGTTTGGACGCTGGACATCGTTCCCAACGCCTGCTGAACGCATTGAAGAAGCAATGGTTCAGGACTTCGACTAACCCAGAAAACAAAAGAGCTGCTCAGCTCTGAACTCCATTAAGGAGTCTGGAATCTGAACAGCTCTTTCCTTTTATCTTTCTGGTTTGAACGTCCATGCAAAAAAGCAGCAGATTTCCGGTCACTGAGGATCTGGAGAATCTGCTGCTTCTGATTTCATCTATTGGCGGACCTGAGAACGGGCCCTGGCCTTTTTGTGATTTACTGTCTGTTATTTTGCAGGAACAGCAACGCCGTCGAATTCTTCATTGATGAATGCGCGGATTTCATCGGAACGGAGAACATCAACGAGAGCTTTGATTGCAGGATCGTCTTTTCTGGATTCTTTAACTGCAATGACGTTCTGGTAAGTCTGTGCTGCATCGGAATCATCTGCTTCAGATACGAGCAGCTGATCGGTGACATTGGAAGTCAGAGCGTAGTTTCCGTTGATGACGCCGTAGTCAACGTCCGGAAGTTTGGAAGCAACCTGGTCAGCGGCAACTTCAACGATGTCGAGGTTTTTCGGGTTGTCGACGATATCAACGACTGTGGCGGTAGAGATGGTTGCATCGTCAGAAAGAGTGATCCAGCCCTGATCCTGGAGCAGGTAGAGAGCACGTGCTTCGTTGGTGGCATCGTTTGGAACAACGATCTGCGCACCGTCTTCGATTTCATCAACCGACTCGTGTTTAGCGGAGTAGATACCGAGCGGTTCGTAGTGGATGGCGCCTGCAGAAACGAGATAGCCGTCATCGCCCTCTTTGAAGCCGTTGTCTTCGTTGTAGCTGATCAGGTAAGGCTCATGCTGGAAGTAGTTGGCATCGAGAGATCCGTCAGAAGTCGACGGATTGATGTTTGGATAGTCAGAGTATTCGACAACTTTCAGTTCATAGCCTTTGTCCTTGAGCAGTTCTTTGGCTTCTTCAAGAACGATTGCATGCGGGTTGGCTGTAGCACCAACAGTAATGGTGGTCAGTTCGCCGGATGCTGCGGAAGATCCGGAAGCAGCAGAAGAAGCGGCTGCAGAAGAAGCAGGTGCGGAACTGGAAGAGCATGCGCCAAGAGCAAGAGCGATTGTGCCGGCGGCGAGTAATGCAGAAAGCTTTTTCATTTTTATTTCCTCCTCTGAATGAATGGATCATGGAATGGATGAACCGCTGCAGGGTCCACCAGAAAATCTATGCTTCAGCAACTAGTGCGTCGTCTTACGAACGAGCCAGTCGCCAAATGCCTGAATAATGGAAATGATGATCAGAAGCAGTACGAGAACGACCAGCGTAATGTCGCCCATCTGTCTCTGCCATCCAAAGCGGATCGCCAGGTCGCCCAGACCGCCGGCGCCGATGATGCCGACAACTGCGATCTGTCCGATTGTTGCGATCAGGGTAATGGTCATGCCGCGGACCATTCCTGGAATGTTCTGTTTGAGATAAACGTTCCCGATGATCTGCCAGGGCGACATGCCCATGGAGACGCTTGCTTCAATAATGCCTTCCGGAATTTCTTCCATTGCGGATTCAAGCTGTCTGGCAACAAAAGGTACGGTTCCGATAATCAGCGGAACGAAGGCACATTTGATGCCGACAGTTGTATGGAAGATCATTCGGGTCAGTACAAAGGTCATCGGAATCAGGATGACAAACGGAATTGCACGGAACAGGTTGATGATCTTGTCGAGAACCCAGAATACGGGTTTGTTTGGCAGGATGCCGTCCGGTTTGGTGATGACGACCAGAACCGCAAGAGGCAGGCCGATCACAAAAGAAACCACTCCGGTTACGACGAGCATGATCAGCGTGTCCATGATGGCATCCGGGAAAAGCGCGGCGTTTTTGATGACGTTAGGCATCCAGCTACTCAATATGTCCACGTTTGATCACCTCCACTTTGATGTTGTTGCGTTTGAGCTCGTCAATCGCAAGACGGATCTGTTCTTCCTCTCCGGTGAATACCGTGACAAGCTGGCCGACTGGCGATTCTTTCCAGATTTCTACGCTTCCGGAAATAATCGAGCAGTCAATAGAGTAGAGCCTTGAGATCCGGGAAATCATGGCGTCTTCTGTATTGGTCGAATCGTAGCGCAGACGGACAAGCTGCTGATTTTCTTTGAGCTGAGTGATCGGATGATTCATCTTGATCAGCTCGTTGACTTTGTTCTCGTTTGAAGCTGTGGCGATGAAATTGCGCGTCATTTCCTGAACCGGGTTAGTGAATACAGGTACGATATCGCCCTGTTCAACCACGCGTCCGCTGTCCATAACGGCTACCTCATCGCAGATTTCTTTAACGACGAACATTTCATGCGTAATCACGACAACGGTAATGCCGCGTTCACGGTTGATCTTTGCGATCAGTTTCAGAATGTTCTGTGTTGTCTGCGGGTCGAGTGCGGAAGTCGCCTCATCGCAGAGCAGAACTTTTGGATCATTGACGAGCGCTCTGGCAATCGCCACGCGCTGTTTCTGACCGCCGGACAGCTGGCTTGGATAGGAATCCTTGCGCTCAACCAGGTCGATCAGCGTCAGCAGTTCCATGACCTTGCGGTCGATTTCTTCCTTCGGGGCTTTTTCAAGCCGCAGCGGAAGAGCGATGTTGTCATAAATGGTCATCGCCGGAAGCAGATTGAAATGCTGGAAAATCATGCCCATCTTTGCGCGGGCTTTTCTCAGCTCGGACGGCGACGCTTCCATCAGATTTTCTCCATCGAAAATCACTTTGCCATCGTCCGGACGTTCAAGCAGATTCATGCATCTGACAAGTGTGGACTTGCCTGCACCGGAAAAGCCGATAATGCCGTAGATCTGACCCTTTTTAATATTGAGGCTTACATCCTTAACGGCATGGACGATCCCGTCTTTTGTCTTGAATGTTTTGGTAACATGCTCTAACTGAATCAAAACATCCCCTCCTGACTTACTTTTAAGCACAAAAAAAGCTCTCATCATTTTAGGACGAAAGCTGAAACTTCGTGTTACCACCTAAATTTACGGTTCTGTCACCAGATACCGCCTCATCAAGTACATGCATACTCTAACGCTGTAACGGGCGTTCCCGTCATGCCTGCAATTCAGCACTGCTGCTCCAAGACCATGTTCCGGTTTCTTCCGCGTTTCTTTTCACCAGCCAGAAACTCTCTGCACCTTCCGAAAACCGTACTCTTCTCTTCCTTGCCAATTTATGCGTCTACTTTAACACAGTTTCCCGATTCGTCACGTCAAAATTGCGATTGGCTTTCTCATCCCTGCAAAATGCCGGAAAAAACTGCTTTCTTCACTCTGTGCATAGCTGTTTCTGTATGAAACTGCTCCAGAATCCGGGATTTTCGCTGATTTTCAGACGGCTTTTCTGGCTGCGCATCTGTTTACGGATCATGAACTTTCTTCTAAAAGGTCCGCTTTTATCGTGTCAGGGATGAACAGAAGATGATTTTCTTTCGCTCTTCAGATTGATCGAAATCTCAGCTTTTTCTGACAGAATACCGAAGCCAGAAAGGAAAAAAGAAAAAAGAATCCCTTCGCCCTGGGATTCCTTTTTCGCAGCAGATTTCTTTTGCGAGTCAATGATTTGTGAATGGTCTGTGTCGAGCATCTGATGTTCAGCTTCATCAGTCGCCTTAGCTCTTTACAGTCCTTCCGTTACGATGATGAGAAGATTTTGCAGCGGATTTCTGTGGGGATCTGCTAAAGTGCAGAGATTAGCTGTAGACGTGAAATTTCACAGCCGAGCAGTTTCTGGAATAAAGGCGGTTAGCCTGTTCTGCAGACTGATGGAAGATTTCCGTAAAGCCGACGCTGGAGACGTAGCCATCATCCAGGATATTATCGTTTTCTTTTTTCATCGCATCGAAGTCGCTTCGAGTCTCTTCAAGGAGGTGACTCGCCCTGTCAAAATCTCCTTCGCGAGTGTACTCAAGCGCTCTGGCCATCCGGGTTCGGAGGGTGCGGTTCTCATTATTGAGCTGGTAAAGTTTCATTCTCTTTTCTTCGTTCATCATCGTAGTATTTTCCTTTCAATTTCCTCTCATTTGTCTAGATTCCAACAGGCGATTTGTCTGTTGCTTTCTTTGACGGTTTCAGTGTAACAGATCCTAGAACCTTGCGGAAGGGAGAATACACGAGAATTTAACCGGAGTAAAATTTACATAAAGATATTTTTAGTGAGTATTAACGCGGCATTAAGATACGAAAAATCTATAATTTTTATCTTATTAAGATACCTTTTTTCCCGTTTCGGGGTCTTAGCAAATGTAAGTGCGTTCAAAATACCATATTTCGTACCTGGATACGATTCTATTGCACTTTCAGGTAAAAAACTAATGTCTAGATTTTCGATTTTTAATGTCTAAGTTCCAGGCAGAAAATTGGTCTAACCAATCCGTGTTTTTCACCCCATATGCCCGAAAATTCATAAATTCCATAAAATGTGTTTTACTTTGGTTTTACTGCATGTTTTCTGCTGATTTTATCGATGTTTTACTTCTTTTTCTGAAGACTTCAGAGCGGTTCTTCCGATATCCTGATCGTGTTGAAAACAATCGCAATAAGAGAATGCAGCTTATGCATTAAAATCGCGGTCAGGCTGTCAGGAAATGGAACAGATTTATTTCAGTTCAGCCGCAAATCCGGGCTCTGTTTCCAAGGAAAAACATGAAATTCAGCCTTTTATGGTATAAAGAATCTATGAAGATAAATTTCCCATTCTTTTCGAAAAAAGACATTATTGTTACCGTCCATGGCTTTGGACACCGTACCCTTCATGAGATGGACCGGATCAAAGCCTACCTGGAAAAACAGAACTTTGAGGTTTGGACCTATGCCTACTTCTCTCCTGAAGATCCAGAAGATACTGTTCTTCATGCCTGGATCGAACGCAATGAAGACATGGTCCGCACGGCTCTTTCGACTGGCCGGAAAGTCCATCTGCTTGGTTTTTCGATGGGTGGCGTCATTGCATCCTATCTTGCTTCTGTCTTTCCTGTAGAATCGCTGCTGCTTGCTGCACCGGCTTTCTACCCGATCGACTTTTCACAGGTAGAACGTGCTGTAAAACAGAAAGTCTTCTCTTCCGGCGGTAAAAACGAGCAGTCGATGAGCCGTGAGCATACACAGACATTTCTTAAAGTCGTTTCGAACTACAGAAACTCCATCTTCCAGGTCGACTGTCCTGTTCTGATTCTTCACGGTACAAGCGATGAAGTCATCTCCTGGCATTCTTCTGAGCGTATCTGCTCTTTGCTTTCTGCTTCATCGGTCCGTCTGCTCTACATCGAAGGCGCGCATCACCGATTCCTGTATGACGGCTATTGCGAGCGAATCGTCTTCCCGATCATCCGCGACTACTTCCGCGGTGAAATGACACCATTCGCATGATCCACCCTTAATATTCAAATTCTATTCACCAAGACAAACGCGACCGGCCTGTAACTCACAGGCCGGTCATTTTTTATTCAGCAATCTTTTTTGAATGATCTAATCGGGTGAAACCTCTGCGTCCTCATTGGGCGCCCGTTGAACAAGCATATCAGAAGAATCCTGCTGCTCGCCGCCAAGTGCTTCCTGAATTGCCTTTCGGACTCTTGGCAGAACGCTCTTTTCAAATTCAGGGTGAGCTTTCAGCCATGGACCATTGCGTCCGGATGGATGCGGCAGAACAAAGCAGGGACGTCCAAAAAGATGCAGATCGTCAAAGACTAAGTCATCGAGCTTCCGGTTTCCAAACAGCTTGCTGGCGCCTACCCTGCCGACAACCAGATACAGTCTTGCTTCGCTCAGCAGTTCGAGTTCTTTCTTTGTCCACATCTCATAGCAGCAGGCAGGCGGTTTTCGATCGCCGCTTTTGCCGGCTCCTGGAAAGCAATGTCCGGCGCCGGTGAAGTAGAAACAGTCCGGATCATAAAAGGTCTTCTCATCAACTCCATACCATTCATTGCGCAGTCTCTTGCCGGATGCGTCATCAAAAGGTCTGCCGCTATTGTGGACTTTCAGTCCTGGGGCCTGACCGATATGAACGATCTTTGCTTTTGGGCTTCCATAAACGATAGGCCGAGGTTCAAAACCAAAACGCTCCTGACAGCGTCTGCATTCCCTGAGCTTCTCCTGCAAAGCTCTCAGCTTTTCCTCTGAGGATTCATCGATGATCTGATCAGGCGCTTCCTGAATGTCTGATGGCATGGCGATCTCCTTTCCGTCTTTCACCGGTATCTGAAAAACGCGGTGGAAAAGTCCGCCGCGCCTGTATTTCTATTGTGAATGGTTCCGGTTCTGATCCATAGCCTTTCGCTCTGCAGAGCAGTCTGTCTATATGACAATACGGTCTCTTTTCTAGCGATTGGCTTTGATCATTTCAAGTTTGAGGTCGAGCAGCTTTTCCGAAAGATCCACAAAGTAGACCTGCGGATTGGTAAAGCGCTTGATCTCTTCCCAGAGAGTTTCCTGCTCTCTGGAGCAGTAGTCACGGATACCGATCAGGGATGGTGTTTTATAGACGAGTTCTCCGTTTTTGAAGATTGGCACGAGCAGATCACGGATTTCATACGTATCTTTTTCGATGACTTTGTTTTTCCACTTGTTCATTGGATGGTAGATTGTCAGATCTTCATGAACATCGATGACTTCATCTTCCAGGGTCATCAGATCGGCCAGAGCCTTTCCGTCTTCCTTGTTGTAGATACGGTAGAGGTTCTTGAAGCCAGGGTTGGTGATCTTCTCTTCGTTTTCCGAAATCTTGATCTTCGGAATCATCTTTCCATCTTCTTCGATAGCCGCCAGTTTATAAACGCCGCCAAAGACAGGCGAGTTTTTGGAAACGATCATGTTTTCGCCGACACCGTACGAATCGATCTTGGCTCCCTGACGGTCGACCAGCGATTCGATCAGATACTCATCAAGCGAGTTGGAAACAACGATCGAGCAGTCCTGCATGCCTTCCGCATCCAGACGGGCACGGATCTTCTTGGACAGATAAGCCATGTCACCTGAATCGATGCGGACGCCTTTAAGACGATAGCCATTTGGTTCGAGATATTCCTTGGCAACGCGGATCGCATTTCCCAGACCGGAACGCAGGGTGTTGTAGGTATCGATCAGCAGCGTGCAGGCATTTGGATACATCTTTGCATACTGCAGGAAGGCTTCATATTCGGTATCAAAGCTCTGTACAAAGGAATGCGCCATTGTACCAAGAGCTGGGATCCCAAACTGTCTTCCGGCCTCTGTCGTTGCGGTTCCGGCTACACCGGCTATAAAGGCAGCTCTTGCACCTTCAATGGCGGAGTCGAAGTTATGGGCACGGCGTGCGCCGAATTCCATCACAGCTTTTCCTTTGGCAGCCTGGACAATGCGTCTTGCCTTTGTAGCGATCAGGGTCTGGTGGTTAACTGCCAGCAGCATGGCAGTTTCCAGCAGCTGCGCCTGAATCAGAGGCGCTTTAACACGGATCAGCGGTTCATACGGGAACACCGGTGTTCCTTCCGGAACAGCCCAGACATCGCCTGTGAATTTCACAGTGCTCAGATACTCGAGGAATTCCTCAGTAAACTGGTTGCGGCTGCGCAGATATTCAATTTCTTCAGGTCCAAAGGAAAGATCCTGAATGTATTCAATAATCTGGTTGAGTCCGGCAAAAATCGCAAAGCCGCCATTTTCCGGGTTGCGTCTGTAGAAGAGGTCAAAGACGACTTCTTCATTCTTATTCTGATCAAAATACACCTGGGACATGGTCAGTTCATAAAAGTCCATGACCAGGGTTAAGTTTCTTCCATCTCTCATTGTTAATCGTTTCCTGTCTATCAGGTCCGTACCAGAAAAAGCACGGCTTCCTGATTTCATATCATTGGTAGATTTTTCTCTCAGTTTTATCCATGCAGGTCTGATTCATCTGTCCTGCTGCCAGCATTGTACAGGCTGGCCAAACGAAAAGGGACTCAGGCTTTAATGGAGCCTACGACAAGAACGCCGTTCGCTTTCATCAGATCCAGAGCTGTCTCATTCCAGAACTTTGCATCATGGACGCCATCGATGTGATACGTATCGACACAGTCTTCCGGAATAATAACGCGCATGCCAGACTTGCCCATCTGATTGATATAGCTGACAAGCGGCAATGCAAGCTGCAGCACGCAAAGATCTGTGCAGCATCCTGTCACGACCAGGTCTCTGTTTTCACCCAGAGCATCCAGCCAGTCTGTAAAACCGGGAACGGCTGCTGCACTGATGCAGTTTTTCTCCAGGACTTCCCCGACAAAGCCGGAGAGCTCATCCATAACCTGACTTTCTGCACTGCCTTTTAAGCAGTGTTCGGGAAAAGAGTTAAACTCGGCTGCTCCTTGTTCGTGGCAGTCGGTGATAAAGAGCGATTTTGCCTGGGTCTTTTCAAGCAGATTGCGGATTGGAGAAGCGCATGCAGCGATTGCCGGATCAGCCAGAGCACCTTCTCTGGTGAATCCGTTGATCATGTCGACCACAAATACACATGGATTGTTCAGATCTTCTGCAGACAGCGACTCTGCAGGCTGACGATTCATTCTTGCCATTTTTCTGTATCCTTTTCAGTTTTATCCCTGATTATACGCAGTCTGAGGCACTTAGAGATTCATCCAGGCTGAACTTTTTCGAAAGTTTTCAACTTTTCTGATTTCTGTCTTTTTCCAAAGAAAAATCCTGCCCGGAAGATCAGGCAGGATTGGATGATTTATTTCAATGTCATGCGTTCGCATGAGGTGGCAGAAGAAGGCCTAGCTTTCGATGACTTCTCCTGTTTCGAGGTCGATATTTGCGAAATCGTCTTCGTCGAGATCATCGCCAAAGTCGATCAGATCATCGTCAGCGGCACGTGCTTTGGCAGCATCAGCCTGATCAATATCATCGCTCAACGAGCTGTTGAGGAAGAGCTCCTGAATTTTCTTCTGGATTTCATCACGGATTTCCGGGTTGCTCTTGAGGAATTCTTTGGATGCTTCCTTGCCCTGGCCGATCTTGTCGCCCTGATAGGAATACCAGGAACCGGACTTCTTGATGATGTCGTAGTCAACCGCAAGATCGATCAGCTCAGACAGAGCGGACAGGCCCTGACCATAAGTAATTTCCAGCTGGCATTTGCGGAATGGCGCTGCCACCTTGTTCTTAACGATTTTGACGTTGACTTTGTTACCGATGACTTCTGCACCGTTTTTGATGGCCTCGCTCTTGCGGATCTCAATACGGACAGAAGAGTAGAACTTCAGCGCAAAACCGCCTGGAGTTGTTTCCGGGTTGCCATAGACGGTACCGACTTTCATACGCAGCTGGTTGATGAAGATGGCGGTGCAGTCGTAGTGGTTCATGATACCGGCGATTTTACGCATGGCTTTGGACATCATGCGCGCCTGGGCACCAACCTGCAGTTCGCCCATTTCACCATCAAGCTCAGCCTGCGGAACAAGGGCTGCAACGGAGTCGATAACAACCAGGTCAACGGCGCCGCTTTCAATCAGCATCATCATGATGTTGAGAGCCTGCTCGCCGGAGTCCGGCTGAGAAAGGATCAGCTCGTCAATGTTGACGCCAAGGTGTTTGGCATAAACCGGGTCGATCGCGTTTTCTGCATCGATGAATGCAGCACGTCCGCCTTTTTTCTGAACTTCAGCGATCGCATGAAGAGCGAGTGTTGTTTTACCGGAAGATTCAGGTCCGTAGATTTCAATGATACGGCCTTTTGGATAGCCGCCGATACCAAGCGCTTTGTCGAGAAGAAGCGATCCGGACGGGATCGGCTCAACATCGACGCCTGTGCGCTCGCCAAGTTTCATGATCGATCCTTTGCCATACTCTTTTTCAATCTGCTTAACGACATCGCTGAGCAGCTGGTCTTTTGTTTTATTTTTTGTTTTTTCTTCACGTTTCTGCGCGATTGTTTTTGGTGCTGATTTTGCCACAGTAAATCCCCTTTCTTTTTATAATCTGTATTTTTCGTTTGTTCACTGATCCTGTAAGGGTCGTTTGCGAATGCGTACGACTCAAAGCATTCTTCTTGCGATGCTTCGTCGTTCCTGTATGCGCTCTGTATTGTTCCATCCGGTTTTGGTTCCAGAAAGAACAGTATTCAATCGGATTACGAGCAGCTGCCTGCAGGGCAGCCGGAAGATTCTTCCAGGAGTCTTCGGATTTCATAATCCGGCTTATTTTATAATTCGCGCTTTTCTTCAGTCTTTTTCAATGGAATCCTGCAGATCGCCATGATCTTCAAGAATCCGGTTTCTGAGCTCGACCAATGCGAGATAGACCGAAAGCTTCTGAATCTTGCGTCTGGACAGTGCAAAGTGATTCTCCCAGACCAGGGTTCCATCATTGCCTGACAGTGCCCAGTAGACTTCACCGGCTGGTTTGTCTTCCATTGCGGAAGGTCCGGCATTGCCGGTAAACGAGACGCAGTAATCGGTACTGAACAGCCGGCGCGTATTTTCAGCCATTGCTCTTGCACATGGTTCAGAAACAACGCCATATGTTTCAATAAGTGCCGGATCAACCTGAGCCATCTCGCTTTTGATCCGGGTCATATAGGTCACCAGGCCGCCGGCAAGAACTGCCGAAGCGCCTGGTACGCTTCCAAGGGTGGAACAGAAAAGACCGGCAGTATAGCTTTCGCAGGAGCTGATGGTCACGCCATAGCGTTTTGCGGTTTCAATCAGCTCTCTGGCTGCCTTTTTTCTCTTCTTTTTGTTCGGATAGTGAATCTCTGGTTCTTCCTGATTTGCGGCTTCTTTCAGACTGTCTGCACAGGCAAGCAGGATGCCGGGAAGATTCTTACATGGATTCCAGGACATAGTCTTTCAGCTTCACGAAATAAACCCAGCCGGAATACAGCGATACAGCTGCAGCCAGCCACAGAACGATGGAAGCCACTGGAATGTGCATGTAGACAAATGGCCAGTTGCCAAGGACAAGCAGAATGATTGCAGCCATCTGCAGAACTGTTTTGAGCTTGCCAGGAAAGCCTGCTGAAACAACAGTTCCCTGTGCTGCAGCGCTAAGTCGCAGACCGTCAACAACAAGGTCGCGGCTGATCATCAGAAGAACCGGAACGATTGCGGCTTCATTTCCGTAAACCAGCAGGATCAGCGTTGTGTTGACGAGCATCTTGTCAGCAATCGGATCCAGGAATTTGCCAAAGGATGTAATCAGATGCTTTTTGCGGGCGATCTGTCCATCCGCATAATCAGTCAGCGAAGCCAGGATAAACACAATCAGAACAAGCAGATTGCGCAGTCCGAAACCGGCTTCTTTGGACATCAGCAGGAAATCCTGCGGGATGCACAGATAGATGATCCAGATCAGCGGGACCATTAACATGCGAAGCACGGTCAGTTTGTTTGGAACATTCAATGAATTCCAGAATTTCACGTCAAGCCTCCTGCGCCAGCGGCGCTTCTTTTCTCTCCGGTCTTCCACCGGACCATCTGCAGCGTAATGTACTGCAGATTGAATGAGAGCAATTGCTCTTAATACAATCCCTCATCAATCGGGGCTGCATATTCATCGGAATCCGATGGAATTTCTTCTGTATATCCAGGGTCGTATCCCGGATCTTCATAGAGCGGTTCTTCCGGAGTTACAGTCTGATTCTCTTCATCGCTATTCGATGTTTCGCTCTGCGATGAGCTGTTCGAAGAAGACGTGTCTTCTTTCTTGTCGGAATAGACGATATTGAGAACAATCCGGTTTCCGCCGTTATCATCGCGCAGCGTGTAATTTGCCGGAATGGGGGTGTCTTCAACTGTCAGTGAATTGTAGACCGAGGGTACCTGGAATGTAACGACAAGCTGACCGCTCATGCCGGCCTGCAGGTCATAACCGGCCTGGCCGTTCACTGCTTCTGAAAAAGCAGGTACGCCATTCCATGTGACAGTCACAGACTGACCGCCAAGGGCATTAAAGGTCAGATGAATTGTTGAATGATCAAAGGTAAAGCCTTCAACGGTATACACATTTTCTTCTTCCGTACCGGCCAGATGAATCACCGGCTTTTCAGGCTCGGAAGACTGTGCATCGCCTTTGCGCGCTTTGAGATCATCCGCAAGACGCTGTGTTTCCTGCTCCTGGGCAGCTAACTGCGATGTGCGTTCGGCTTTTCGCTTTTCGACGGCTGAACTTGCAGCTGAGTTCTGCACCCAGCTGAGCCCCAGCAGCAGAATCATTGCTGCACCGGCTGCAAGTGCAATCACGCGGCCCAGACGCAGGTTTCCCCAGCTCATGCGTCGCGACAGATTGCCTGCACTGTTTTCGAGAAAGGAGCGCTTGCGTTTGCGTCTTTTGCTTCGTACGGTCTTCGATTTTGTCTGAATCGAAGGCATGGTTTCAATCATCCTGGTCTGTGCTTTACGGAGCGCACCGTCTCGTGCCTGCGCAAAACGGTTTACGTCCCGGTCGACTTCGTCTTTGATCATGGCCCAGTTGACCCCGATGGCATCGGCATAGGCATGAACAAAATAACGGACATAGGAGAAATCGTCTGAGAACAGATCGAGGTTGTGTTCCTCGATCGCCCGGATGAACTCCGGCTTGAGCCGCGTCTGCGCTGAGACATCAAGCACAGACAGACCAAGCGACAGACGACGCTCTTTCAGTGTCTGATAATAGGGCATGGTTCCTCCCTTGAACTATGATTATACCAAATTACATGGATATTTTCCGCTATAGTCAGGGATTCCTTTGTGTGATATTTCCGCATATTCAACGCACAGTGTGCACCAAATGAAGCAGGATAGCAAAGGTCCCATAACAGCTTAAGGCCGGCAGAATGACGCAAAAGCCGATACTTTTGCATTCTGCCGGGCACTTCGTCTTTACATTACAGGAGTCAGGAACGAAAAAAAAGCATCGAAGACGATGCTAGATTTCATTTTCAAGATTCATGATCATCCGGTTCCACTTCTCGCCGCCGTGCGTCGATCCGCTTTCCCCTTCAAGATGAAAACCAAGTTTGGAATAGAAAGGCACAAGATTATCCTTGCAGTGCAGGATGATGCCTTTGCGTGAATCGTTGATGCAGTCCTTAATGACTTCTTTCATCAGAATCTGCGCGTAGCCACGACCCCTGAACTGCGGATCGGTTTCAACACCAAAAATCATCTGGTATTTTCCGTCCTCCTGATGCAGGGATGCATCTTCGTACATCCGGTCATCCAGATGGCCGCTGTCGCTGACCATTCCATCCACAACCGATACAAGTTTTCCATCCCGTTCGAGAAGCCAGAAGTGATTGGGGAACACGTTCAGGCGTTCTTTGATCGTATTCCGGTCTGCAGCTTCTGCGGCAGGAAAACATTTCTGCTCAAGCTCTGCGATCTGATCGAGATCATCCGCACGGGCACTTCGAATTTCCAGCATACTGTCTCCTTCTCGATCTGTTTCCAGATCCAGTGTCAGAGTCTGACAGGTGTCATTATAACAAAGCACGCCTTAGTGTCCTTTGAAAAAACCGGAAGTGCAGATTCTGTTCAGGAATTCTGTTCTTTTCGTTTTCTGGCTGCCTTTACATAATGGTCCGCATTCTCAATTGCGTCTTTCTGTTCTTCCTCTGAACGGATTCGGAGAACTTTTGCCGGAATTCCTGCAACAAGTTCGCCTTCTTCTACCATTTTATGCTCTGGAACAACTGCCCCGGCGGCAACGAGCGCTCCCTTTTTAATCCGGGCGCCGTTCATCACAATCGATCCCATGCCGATCAGAACGCCATCTTCAATCACCGCTCCATGCACAATTGCGCCGTGTCCGATGGTGACATCTTCGCCGATCGTCAGCGGATAGCCCTCATCGGTATGCAGAACGCAGTTGTCCTGAATGTTCGAACGTGCACCGATCCGGACCGGTTCACTTTCGCTGCGGATCACTGCGTTATGCCAGACACTCACATCTTCTCCAAACAGAACATCCCCTTCAATGACCGCATGCTTTCCTTCAAACATGGGCGTTTTCGAACCGGCTGTTTTCCACTCTGCTTCTGTCATCTTCCTGCTCCTTTGAATTCATTTTCTGATTGTCCAGGTTATCCGGATCTGCCCATTTGAAAAGTGACAGATCGGTCCTGGCTGCTGATTACAGAATACGACAGAAGGCAGATGTCCATGAGTGCTGAATGCACGCAAAAAAGGATCGCACCTGGCGATCCTCAGTGTTTTTGTGTTAAGCATTTGAGCTTTCTGTTCAGAATCCGCTTATCAGTTCATCCATCAAAAGACATGCCGCTAAGCTTCAAAGTCCATGAAAACTTTCTGCAGTTCCTGATACGCCTGTCTGGAATACGTCGTGCTGTCCGCACTTTTCAGATCCGTGACTGTAATCTGCGTAATCCAGCTGTTGTCGCAGTCAACGATGCTTCCGCTGACGGTCTGTCCGGCTGGCCGGTAAAGGAAATAATACAGATCTTCGCTTCCGCCGATGCGGGAATACAGATCGGTCTGCGCGGTATCGATCACTTCACTGCGTCCTTCCGGTCTTGCGGCTGTTTTCTGGCAGGAAATCGAGATTCGAAGATTGTTCTTTGTTTCCATCTCAAGCAGGAGGACATCTTCTTTTTCTCCTCCCGACATCAGAAGCGTGCCTTCCAGAGGCTGAGGAAGAGGAAGAACAACTTTCGAATCCGGCAGCGTAAAGGAACCGGTCTTTTCGTTGTAGAACGAACTCATTGTATTTACGGCACTGCCGGTTCCCTCTCCAAGTTCGTTCGAAGGGGCAGCGCCATCGAGGGCCGCAGATTTTTCGACCAGAGAGGAACTGTAGTAAATTCCGTTGATCGATGCAGCTTCATCATTGCGGTCTTCATTAGCCGCTTCGTTCTGTTCGGTCTGTTCCTCTTCAGGAGCCGTTACAGGTTCTTCAGGCGCAGTCACTTCGCTTTCAGGTGCAGCTGCGTCATCCGGTTCAATATAGTCATCCGTATCGGCTGCATAATTGTCTGCAATCACTTCACCTGTCACGACCCGGTCGCCTGCATAGGAATTCGAGCGCAGGCCTGGAAGAGAGCGAAGACCTGAGATCAGAGAAAGCAGGCCAATGATCGCAACGAGGATGACACCGAGGTTGAACAGGATAGTCCCAAGACGGCTTTTCTTCCATTTTCGCTTTTTTGGCGAAAGAGGCTGGCCGCATCGCAGACAGCGAGTTGCACTTTGCGGATTCTGCTGATGGCAGTATGGACATCGCATTCGATCACCTCTGCATCAATCTTACCGGACCATTCCGCAATCTTACCGGACCATTCCGCGTTTTTTCTGTTTCGTTTCTAAACATTTCGTTAACAGAATCGAACGTCTGCCCGTTCAGAAAAAAATCCGCTGTATTTTTGTTCCAATTCATGCCCGATGATTATTTCATCCAGATCTGTTGACTCGGCCAAATCTGTTACCTTCAGCCGCTCTGTACGCTCTGTCATTACGCTTTTAAATCTTTACGCGCAGATTTGCTTCTCTCACTCTTTTTCAAAGAGCAGCGTATAGCGCGCGCCAGAGGGCAGAAGCTCAGAGGCATACAGTCCCGGCATTCCAAACTGCATGCTTTCTGCTGAGTTAATCCAGGCAGGATTCTTCTCAAGAAGTCTCTGTACGATCGGTTCTTTGCGGTTTTTCACCCCTCGAAAAAGAGTGACGTGCGCCTGGAACGGTCCGTCCTTAAACACAATGCCGGCTTCTTTCAGACTCTTACGAAGCTCTCTGACATAGTTCTGAAACTCGTCTGAGCTGTCCAGCTTGAGAACAAGCGCGTTGCAGAACAGTCCAAATCCCGATGGCGTAAATGACTGCAGACTGAACGGAATCTTCTCAAGTACCTTCTCAACTGTTTCAATATCCTGTTCACTCTGCTCATCAAGAAAAGCAAGCGTGACATGCAGGCTTTCGCCATTGACCCCACGCCCTTTTACGCCTTCACCTTTCAGATCTTCAATCCAGCCAAGCAGACGCTTTTCGCTCTGTTCGTCCGGATGAAGTGCAAGAAAAACACGCATAACTCTGCCTCCCACCAGCGGCTTGCAGAGATCTCTGCAGCCGCTCTTTTCTGTATTGTATTCCCACACATTCCGCATATTTACATGCAAGATTTCAACGGGGAAAGCAGATGGTGTCTGTATTTTGAGACGGGCATTGAAAGCAGCTGTTAAACCACCGGTTTTTATAATAGAAACGTAGAAAGAAGGTACTTCTTATGACGATTGATGAATATGTTGCTCAGGCAAAAAAGGATGGAACGCCTATTATCGATGTCCGTCCGGCAGAGATGTATAAAGAAGGTCACATCCCAGGAGCGATCAATATCCCCCTTAACCACATTGAAACAGCAGATGTGAAAAACGGATCCGATCTGTACTGCGTAACTGGCTACCATGCCGGCATTGCTCATGAAGAACTCGCAAAACGCGGCATCGAAACAACAGTCATCGGCGGAATTGAGAACTATACCGGTGAAGTTGCCCGCGGATAAACGCCGGATTTAAAACAAAAAACCATTTTCTGACTCGATATAGAACAATCCCGATAGAGTTTTGAAAATCCGTGTTTACAATGACCTGTGTCCTGACTGTGAGGTATACAGGTCTTTTTTCTTTTTCTGTTCCGATGCGGTCAGGAAGGAGGAAATTATGAGCGGATTTTTTGGTACAGCTTTAAAAAACAGCTGCGTGCTGGATTTATTTTTCGGTACAGACTATCACTCCCACCTTGGAACACGCAGAGCGGGCATGGTCGTTCATGGCGATGACGGCTTCTCCCGTTCCATCCACAACATCGAAAACACCCCGTTCCGGACGAAATTTGATGCAGAGCTGGATTCCTTCGAAGGAAACCTCGGAATCGGCTGCATCTCGGACTATGAAGCACAGCCGCTTCTGATCCATGGCAAGCTCGGCTCGTTTGCCATCACGACAGTCGGCAAGATCAATAACCAGGACGAACTTGAAAAGCTCGCCTTTGAAAATGGAATGAGCCATTTCTATGAAATGAGCACCGGTGAAATCAACCCCACCGAACTGGCCGCTTCCCTGGTCTGCTCGAAAAACAGCTTCACCGAAGGCCTGGCCTTTCTGCAGGAGAAAGTCGACGGTTCTCTGTCTGTTCTGATTCTGACAGAAGACTGCATCTACGCTTCGCGTGACCGTCTTGGACGTACTCCAATCATCATCGGCCGCAAACTCGACGGCAGCGGCTACTGCTGCACATTCGAAAGCAGTGCCTTCCTCAACCTTGGCTACGAACATGACCGTGATTTAGGTCCGGGCGAAATCGTACGCATCACACCGGATGGCGTTGAACAGATGAAAGCGCCGAACGAAGACATGCAGATCTGTTCCTTCCTGTGGGTCTACTACGGCTATCCGACATCCACATACGAGGGCATCAACGTTGAACAGATGCGCAACCGCTGCGGCGGACTGCTTGCAAGCCGCGACAACATCGAAGCGGACTGTGTAGCCGGCGTACCGGATTCCGGCGTCGCTCATGCGATCGGCTATTCCAATGCCACAGGCATCCCTTACGCGAGACCCTTCATTAAATACACCCCGACCTGGCCGCGCTCCTTCATGCCGACCAGCCAGGCAAGACGCAACCAGATTGCCAGCATGAAGCTGATCCCGGTCAAAGAAATGATCAAGGACCGCCGTCTGCTGCTGATCGATGACTCGATCGTGCGCGGAACCCAGCTTGGCAACACAACCAAGTTCCTGTACAACTCGGGCGCAAAAGAAGTTCATGTACGCCCGGCATGCCCTCCGATTCTCTACGGCTGCAAGTACCTCAACTTCTCCCGTTCGACATCCGACATGGATCTGATCACCCGCCGCGTTATCCGCGACCTGGAAGGCGATCCAGTCAGCGAAGAAGTCCTTGCAGAGTATGCAGATCCGGACACCGAGCGCTATGCAAACATGCTGGAAGAAATCCGCAGACGTTCCGGATTTACCAGCCTTCGCTACCATCGTCTTGACGACATGGTCGCTTCCATCGGCCTGCCAAAATGCCGTCTTTGCACCTACTGCTTCGATGGAAAGGGGCTGTGCCCATGCCATTCCGGCAATAAGCAGGACGAAACTGCAGACAAAGCGGCAGACAAAGAAGCCGAATAATACACATAAGAATGAAAACCAGCGGCAGACATACAGTCTGCCGTTTTATTTGTCACTCTGAATACTTTGCACGCAAACTTCAGGCGATCTTTTAAAGCAATTGCGTTTTGATCGTTCTCTCCTTTATAAAGGAGTGGACTTTGCGCCATGCACTAAGCGTGCTCATTTCCTGTTTTTTCGCTCCCAGAGCTGGCCTTCATTCAGATCGCCTGGCAAAAAGAAACGAAAGACAGACCATCAGAGCCTGCCCACTGGCGCCATGAAAGGATTGTCCGAATATGTCTGAAGCAAAGATCCCCTACAAAATCTATCTGAGTGAAGAAAACATGCCCAAAGCCTGGTATAACCTGCGCGCAGATATGAAAAAGAAACCGGCTCCTCTGCTCAACCCCGAAACTCTGCAGCCGGTAAAACCAGAAGAGCTTGAAAAGGTCTTCTGCAAAGAGCTCGTCCAGCAGGAACTTGATGATCAGACCCGCGAAATTCCAATTCCCGAAGAGATCCAGGATTTCTATAAAATGTACCGTCCTTCGCCGGTTGTCCGCGCCTACTGTCTGGAGAAAAAGCTCGGCACGCCCGCAAAAATCTACTACAAATTCGAAGGCAACAACACGAGCGGCTCTCATAAACTCAACTCTGCCATTGCCCAGGCCTACTACGCCAAGAAGCAGGGCCTCAAAGGCGTAACCACCGAAACAGGTGCCGGGCAGTGGGGTACGGCGCTGAGCATGGCGTGCTCCTACTTTGATCTCGACTGCCAGGTCTACATGGTCAAGTGCTCCTATGAGCAGAAACCGTTCCGTCGGGAAGTCATGCGCACCTACGGCGCTTCCGTTACTCCGTCACCTTCGATGAATACAAGCGTCGGCCGCAAGATTCTTGAAGAGCATCCTGGTACTTCCGGTTCGCTTGGCTGCGCCATTTCTGAAGCCATCGAAGCTGCATCCAGTCAGGACGGCTATCGCTACGTTCTTGGCAGCGTGCTCAACCAGGTCATGCTCCATCAGTCTGTCATCGGCCTGGAAACCAAAGCCGCTCTTGATCAGTACGGCGTCGTACCGGATGTGATCATCGGATGTGCTGGCGGCGGAAGCAACCTTGGCGGTCTGATTGCTCCGTTCATGGGACAGAAGCTGCGCGGCGAACAGGATTACCAGTTCATTGCCGTTGAACCGGCTTCCTGCCCGTCCCTGACCCGCGGCAAATATGCCTACGACTACTGTGATACTGGCAAAGTGACACCGCTGGCCAAAATGTATACCCTTGGCTCCGGCTTTATCCCGAGTGCCAGCCATGCAGGCGGTCTGCGCTACCATGGCATGAACAGCACGCTTTCCGAACTGCTCGATCAGGGCCTGATCGAAGCCCGCTCCGTTGAACAGACAAGCGTCTTCGATGCTGCAGAACAGTTTGCCCGCATTGAAGGCATTCTGCCGGCTCCTGAAAGCTCACATGCGATCCGCGTTGCGATCGATGAAGCACTCAAATGCAAGGAAACCGGCGAAGAAAAGACCATCCTGTTTGGTCTGACCGGTACAGGCTACTTTGACCTGTTCGCCTATGAGAAATTCAATAACGGCGAAATGAGCGACTACATCCCAACCGATGAAGATCTCGCTCCAGGCTTTGCTTCTCTGCCTGAAGTTCCCGAATCTCACGACTAATCCCCAAAGATAAAGCAAACCGCAGATGCATCTGATTGATGTGCATCTGCGGTTGTTTGTTTATGGTTGTGTATCAGCTTCTGTGCTGTCTTTGCCGGCAGATCTGGCGAATCAACTACTGGTCGGAGCGCTGATAGCTGTTGGTCATTTCCATCGTGGATGTACGAAGAACGGTATCGAGCAGCTGCTGTGTCTGAACGCTGGCGACATCTGCAATCTTCTGGTTTACATCTGCGAGGTAAGCATGGATGTCTATGACATCCGCTGCTTTGGCAATGGCTTCATTGACAAGCTGACGGGAAACTGCGCCAAGAGACTGCTGGTAACGTTCAACATCAACGATGCAGTCTGCATGATACGGATCAGCCAGAGCACTGATCAGACGGTTGTCCCAGTAGAGGTTTCCGGTGGTGACATCCATCGTTGTACCGCTCAGATACTTCGGAGCTGTCAGTACGTTTGTAAACTGCGGAATGACGCAGTTGTAGACGTTGGAAGCAAAGGCAATCCACTCAATAGCGCGATAGCCTTCCGGCAGAGCGCCGTTGACCTGTGCGATGGAAACAAATGCGGTGCGGTTGATGCCGATTGGACGGTAAATTCCAGCCTGCGGGCTCTTTGTATACGGATCATACGGAGTTCCCTGGTAGTTGGAAGAAAGAACATACTTGATATCATCAACTGTAATCAGGCGTTCCGGTTTTCTGCACCAGGGCATGTCATCGCTGCGCGGTGTGAACTGAGCATCCGGTCCGTCCCATTTAACGGTTGTCGGGTTGAAGTAGCGCTGACCGTACCACATACGCGGCGTGTTGTAGACATGGTCTGCATCGGTATGGCTGCCAAAAGCCAGACGCGGATTGAACAGACCGCCATCGGTCAGAGCCAGATGGTTCTCTTCAATAAAGGTGCGCATGTCGGGGGAGCACATGAAGTTTTCCTGACGGGTCAGGGCATCATTCAGGTCAAAGCTGTCTTCGGAGAATGAGTTTGGCAGAACTGCGTAGCAGTTATCCGGCAGACGGGATGCGATCCAGTGATGGCCGCCGACCGATTCAAAGAACCAGACTTCATCCGCATCGCAGAAGGCAATGCCGTTCATTTCATACGTGCCGAACTGTTCATGAAGAGCGCCAAGGCGGCGTACGCCCTCACGTGCACTGTGAATATACGGCAGAGTCAGAACCAGCAGATCTTCTTCGCCGATTCCGCCTGGCTGTTCAGGTTTTCCATCTTTTGCGGGAACATATTCAACCAGCGGGTCTGCACCGAGTACGCGGACGTTGGATGTAATGGTTTCAGTTGCGGTCATTGCGACGTTTGCCGCATTGATGCCTGATGCTGCCCAGATGCCCTGCAGTTTGGGGTTCACGTTCGGGACAGCCGTATAGGCCATCGGATTGTCAGGAAGATCAATGGTTACATGCGAAATCACAGAGGTATATGTTCTGGGCTGGTCTTCAGGAAGAACAACGCAGTACTTCTTTACTGCAAATTTTCCGTTGGCATTATCGTCGTTTCGGGCGATCATGCACGAGCCGTCAAAGGTTGCTTTTTTGCCGGCAAGAATTGTTGTACAAGCCATAATTTTCACTCCAGTCTGATTTGTTATTCAGTGATATTGTACGCTTTTCATCTCTTCCGACTGAAAGAAAGGCCTGCTTTCCGTCTCTTTGATCAGACCCTCTCATCTTCGGCATTTTTGCACAGACAGAATCGGTTCAATGAAGTGATCAGCTGACTGACAGAGCCGTACCTCTCCGGAAAATCTCATCAAAAAAGCCTGCAGAAGCTGTCCTGTCAGCTCTGCAGGCGGATTGAAAACAATGAGTAAAAGTATGAATAAATAA
>Strawberry_p1__coassemble_1661_pt1 | contig 68240 bp, 50 predicted proteins | sample Strawberry_p1__metabat2_high_PE_023 | metagenome-assembled genome bin Strawberry_p1
AATGCGAGCTGGGAAGGCTGCGATGTCGATGATCCTTCGGCCCGCGTTCTCTCCAACTATGACCAGAGCGGAAGCTGAAACGAAAGGAGAGCTGCATGAACGAATTCATCAAAGAACATGATGCCTGCGGAATCGGCACAGTCTGCCAAATCGACGGCACGCCAAGTCATATGGTGGTCGACCAGGCACTTCACATCATTGAAAAACTCGAACACCGTGCCGGCAAAGATGCCAGCGGTACCGTCGGAGACGGTGTCGGCATTCTGCTGCAGATCAGCGACGATTTTTTTAAAAAAGCCGCCAAAGAGAGCGGCATCGACTATAAACCGGAAGGCCAGACCGGGATTGGCATGTTCTTCTTTCCGGAAAACGAACTGCTGCGCAACCAGGCAAAAAAGCTGTTTGTCACCATCGCCCGCAAGGAAGGCTGTACTTTCCTGGGGTGGCGCAGAGTTCCGGTAAAAGAAGAGATTTTAGGTCAGCCGGCAAGAGACTGCATGCCCGCAATCTGGCAGGGATTTCTTCAGGCTCCGGAAGGCATCAGCACCAGACGGGAATTTGACCGGATTCTGTATGTCATCCGGCGTGAGTTTGAAAAGAGCTGCCCGAATACATATGTCGCTTCCCTGTCCTGCCGGACCATTGTCTATAAAGGCATGTTCCTGGTTGATCAGCTGCGCCGGTTCTATCTGGACCTGCAGGATCCCGATTATAAAAGCGCGATTGCGATCGTCCATTCCCGCTTTTCAACCAATACGACACCAAGCTGGAAAAGGGCGCATCCAAACCGGCTGATCGCCCACAACGGCGAAATCAATACGATTCGCGGCAACGCCAACCGCATGCTTGCGCGTGAAGAATCCATGTCGAGTGATCTGATCGATGAGCAGTACAAAAAAGTGCTGCCTGTCATCAATCCGGATGGCAGCGATTCGGCGATGCTCGACAACACGCTTGAATTTCTGATGATGAATGGCATGGATCTGGCCAAAGCGGTTGCGATCTCGATTCCTGAACCATGGAAACATGTTCCGATGGAACAGAAGAAAAAAGATTTCTATCACTACTACGCAACGATGATGGAACCCTGGGACGGCCCGGCGGCCATTCTGTTTTCGGACGGCGAAGTATGCGGTGCGGTATTAGACCGCAACGGTCTGCGGCCGGCCAGATACTACATCACAAAAGACGGCCTCTTTATCCTTTCTTCTGAGGTTGGCGTTCTGGATCTTCCTCCAGAGCGGATTGCTTCCAAATCGAGACTGATGCCAGGAAAAATGCTGCTGATCGATACTGTACAGGGCCGGCTGATCCCCGATGAAGAGCTTAAAGCACAGTATTCAAATGCAAATCCCTATGGCGAGTGGCTCAATCTGAAGCTTCTGCATCTGGAAGACCTGCGCTCGAAAGACAGAAAGCCGCGCATGCATGATCAGAAGCTGCGCGATCAGCTCTACCGGGTGTTCGGATACACCTATGAAGATGTCAGCGATCAGATTCTTCCCATGGCAAAAGAAGCCAAAGAACCGGTTGCCTCTATGGGTACCGATGTCCCGCTCGCTCTGCTTTCGAAACTGCATCCTTCTCTGTTCCATTATTTCAAGCAGCTCTTTGCCCAGGTCACCAATCCGCCAATCGATTCGCTGCGTGAAAAAGTCGTCACCGATACGACCATCTACATCGGGGCTTCCGGCAATCTGCTCGAAGAAAAAGCCGGCAACTGCGCCATGCTTGAAATCAATCATCCAATCCTGGATGCAAGAGATATGGATAAGATCCGCTCTCTCAACAAACCTGGTCTGAAATCACGCGTCATTTCCCTGCTGTTCTATAAAGGCATGCCGCTTAAAGATGCCATCGATCAGCTGTTTATCGAATGCGACAGAGCGTACCGGGATGGCTGTTCGATTCTGATTCTTTCGGACCAGGGTGTGGATGAAAGCCATATGGCCATTCCAAGTCTTCTAGCGGTATCGGCTCTTGAGCAGCATCTGGTCCGTACAAAAAAGAAGACCGCCATGTCGATTCTGTTAGAGAGCGGTGAGCCGAAAACTGTCCACGAATTTGCGGCACTGCTGGGCTTTGGTGCCAGTGCGATCTATCCCTACCTGGCGCATGAATGCATTGAAGAGCTGATCGACAAGGATATCCTCGATAAGGAACCGTCCAAAGCAATCGAAGACTACAATGCTGCCATACTTTCCGGCATCGTTAAAATCGCTGCCAAAATGGGCATCTCGACGCTGCAGTCCTATCAGGGCGCACAGATCTTTGAAGCGGTCGGCATCGACAAGCAGGTCATTGATGACTATTTCACCAACACGCAGTACGAACTGGGAGGCATTGGTCTCAAAGAAATCGAAGAAGATCTGACCTGGCATCACCAGCGTGCCTTTGATCCGCTTGGTCTGTCAGTCAATACATCGCTTGATTCCATCGGCTTTCATAAGCTGCGTTCGGGAGAAGGCAAGGAAGACCATCTCTACGATCCAAAAGCGATTGTTATGCTGCAGAGTGCAGTTCAGTACGATGATTACGAACTGTTCAAAGAATATTCCCGCATGCTTCATGACCCGAAACGTCCCCATAACATCAGAAATCTGATGAAACTTGTTCCTCATGGCCAGCCAGTTCCGATTGAAGAAGTTGAACCGGTTGAATCGATCGTCAGACGCTTCAAAACCGGTGCCATGTCCTACGGCTCCATTTCTCAGGAAGCTCACGAATGCATGGCCCAGGCGATGAATGCCTTAGGCGGCCGTTCAAACTCCGGTGAAGGCGGCGAAAGAGAAGATCGCTACCATACCGACCGGAATTCGGCGATTAAACAGGTGGCTTCCGGCCGTTTTGGCGTTGACTCCAAATACCTCTGCTCAGCCAATGAGATACAGATCAAAATGGCCCAGGGTGCATAACCAGGAGAAGGCGGTCATCTGCCTGGCAAGAAAGTCTATCCATGGATCGCAAAGACCCGCTGTTCCACACCAGGCGTCACCCTCATTTCCCCGCCGCCTCATCACGATATTTATTCCATCGAAGATCTCGCCCAGCTGATCTACGATCTGAAAAACGCGAACCGCGATGCCCGCATTTCCGTCAAGCTCTGCTCGGAAAACGGTGTCGGTACAGTGGCCTGCGGTGTAGCCAAAGCGGGCGCTTCGGTCATCCTGATTTCCGGATACGACGGCGGAACCGGTGCAGCCGGTCAGAGTTCCATTCATCATGCCGGTCTGCCCTGGGAACTTGGTCTGATTCAGTCTCATAAAGAACTGTCCGCTAACGGTCTGCGCGAGCAGGTCATTCTCGAAACCGACGGCAAGCTGATGTCCGGCATCGATGTCGCCATCGCAGCTCTGCTTGGTGCTGAAGAATTCGGCTTTGCGACCGCTCCGCTTGTAACGATGGGCTGTCGGATGATGCGTGTCTGCTCGCTGGATACCTGTCCGTTTGGCATCGCTACGCAGAATGAAGAGCTGCGAAAACGGTTTAAAGGAAAACCGGAATACGTCATGAACTTCATGCGCTTCACCGCAGAAGAACTGCGGGAAATCATGGCAGAGCTTGGATACCGGAGCGTCGATGAAATGGTCGGTCAGGCTGCAGACTGTCTGGAAGTCGATGAAAGTCTGCTTCCAAGAGCAGAACTGGCCAATATCGATGAGCTGCTCAAAGGCATTCAGCCTCTGCACCATGATCCGGACAAGTCCTATGACTTCCAGCTTGAACAGACACTCGATGTCGACGTCCTGCTTCCGGTGGTAAAGAAAAATCTGCGCCGCAGAAAACCGGTCAAGGTTGATGTTGAGATCAGCTCGACCAACCGGACGTTTGGTACGATCCTTGGATCGGAAATCACAAAATCCCTCAAGCCTGGCGAAGAGCTTGAAGACGATCTCATTACAGTCCATGCAAAAGGCGGCGCTGGTCAGTCCTTTGGCGCCTTCATTCCAAAAGGTCTAAGGCTGGAATGCGAAGGCGATGCCAATGACTATTTCGGCAAAGGTCTCTCTGGCGGTACGCTTGCCATCTATCCGCCCAAAAGCGAAGGATTTGTACCGGAAGATAACGTCATCATCGGCAACGTCGCTCTGTATGGAGCAACAAAAGGCAGAGCGTATATCAATGGAAAAGCCGGCGAACGTTTCTGCGTTCGCAATTCCGGAGCTGTTGCGGTAGCGGAAGGCTGCGGCGATCATGGCCTGGAATATATGACAGGCGGTATCGCAGTCGTTCTTGGCCGGACAGGCAAGAACTTTGCGGCAGGCATGTCCGGAGGCATCGCTTATGTTCTTGATGTGGATCATGACCTGTATCTGCGCGTGAATCAGGAGCTGGTTGATCTGGAGACGGTCGAAAGCAAGCAGGATATTGAAACCCTGGAAAAGATTCTCAAAGACCATGTCCAGGCAACCGGATCCCCTCTGGCAAAACGTCTGCTTAAAAACTACCGGAACAATCTTTCGGATTTCAAAAAGATCGTTCCGCGTGATTTCTGGTACATCCGCAATCAGATCAAAGAACTCGAAGATAAAGGCTACACGCCTGAAGAAGCCAGCCTGGAAGCATTCCGGATGGTTCATCCGAAGTAGAAAGGATCAGTATGGATACAAATTTTGGATTTCTCCAGTTTGAACGAGAAGACGATCCCATCGTCCCGGCAGAAGAGCGTCTGAAATCATTTCAGGAATTCCATCGTCCTCTCTGCGATGAAGAACGAAGGAATCAGGCTGCACGCTGCATGCACTGTGGTGTTCCCTTCTGCCAGTCAGCCATTACCCTTAAAGGCATGACCACCGGCTGTCCGCTTCACAATCTGATTCCCGAATGGAATGAACAGCTCTTTAACGGCAATGATGAATATGCACTGCGCCGGCTGCTCAAAACCAATCCCTTTCCCGAATTTACAAGCCGTGTCTGTCCGGCTCTGTGCGAAAAAGCCTGCCTGAACGGTATCGATTCAAAGCCGACCACAGTCCATGACAATGAGTTTTTCATCATCGAAAACGGATTTAAAAACGGCTGGGTCACTGCTAGGATCCCCGAAGAGCGAACTGGCAAGAAGGTCGCCATCATCGGATCCGGTCCATCAGGTCTCTCTGCGGCAGACTTTCTCAATCAGCGCGGTCATAAGGTTGATGTCTTCGAGCGCGAAGATCATCCAGGCGGCCTGCTGATGTATGGCATCCCGAACATGAAACTCGACAAGTCTGTTGTGAAGCGTCGTCTGAAGCTGATGGAAGAGGAAGGAATCCGTTTCTATACAAATGTGGAAGCTGGCAGGGATGTTTCAAAAGAAGAGCTTGAAAACCGCTATAATGCGATTGTTCTGGCGACAGGATCCACTGTCCCAAGAAGTCTTTCCGGCATCAGCGATGAGATTCAGGGCGTTTATTATGCGGTCGATTTTCTCAAGCAGACCACAAAGAATCTGCTCGAAGGGCGCCCCTTTACGATTGATGCTAAAGATCAGGACGTTGTTATTGTCGGAGGCGGAGATACGGGCAATGACTGTACGGGAACTGTTCTTCGCGAGGGGTGCAGGTCCGTTACAGCTCTGGAAATGATGCCCAAACCGCCTGCAGAAAGAACTGCCGATAATCCCTGGCCCGAATGGCCGAAAGTGCTCAAGACTGATTATGGACAGCTTGAAGCCATTGAACGATTCGGCAAAGATCCCAGACAGTTCTGCACGACGATTTCATCGATTGAAACAGAAGAAGGGGCCATCAAAAGTGTGACGACCGTTCAGCTTGGTCCGGATCGCAAGCCGGTTGAAGGATCGGAAAAAACGATTCCGTGCACCCTGCTTCTGATTGCGGCAGGTTTTGTGGGTGTTCCTTCATCGCTTGTTGAGGCTTTTGAACTGCCGCTGACTTCCCGCAATGTCATCGAAACAGAAGATGACAGCCACAAAGTCCGTGATGGACTCTTTGCCTGCGGCGATTGCCGGCGCGGTCAGTCTCTGGTCGTCTGGGGACTGATGGAAGGCCGTAAATGCGCGCAGGAAGTCGATGCAAGCCTGATGGGCTATTCGAATATTGAGTAAATGAACGCAAATCGAAAAACCGGAAGACAGAGCAGCCGATGCAGATCATCGAAGCTGCCTGCTTCCGGTTTCTTTTTCTGTCCTCTTCCCCGCTTCCGGCTAAACAGAAGGGACTTTTTGCGTGCTACAATCTGAAATCAGAAGCTGCTGCAGGCCCGGTTGCTAAATCCCGTGCTGTACAGACAGAAAAGACGATTTACGGACATAAAAGATGTCCGGCAAAGGAGAGACAATGAGCGAATTATCCAGACTGCTCCTCTCTGTTCCCATTGATATGCAGGGTGTTGTCGACCTGGAAGGACAGAGTGAAGAATCCGAACATATCCACGACTATGCAGTCGATGCAGAAGAAGAAAAAATCCTGAATGAACATGGCGGCATTGAAGCCCTGCGTCCGTTTGCCCTGCCAGAAGAACACAGAAAACAGATGATTTTTGATCCGGCAAAAGCGAATGCCCTTCTCGATGCCCTGGAAAATATGGGACTGGGAAATGGAGCCATTGCGGCTGCTGCATTTGAAGCAAGAACCTGTGCAACCTATGCACTCCTCGATTTTGCCTGAGAAAAAACAGATCGATTTCATTCGCAAGAAACAGTTAAGATCCGTTAAGAAAGGAAGATGCCTGTGACATGTGAAGAATGGAAAAACAGCCAGCCTGTAAAGAAAAACACGCGCTATCCCAATCCGTTTGACTGCCCGCTGCAGGTTTCTCCAATAACAGAAGCCCTCTATCATGAGCTGAATGCACCGGCGCTTTTTGCATTGCGCCGTCAGTTTGTGGCTGTCGACCTGGAAACATCAGGCCTTTCTGCAGAGCAAGGCGGCATCGTTGAAATCGGTGCGGTGGTTTACCGGGATGGAAAAGAAGCTGCACGCTTTCAGACACTCGTCAATCCGGGACACTGGATGAGCAATGAGGTCATCGCTATCCATCACATCACGAACGAAATGGTGCAGGACCAGCCAGGCGAAGGACGCGCTTTAGAAATGTTTGCGGGCTTTCTTGAGCCCTTTCTTGACCGGCCGGTCTATTTTGTCGGCCACAATACCTCGTTTGATATGTGCTTTCTGAAAGCTGCATCCAGACGAAACGGGATCAGTTTCCGTGCGGACTATTTCGATACGCTTTCTACCTCCCGCGCGTTTTTAAAAGACGCCAGACTGTGGAATTTCCAGCTGAATACAGTCGGCGAATACTTTGGAATCACCAACCCGCAGGCGCACCGGGCTGTGGCTGATGCGATGGTCAGCGGTGAAATTCTGCTTCGTCTGTTTCAGCCAGCCGGTATGAAACATCTGTATAAAAAAGGAGAAAGCACTGCCTGCCGCATTGAAGAAGACCAGAAGCCGCTTTGCCGGAATATCCGGGATGCGCTGATCAAGGCGGGTGCCGATCCCGAAACGATTCGTTTTGTGGGCAATCATCAGGGACTGGTGAGTGTTTATGCAGGACGGAATCTGCTTGGCCGCTTTCGCTTTCTGAAGCACAAAGCCTATCTTCTTCTTCCGGCATCGCGTGCTAAGGCATTCGGCTGCAGCATGGAAGAGTGTACTAAAGATGAAGGCTCTGATCTTTCCTGGTGCCGTGTGCCTTTTGAAAGAGACGATCCGGACCCGTTCTTTATTTCTGAGTTTGTGCATGAATTCAGGCAGCTCGAAAAGATGAAGTCCAGAAAAAACAGCTAAGAAATTAGCATACAGGCCCAGCCCCGTGAAGGAGCTGAGCCTGTATGGCGTTGTTTAAGTTTGTTGTTTAAGTTTATGGATAACCCGTTACTCAAGATAAGGAAGACTGAATTCAATGACCTGAAGCAGTTCATCAACACTGACCAGACCATGATCCCAGCCGACATTGGAAGCATTATCCGCCCAGAGCGAAGCGATGATCTGCCGATCATCACTGATACGCTGAAAGGCCTGCGGGTCTGTGATGCGGATGACAACTGATGGTTCTTTCTGTTCAAGCTGCTGTAAGAATATCTCTTTTGCCTGTTCTTCACTGTCGGCCTGTCTGTTTTCCTGAACATACCAGGAATAAGTCGTGTTGTTTTCAACGGGATAAAGCGGTGCCAGCGGCTGCCAGGGAGCAAAGACATGGGAATGACGCAGATCATCAAAGCTCAGATTGAGATAGCGGTGCTTTCCAAAGCCGTCTTCCCCGTTTGGATCATCGAATGTCACATCCGCGTAGTACCAGCCATCATCCAGACGGATCGCATTCCAGGCATGACCGACCATATACTCAGGAACTTTAACCGCCCCTTCTTCATCGTATTCCGGCTGAAGATCGGCCAGATCATTGCTGGAATGACCCGCAGAAGAAGCCGAGGCAAAGCCGTGCATGCTGATCGAAGAGATACCGCTTCTGGCAAGAAGCAGATTCATCGCCTGCGTATAGCCATCGCATACGGCCCGGTTTTCAATGAGGGCGCCATACGCGTTATGCGCATTGGCAGCATCCAGATCGTATTCGGTCTGGTCGACAAGGACATCATTGAAAAAGACGGTTTTCTGGTACGGCGTCAAGCCGCTGGTCTGCGCAGCCAGCTCATCCGCTTTTGCATAAAGAGCCTGCAGATTTGCCTGAAGCTCTTCGGGAGTCATCGTATAGCCAAGCTGAATGGCTGCGACACTTCCCTGTGAATCAATCTCAAAGGTCCAGCCGGAGGATCCTTCAAAATGGATCAGTTCAACGTCCTGATCATTGAGAACCTGCATGGCTGCACTGGCATTTTCCAGCGAAATCGGCGTACTGAAGCGGATTTCTTCTTCACAGGCCATCATGCCGTTTTTTATTGTACGGACCGCCGCTTTCTGCTCTTCGTTCAGCTGCTGGAAGATATAGTTGTTTTCCAGCAGTTCGCCGGCTTCGGGAGCACCTGGCTTTTCCGGAAGAGTCGGTGTCTGAACTTCGGATGGAATGGGAGCCGTATAGGCAGAATCAGTCAGAGCATTATTTTCTGACAGCTCGGAATCTGCTGAATCCAAACCGGCAAACGGCCAGAAGGCGGCGACGGTTTCCCGGATCGGCGTAATGCTCAGGCACAGCGCAGCAGCGCTTCCGATAATCAGCAGCGTCAGGATGGTCCGGTAAATACGGCGCTGCCTGCGTTTTTTGCGTTTTGCGGCCTGTGCTTTTCGAGTCTTTCTGGCGTTTGGCATCTAGCTCTCCTTTCGGTGTCTGGGTACTGTTCTTTTTATACAGGATGAAAGCTGTGGATCTTTCCATAAAATAAAGGATCATTTCTCATCGTGCCATGCGTTTGAATATCCATATGGGCAGAAACGACTTTCATGGTCAATTTATACACTTCTGCCGGGGAATCCTCCTGCCTTTTCAGGCAGATTTTTCCGGGCGGTTGTTGAAGATGGAGGTCAATGCGATAATGATACTTGGTTTTTCGGGCAAGTCCCAGAAACCGGAACTCCCCCGCTCTTCCCGGCCTGCAGGTAAGGATGGAGCGGCAAGAAAGGAAATGCTGTATATGGACCTGAAAAAAGACGGACAGAGGGCAGATGATGATCTTTTCGTCGATGAACTGGATGATGAACTGACATCTCTGCCTGACGATGAAGATACGATTTCCCTCACCGAGCCGTTAGTTAAAGAGGATGATGAGCAGACAGTCACGATCTCTTCAGAAGAAGGTGTTCCTCCTCTTCCAGAGGATCGCAAACCAGTCCCGGATCTTCCCGAAGACTCTGATGATGAGAAGACCGAGTCTCTGGAGTCGATTTACCAGAAACGGCTTGAAGCTGCAGAAGCAACGAATCCGAAACCTGCTCCTTCCAAACGAATGTCGGATGTGAAGTTTACTATCTTCGACTCAGATCATCCCGCTCCAAAGGCGCAGAATAAGAAACTGGCCAGTCCGATACCTTCGCAGGTGAAAGAGAAGAAATCCGATAAAAAAGTCTTCCGCCTTCCTTCCCTGAAAAAGAAAGAGAACGCAGAAAAGACCGCAAAAGCGGATACTCCCAAAGCTGACTCGTCAAAAGCGGGTAAAAAAGCGGATCATGCAGGGCAGCCTGATCCGGCAAAAAAAGTCCCGGCTTTTAAGATGCCTGCAAGTGATGCCAAAGATGCAAAGAATCCGAAAAAGACAGATTCGAATGCACAGAAGAAACCCGGCAAGCCGGCAGAAAAGAAAAGCTTCCAGGAGCAGCTTGATAAACTGAGCAAAGACCCGAAGGCTTCTAAAATTGCCTGGTATTCGCTTGGAGGAATGATTCTGCTTGCACTGATCCTGATTGGCGTACTGATTCATTCAACCGTCACGAACAGCTCACTGCAGACAGAGAATTCAAATCTGAATGCATCAATTGAAGATCTGAGTGCTTCTCTTGAGTCCAGAAAAGAGCAGAATGAATCACTGGTCAGCGAACTGGATGACTATGAGCATGGCTCAAAGAGACTGCTGGCAGACATCAATTCCATGCTTGCGCAGGATGACTATGCCGGTGCGATGGAACTCTGCGATTCGCTGAGCGAACTTTATCCGGGAACAGACGCAGATAAAGAAGCAGCACGCCTGAAAGGCCGTGCACAGGAAGCACTGGACGGACAGCGCCGCGAACAGGAGCGGATGGAACAGGAAGCGCAGAATGCTTCCGGAAATGACTTTTCCGATGAAAGCACCTATTCTGCTTCGGATTCCTCCAGTGATTCTTCAGAATCCAGCTCTTCAAGAGATTCCCGTTCTTCCCAGGATTCCTCGGATTCTTCCTCAGAGTCCTCAAAACGGACATCAGCTTAATGGAAAAATCGGATACGCCCAGGCGGAATCCGATTTTTTAATGCGCGATGCGTGACAGACCAGAAAAGCCAGGCAGAAGAACATATATTCTTTTACCTGGCTTTTTAACATTTTTCAGTTGAGATGGACTGAAGCATGAACGCTCTTTGTCGAAGAAACAATGACGCCAATTGAATCCACTTTACCGCCGGCCGGGATTTCAGCATTCCAGGAAAGCGGCGTGAACTTCAGCGTATTTCCACTTGCACTGACCTCTGCATTCCAGCTGTTTTCGATGCGGATCTCTCCATCAAAGACCGCTTCTGCATCCCAGTTTTTTAAAGGCGTACTTCCCGGATTTTCGATAGTCAGCATGTATTGCGTGAAGGTCCTGCCATTGCTCTGCCATGAGTTGGAAGCCGTAAGCTGAACCTTCGCATCTTTCGATCCGGGCTGTTCTGGTGTCTGGGCATCAGAAGAATCCGGCTGATCCGGCTGGTCCAGTTGGTCAGGGATGGGATCCTCACTTGCTCTGGCCTGATAGATTTTCTCAAACCACTGTCCGCTTGCAGAAAGATCAGACAGCGTGGGAGGAATGCCGGAACCGGGGGTAAAGAGAGCCGATGCCTCATTCTTATTAGACAGAGCCCAGCCGATCCGGCTGATGTGATAGTCATCAAGAAGCTGAATCCATGCATCGCCGCTTGCCGGATCGAGCGATCCGTTGCCGTCTGCGCTTGAAATGCCAAATTCACTCACAAAGACAGGCAATCCTGCCGCATGAGCCGCTATAAGCTTGTTACAGATTCCCTCTTTATGGGTTGCTGCATAAAAGTGGAGCGTATACATGATGTTCGAATAGCCCTGAAGCGGATCTCTTGCTGCCACATCGACATCCTGCGACCAGGTTGGCGTACCAACCAGAATGACTCCATTTGGATCACGGGCGCGGATGATGTGAATGATTTGATTCGCATAGTTTTTTACAGTTGCCCAGTCGACGCCGTTTGGCTCATTGCAGATTTCATAGAGCACATGCTTTACGTTTTTATAGCGGTCTGCCATTTTCGAAAAGAAAGCTTTTGCTTCATTGAGATGAATCATCGGGTTTCCATCCGAAAGAATATGTCAGTCGATGATCACATACAGGTTATTCTGCTTTGCCAGACGGACTCCCTTATCGATCAGCGCTTCAAGTTCGGCCTGATTGCCTCCAGAGCAGTAGCCGCCGTATTCCTGCGTATATAAAGCCAGCCGGATCGCCTGTCCATGCATCTGGTTTTTTACAAACTGGAATACCCGCTCATCGACATACTGCGGCATGTAGTTCAGACCAAACGTGCTGTACCCCTGCAAAACGACTTCTCTGTTGTTTTCATCCAGCAGTTTTGTTCCGGATACATGAAGTGCACGGAGTGAACCGTCCACAGGAATGCCTTCTTTCTCGGCATACCAGCTGATTCCCTCGGCTCTCCAGCCAAGCGAGACGAGGACATCGTTTTCCTTTCTGGATGTCGTAAAGTTATGCGCACCGGCTTTTGCGTTCGGGTTGTACTGTCTGTAGAGCGGAACCTTTTTGTCTTTGGCGGAATACCAGCCGATCTGCTCATAGCGCCAGCCAAGAGAGACAAGCTCATCTCTTTCCTTTTCTGAAAGTGTGTAGTGATGATCGCCGGCATTTGGATTGTAGAGCCGGTAGACCGGATCGCCCTGATGCGGTGCAAACCAGCCGATTCCCTCATACTGCCATCCAAGCGAGACAAGATACTTCTTCTCATTCTGGTCTGCGGTATAGAAATGCTCCGATGAATTCGGGTTATACATACGTTCCATTCGAATGAGCGAACTGTCCGTTTCTTCTGCATGAACTGGTTTTGAAGGCAGAAGAAGAGCGCTCATACAGAACATAAGAAGCAGAATCAGCAGCCGGAATCGATGTGCAGATCCAGACTGTCGATTCTGCTTTCCATATCTCTGATCTGTCCATTCCCTTTTTCTCATACCGATCTCCTTTCTCATACTGCCGCCAAGCGTTATGCCGGCAGTCTTCTCTTTTTCCCATTCTATCCGCTTTCGAGATTTATCCTGTACTCCATACATCAGATCTGATGGCGCACAAAAAGGCCCGTCCTTACATTTGGCGTAAAGACGGGTCTGCTGATTTGTATCAGATTGTATCTTCAGAGGATGTTTCCCTTACCGGATCCATCAGAAGAACTGGCAAATCTCAAAGATAAGCTCAGTGATCAGGGCAGTCGATCAGCTGCCGGTTCAAGACGCAGAGCAAGCATTGCCTGGTTAAGAGCTTTAGCTGCTGCATCGAGTTCTTCCTGCGTCTGAGCAGTCGTTTTCTTGTCTGCAGCAGAGGATTTAGCACTGCCAAATGCAGCTTTTCCTGCTGGTTTGAACGAATCGAGCGAGCTGTCGAGCTGACTGGCTTTTGTAAGAGCTGCATCGATCAGCGTGTAGTCAAGACCGACGGGCTTAATGGTCCATTTTGCGTAGAGCGTTAAGTCATCGCTTACCGTATCGCTGTCAAAATGGAAGGCCGATGTGCATGCCGGATCGGTAAACCATCCGCCAAAGAGATAGCCTTCACGTTCCGGAGTTTCCGGTGCAGTGACTAATGATCCTTCCTGAACCTCGATCGATTTGGAAGCAGATCCATCCTGCAGGTCAAAGGTTACGGTGTGCTTTGTATCCCAGTTCCCTTTTAAGCGGACTTCAGCCGCGGATGCAAAGATGCGTCCACTCTGGTTGGAATAGGAATCAAGAGCCGTCAGACGAACTTTAGTCGCTTTAGCCGGGGTATCCCAGGCTGCTTCTTTCCAGCCGCTTTCTCGTGCCCAGCTTCCTGTCGAAACAGTTGTCCATTCCGGGCTCTGGGCTGTGCCATCATAGACTTCAACTTTATACTGCGTGATTGTTCCGTTACTTGCGCCGCCTCTAGGCATGTACAGAAGCGAGCGGATATAGGCTGGAGATTCCAGATCAAGAGTCAGAGTGCACTCTTCACGTTTGCATCCATCACTGTTTGTGTAGTTGGTATGCCAGATTGTCGAGTTGTTATCGTCAAGAACATTGGCTGGCTCGTCACCGGAATGATAGCTTCCGGCAGAGGCAGTCATTTTTGTCCGATCCAGGACGCCGTCAAGAGTGATTTCCGGTGCGATATCCTGGATGTCATAGTCTTCGAGGACTTTTTCGGCAAGTACATTGATTGGATCGCTGGATGGCTGATCGGAGAAGCGGGCATCGCTGTTACGCGCCCAGGCCCATTCGATTTCAAACCAGTTTGCAGCACTGAATGTTCTGGACGATTCGCCGCGAAGTTCTTTTTTCTTCTCGTTGATGAACAGCTGCCAGCGCTCGAGGTAAAGATCCTTTGTCAGACCGGCCCACTGACGGTTCGAGTAGTCATGGAGTCCGCCGGTATTGGACTGTCTGATCGAGCCCCATGTTGAAACAAGAGCTTTGGCGTTAAGATCGAACAGATCTTTTGTGAAGTCATCCGGATCGCTGATCATGCGGCCGGCTGCTTCGGTCCAGTTGCCAAGCATGAACATTTTCGTCGTCGAAAGCAGCTGATCCGAATCGCTGACGAGTTCGATGAGCTTGTCAGACCACAGCGTGAACTCTTCGAGATCTCTGTTCGAGTATGCGGTGTTCATTTTGCTCAGAATGCCCTGTGCGGAGTTCGAAAGAACCTGCTGAGCAACGTTGACGACGTCATAGCGGTAACCTTCGGAATCCTTGAGGGTATTCCAGTCTTCAAGCAGGAGTTCCAGAGCTTTCTGGAGTTCCACTTTGGAATACAGAATCGAGGACCAGCCCCATGTAGAAGCAGTAGAGAGAGTCAGATCTGGACGGGCATTGAGAATGTTTTCGGGAGCACCCTGACCGATTCCGCTGTTGTTGCGTTCATGTTCGATACCGTCGTAAACCGTATCGATCAGAATCTGAAGTGCTCTGACGGCACTTTCACTTTCGCCGCCATAGCGTCTTCTGGCGTAGTCTTTGATCCACTGATCGAGATCAATGGGTTCGACTGGCTGTGATGCATCTTCGGTCCAGATGGTATCGAAGAGGTATTCATAGAGCAGAGGGTTGTTCTGGCTGGCTTCCGGTGCAATACCGATACCGGCCATGCAGTCTGCATTGTTAATTGCGTTAAATACGCCTTCGAGACCTTCGATATGACCATACAGGCCAAGACGGCCGCCGAAGTTGTTGAGCATGCAGAAGACCCACGGAGTCTGCTGGAATTCATCGCCATAGTAGCTGTTGTTCCAGTGCGGCTGACGTTCTGCATACAGGTCGAGAACCAGTGCATGTTCGCGGTTGCCTTCAAGGCCGGCAAGCAGAGCGCTGGACGGGTTGCGCTGCCAGGACTGGATGACCCAGACGGCATCCGGATCGCTGTTCATCATGGCTTTCAGTGTTTCGGAAGCGATGGTTGTTACGTTCATGCCGCCGGTATTTCCGCCTTCATGAAACGGGTCGGTAGCGTAGTAATTGGTGATGTCGCCATATACATCTTTCTGTGCTTTATAGAACATTTCGGCATATTTCGGGAATGTATTGGGATCATCGGTTTTAAGCATGTAAGGACGCTGGAAGTTGCACCAGGCACCCTGCGTAATGACAGAAGCGTTTGGCTGTTTCTGTGCAAAATCGGTTGGGACCATGCCGCAGTAACCCATCAGAACCGGCTGCATGCCAAGAACCTGCATGGTGCGGTGGTTTTCACGGGCCAGTTCAGCGCGCTGTGCAAACCAGGCATCAGGCAGAGGTCCGCCCATGCCGGTCAGGTTGGCCATGTAGAACCAGGCGTAGTATGCCGGGCCGGCGATGAAGTCTTTGATTTCCTGATGAGAATAGCCGCACTCTGACAGGAACCGTCTCCAGACTTCTTCCTGTCCGGTTGTATCAAGAACGATATTTACGCCATTTAATGCGAGCCAGTCTAACTCATTTCTCCATTCTGTTTCGCCCCAGAAGGCCATGGAATAGGAGAGCGTGCAGAAGTTATAGGAATAGCGAACCGGGAATTTTGTTTCCTTATGCAGTTTCTGTGAAGGAAGAACAATGCTTTCCGGCATGGTAACCTGATCGCCAACCTGGGAAATATGGACGTTGACGACTTTTTCCAGATAGGCATTTAAACCAGTCGCCAGCGATACGCCGTTGTTGCCGGTGATATGGATCTTTCCATCCTTCGCTTCGACATCATAGTAGTCGTATCCGTCTGCAGCGTCTTTGAGTTCAAAGGTGAACCAGTCTGCATACTGCTCGCCAAGGCGACGGGAGATAATTCCCTGCACTTCCGCGATCGTATCGGCCTGCGTTACCGGGTTGGCATATTCGGTGTCTTTAAAGTCAGGAACGCTGATTTCCGGTGTTTCCTGAACAGGCGTTCCGGATTCTGTACCATGCAGAACAAATTCGCGGACCTGACTTCGCTCAGATGCGGAGTTGTATTCCATATACAGACGGACAATGCGCGCTTCTTTATTGCCAAGCTGCCAGGTTTCTCCTTCAGCTGTGCAGGAATCTTTTGTCGTTTTGCGGGCGACACGGTCAAAATCCACGCCATCCATGGATGTGTAAATCGAATACTGGCTGTAGCCAGATGTCGGCGTAAAGACAACGGCGTCGCTGAGGGTGTAGTTCTTTCCAAGATCAATATCGACATACGCCGGATACATGTCGCCGCTCCACTGTGTCGCAAGCGAACCGTCGATCAGGCTGCTTACGTTAGCCTGACCGGTATTGGTATGAATCGATTTGCCCTGTGCGATGTTGCCATCAAGCAGAGGATCCTTGACGGTATCTTTTGGAGCCAGGATCTTCAGCTCTGCTAAAGCAGGCCATGGATCGCCGGCTGTGTTGGTGATCGATTTGATCAGAATACGAACAGCCTGCAGTTCCTTAGCGGAATCTAAGGTAAACATCTTGATGCAGTCGTTCTCTAAGCGGGTAGCCTTCTGATCAGCAGCAAGAACTTCCCACTCGCCGTCTGCTGAAGCACGGCCAAGAATATCGTAGGTAAAGACAAAGCTGCTAGGGTCAGAAGCACCCAGGTTTTCAAAAGCGGCTTCGATCGCTTTTACGGTCTGTTTCTGGTCGTAGTCAATCTGAACCCAGGCCTGACCATCAGTGGTCGAAAGCCCCTGAGAGAAGACATACAGCGATTTATAGTTTTCATCCACCAGACTGGAGGGATTGCCCTGTCCGGAGGTAATGGAACTGATCGTACCGTTCGGGGCGATATTGACAAGGTTCGTTGGTTCCGGCTCTTCGGCATCTTTTTCTGTGTAGATCTCGACTTCCGCAATGCCTGGCCAGAAGGTTGCATCGCCGCCGTTAATCTTTGGATCTGAGAGTGTCAGATAGAGATGAGATGGTGAAATGCCGTCTTCCCATGTGTAGGTGAATTCATTGGGGAACGAATGATCGTTCACCTCTTTGTCGAGAATCAGATCATCCGTGACACTGTTTACAGCGTGCTGGAGTTTCATATCCATCGTCCAGGCGGGATGTCCGGATTCCAGTTTGACGACCATTTTGTAGATCGCCGGATGATTCATGGGGGCTTCAAACACGATCTGGTTTGGCCATTCGGCACCATTGTTTACCCAGAGTGTTGAGGTGTCACCATCGACCATGTTTTCCTTCGGCTTGCCGCTTTGCTCTGAGCTGACCTGAATCGAAAAATCTTTTGCCCTGTTTTCCAGATTTTCCGGTACGGCCAGAACAGGCATCTGCAGCATAGAGAGAGAGCATCCTGCGCTGATCAGGATGGAAAGCGCCTGATTCAGACGCTTTGAATGGTTTTGTTTCATCATTGCTCCTTTCTTTGCGGATCTGCCCTTTCTCTGACAGACCCTTTTGCCCGTTTTTCACATCAATATTATGAACGGCAGAAATGGCATAAAAAACGCACATTCAGGTAAGAAGTTTTCAATTTCTCCGAGTTCTGAAAAGCATTTCATTCATGAAGAATAAATCCTCTCTTCCCCTGGCAGATGCGGCTTCCATTCTGGCTTTTCCTCAGCGCGGTGATGTCTGGCTGCTGTTGCTTAATGCTGCATACAGAGCATAAAAAATGCACAGATCGTTTGATCTGTGCAGATTTGTTCTTGATTTGAATCTGGTTGATACTGTCTGCTTTTTAGAGCAGGCCGGCAGCCATTGGCAGACCGGTAGTCAGAACTGGAACATAGGTGATCAGCAGCAGGCCGACAAGGATTGCGGCGTAGAACCACAGCATGTACGGCATGACTTTGGACAGCGATGTTTTTCCGACTTTGATCGAGACAAACAGCGTATTTCCAACCGGCGGCGTGATGTTTCCGATGCACAGGTTGTACACGAGAATCAGACCGAACTGAACCGGGCTCATGCCGAAGGATTTGACGATCGGCAGGAACAGCGGAGTGAAGATCAGGATAGCTGGAGTTACGTCCATGAATGTTCCGGCAATCAGCAGGATGACGTTCATGATCAGCAGAATAATATATGGATTGCTTGTCAGACCAAGAAGAGCGTTCGAGATAGCCTGCGGGATCATGGTGAATGCCATTACCCATCCAAGGATGTTGGAAACACCGATCAGGAAGACGATCATTCCGGATGTTTTTGCGGAATCGATCACGATATTCCAGAAAGTTTTCAGGTCGATGGATTTGTAGCAGATGGACAGGATCAGCGCATAGACAACGGAGATTGCAGCACCTTCAGTGGCTGTGAAGATACCGGCAACGATACCGCCGATAACAACGATGATCAGGGAAAGAGAAGGCAGAGCTTCAAGAGTAGCCTTGCCAAGAATCTTCCAGCTGAACTTGCCTTTTTCGCCGCTGTAGCCTTTTTTCTTAGCGAGGATGATGGCAACGATGATGCATCCAAGAGCCCAGATCATGCCAGGAACATAGCCGGCAAGGAACAGAGCTGCAACGGAAGTGCCCCCGGAAGCCAGAGAGTAAGTAATCAGCGCGTTTGAAGGCGGAATCAGAAGACCGGAAGGTGCGGAAGAGCCGTTAGCGGCAGCGCACAGTCCGCGGTCGTAACCGAGTTTTTCTTCGCCTTCTTCGACCATGGAACCAACTGCTGCAGCAGCTGCAGAAGCGGAACCGGAGATCGCGCCGAAGAGTGCGTTGGTGCCGACGTTGGTAACAAGCAGCGCGCCAGGCAGTTTGCCCAGAATCGCCATAACGAAGTTAACCAGACGTCTGGCAATGCCGCCCTGGTTCATCAGGTTGCCGGCAAGGATAAAGAATGGTATAGCGGTCAGGGTGAAGTTGGACATGCCAACGAATGTCCGCTGTGCAGCAGTAATTACTGCAACGTTGGCAGGTACGGTCAGAACGATTGCTGCAAGAGCAGAAATGCCGATCGAGTAGGAGATCGGTACGCCAAGAATAAGCAGAACCGCGAGAACCGCAATGATAATCAGAAGAGATGTCATCGCCATGATTAAGCGGCCTCCTTATCAGCGGCTTCTGCCGCATCTGTTTCCGGGTTGATTCCGCGGATGAGTTCAATGATGTTGATGACGGCATAAATGGTCATCAGAATTCCGGCAACCGGCAGCGCGAAGTAGAAGACGCCGACTGGGCAGCCCAGCGAAGAAGTCATCTGACCCATCGCAAGTTCGGAAACTTTGTATCCGCCCCAGATCAGGATGATCACGGAGAACAGAAGGATGATGACTTCGGAGAAGATGTTCAGAGCCTTTCTGGCGGATGGTTTTACTTTTTCAACAAGCAGGGGAATGTTCATGTGACCGCGGTTTCCGGTAACGAGGCAGGCACCGAACAGAGAGGTCCAGGCGAACATGTAGGAAACAAGTTCTTCCGACCAGCTCGAGGGGTTGTTAAAGACATAACGGGTGATGACCTGGTAGACAACGAGGGCAACCATGATCAGGAAGCTTCCTCCGGCAAGAATGCCGAGGATCAGGTTGAGGAGTTTCTTGAATTTTTCCATTATTCAGCATCTCCTTCCTGTACTTCGGATACAGAAACTTCTTTGTTTTCTACTTTTGTTTCTGTGTTTCCGCTTTTTCCAGGGTACAGAACGTTGTATTCCTGGATTGCGTTGTAGGTTTCTACGATTGCCGGGTTCTTGGAAAGAATTTCCTCGTGAAGAGGTTTAACGACTTCTTCGAACGGCTTGATGTCCGGGTAGATGAATTCGACGCCCATTGCTTCGGCTTTCTTTTTCGCTTCTTCTACGCCTTTTTCCCATTCCTCACGCTGAACCTTGTTGATGAGTTCGAAGCCTTCTTCGAAGATGGCTCTCTGATCATCAGTCAGGGAGTTAAGAAATTCGTTGTTTCCGATCAGGATGTCCGGAATCATCTGGTGCATGTCATAGGAGTAGTATTTGCAGACATCGCCATGACCGTTGTCGGTCAGTGCAAGTTCGTTGTTCTCTGCACCGTCGATGATTTTGGACTGCAGGGCGGTATATACTTCGCCAAAGCCCATTGGGGTTGCGCTTCCGCCGAACAGCTGCATCATACGGACGTTGATCGGAGACTGCTGTACGCGAATTTTCAGACCTTTGAGATCTTCAGGTTTTTCGATGAACTTGGAAACCGTGTAGAAGTTACGGGTTCCGGCATCGAGCCAGGTAACGGCAGTGAAACCTGCCTGGGAGGTCGAATCAAAGATCTTAGAAGTGACTTCTTTGTCATCCATGACGTGGTGATAGCTTTCCGTCGAGGAGAAAAGGTAAGGAAGGTTGAAGATCTCGTAGTTCTTGGAGAACGTATCGAGGATCGCGTTGGAAGCGACGCAGAAGTCGATTGCACCGGTCTGCGTCAGCTGAACCATGTTGTTCTGGCTTCCGAGAAGCTCAGAAGGATAGACTTCAACCTGGAATTCGTCGCCCAGTTTTTCATTGATGAAATCCTGGAAAGCAACGAGGCCAAGATGAGTCGGATGCGAGGTCGACTGGTTGTGACCGATTCGCACGATTCGCTTGCCGCTCTCTGTGCCGCAGCCTGAGAAGACGATCATGCTCAGGGCGAAGACACAGACGATGCTCAGCAGCTTTCTGATTCTGTGCATGGCAAATGCTCCTTTCATTTCGTGTTCATTTGTCTGATGTAGTCAGATATCAATTTCATATCGTTTCAATATGTGACCAAATTGACTCTGCTATTTTAAAAATAGGAGGAACCGTTTACGGATTGCGAATCTTGCGGTTTCTATTGTGAAAGTGAGGAAATGTTCGGGATTTCACAAATCGGATTATGCAAAATTGCCGGATAACCGATTATTTGAGTTATATTATTTACATATTTTTAAAGAGGACTTGACAGCAGCAGGAGAGGGAAACTTACCCATTCCTGCTTTTTTTGCAATCTTTCAGAGGAGAAATCTCAGTCCTTTGATGATTCTTTCTTCCCTGGGAAAGACAGCAGACTCAATCTTCTGAACTTTCCTGTTCTTCATTGTTCTGTTTTTCAGTCGGATCCCGATGATATTTCCTATTAAATTTGCAGGAGATTAAAACTGGTTAAAGATGAAGATCCGCAAAGAAGAACGGAATGAAGAATGAGACTGAGAGCAGGAAGACAGAAACAGCTGCAGGACGTAAGCAAAGATCAGGAAATCCTGAACAGAAGAGCGGGAAGACTCACGGGAAAACAAGCTGTGCAGAGTCTCTCTTTTGAAAAGATCAGCTGAAGGATCGACACGATTCACTGGCTCTGTCAACTCCTTCTATGAGCTGATTTCCTGTTCTGACAGAACTTCTCTGCCCGTCAGTTCATGCTGGTATTTTTTGAAATATCCTGGCATTCGCCGCTGCAGCAGCCTCTGATCTGTCAAGGGGTGCTGTTTTCCTGGCCTCTAAATCTGGCCATATCGTCCGTATTGTCCGATAAAATCACCATTGATTCACATATTAGACTGAATATTTAAATGAATCTCTTAAAAAGCAATCCTTTTTAAAATTTATTTTCGAGTCGCTATTCTATAACTGCAGACATGCTGATCAGGAAGATCACAAAGATCTTCTGTTCGATCTTTCTTTGACTTCCGCGCTTCTCTTCTGTAATTTGCTGCGCCTGCTTCTTCTCTTTGAACGGGCTTCTCTATTCCCTGTTATTTGTCTGTTCCCTCCTCGATCAGAGGATTCAGAACAGAACATATCGAGAGAACTGGAGATTTATCGATGCAATAATCCGGCGGATCAGATCCTCCGCGAAATGGCCAGTAATCTACCGGGAATATAAGCGGGAATATAAAGAGGAGTAAAAGATGCCGCAGGAAGACAGAAAAAAAGATTCCAGAAGAAGCTGAGTAGGAGCGCTCTGAATGAACCGCACTGAACGTTCTGGAAGTCGCATACAGATCAGAAGACAGAGCTTTAAACAGAAAAAGACAGACGGAAACCCGACTGTCTGACTGTTCTGACAAGCTAAACATGAGAATAAATTCACTAACCGCAAAATTTGCAATCGCGAGCGCAATGTTTTCTCTGTTTTGGAGCTTTGATCTGCCTTATCGTAAAGCACATGAAAGCGCTCATCGACTGCGCTGGGAGGTTTGCAAATTATGGAAATGACACTTCGCTGGTATGGCCCAGGTCACGACACCATCACCCTGGAACAGATCCGACAGATTCCGGGCGTTACTGGAGTCATCACAACGCTGTATGACAAACAGCCAGGAGAACTCTGGACTCAGGAAGAGATCCACGAACTCAAAGAATACGTGGAAAGCCACGGCCTGAACCTTTCCGGTATCGAATCCGTAAACGTATCCGATGCCATCAAGATCGGCAATGAAGACCGTGAAAAAGATATCGAAAACTACATCGCTACCCTGGAAAACCTTGGTAAAGAAGGCATCAAGCTGGTCTGCTACAACTTCATGCCAGTCTTCGACTGGACAAGAACTGAACTGGCTCGCGTTCTCGAAGACGGTTCGACGGCTCTGGCTTACTCTCAGAAAACTGTAGATGCTATGGATCCTGAAAAAATGTTCGAGTCCATCGCTTCTGACATGAACGGCACTGTAATGCCAGGCTGGGAACCAGAACGTATGGAGAAGATCAAAGAACTCTTCGCTGCATACAAAGATGTTGATGAAGAAAAACTGTTCAACAACCTGGTTTACTTCCTCGAACGCATCATGCCGGTGTGCAACAAGTACGACATCAAAATGGCTATCCATCCAGATGATCCAGCATGGCCAATCTTCGGTCTGCCGCGCATCATCACTTCCAAAGAAAAAATCCAGAAGCTGATGAACGCTGTAGACGATGTTCACAACGGCGTAACATTCTGCGCTGGTTCTTACGGAACGAACCTGAAAAACGACCTGCCGGAAATGATCCGTTCACTGCCAGGCCGTATTCACTTCGCTCACGTCCGCAACCTGAAATTCAACGACAGAAACCCGGAAACACTCGACTTTGAAGAAGCACCGCATCTGTCCCGCTGCGGAACCTTCGATATGTACGAAATCATGAAGGCTCTGCACGACATCAACTTCGACGGCCCGATCCGTCCTGACCATGGCCGCATGATCTGGAACGAAGTCGGCATGCCAGGCTATGGTCTGTACGACCGCGCTCTTGGAGCTGCATACCTCAACGGTCTGTGGGAAGCCATCGAAAAATCCGAAGCTGAAAAGAACGTGTAAGCTTTCTCCTCTCCGCTTCACAACTCTCTGATTGAGAACAAGCACGGCGGATGCAGCAGTTCGCTGCATCCATCACCGTGCAGATAAACAAAGACAGAAACAGTTCGAAACAGCCTGATGCAAGTCAGACTGACGCAGCTTCGAACTGTGAATATAAAGAATCACCAGTAATAAGGAGGCATTTGCAATGAAACTGAATGCACAGAGCCTGAAAGACCGCAAAGTCTGGGAAGACAAAGGATACAAAATCCCTTCCTACGACCGTCCGGCTATGATTGAGGCTACGATCAACGCCCCGGAATGGGTACATTTCGGTGCAGGCAACCTGTTCAAAGCATTCCTGGCCCGCGACGCTGAGGAACTGCTGAATGCAGGTGTACTGAACAAAGGCATTATCGCCGTTGAAGGATTCGATCCTTCCATCGTTGCGATCAACAACTCGCACGACAACCTCGCGCTTGCAGTAACTCTCAAGCACGATGGCTCCATCGACAAAACAGTTGTCGGTTCCATCGCTGAAACTGTTCTGATGGACCCGAATGAGGCAGCTGCATGGGAAGAAATGAAACGCATTATGAGCGCTCCTTCTCTCCAGATGGCCAGCTTCACCATCACTGAAAAAGGCTACGCCATCACTGACGCTGCCGGAGAACTTCTCCCTCTGGTTAAAGAAGACTTCGAAAACGGTCCGGAAGCTCCAAAATCCTACCTGGGTAAAGCGGCTTCCCTGCTCTACACCCGTTTCCTCGCCAACAAAGCACCTGTTGCCCTGGTTTCCATGGACAACTGCTCCCACAACGGTGAGAAACTGCAGAAGGCTCTGATGGCTTATGCAAAAGCATGGGCTGCAAACGGCAAAGTTTCTGAAGACTTCGTTAAATGGCTCAGCGACGACTCCGCTGTCAGCTTCCCCTGGACAATGATTGACAAAATCACTCCAAGACCTGACGAGTCCGTGAAAGAAATGCTCGCTGCAGACGGCCTTGAAGATGTTGATCCAATCAAAACTGATCGCGGCAGCTTCGTTGCTCCGTTTGTAAACGCAGAAGAAACCGAATACCTCGTTGTTGAGGACAAATTCCCGAACGGCAGACCTGCTCTTTCGGAAGCAGGCATCCTGTTCACAGACCGTGACACAGTAAACAAAGTTGAAACCATGAAGGTTACAACCTGCCTGAACCCGCTTCACACAGCTATGTCCATCTTCGGCGTTCTGCTCGATTACAACCTGATCTCTGCAGAAATGAAAGATGAAGACATCGTTGCTCTGATCAAAACTATCGGCTACAAAGAAGGTCTCCCTGTTGTTGTCGATCCGAAAATCCTCAACCCGAAAGAATTCGTCGACACAGTTATCGAAGTCCGTTTCCCGAACCCGTTCATGCCGGATGCTCCGCAGCGTATCGCCACTGATACCTCGCAGAAACTGTCTGTCCGTTTCGGAAACACCATTAAGAAATACATGGCAGATGAAACGCTTGACGTTAACGATCTGAAACTGATTCCGCTTGTATACGCTGGATGGATCCGTTACCTGCTGGCTACCGATGACAACGGAAAAGGCTTCGAACTTTCCGCTGACCCGCTGCACAGCCAGGTTCTGCCGGTTCTCAAGAACATCAGCCTTGGCGATCAGGTCACTGTTGACGATCTTGCTCCAATCCTGACCAATGCAAACATCTTCGGTCTCGATCTGGTTGAAACCGGACTGGCAGAAACAGTTGTTGAATGGTTCAACAAACTGAATGCCGGCAAAGGCGCAGTACGCAAGACGCTTCATGAAGCAGTCAAAGGAGACGAATAAGAATGAATACTGTTCTTGAACAGTTCGGAAAAATCGGCATCATTCCGGTTATCGTAATCGATGACGCTGCTGATGCTGTACCACTGGGCAATGCCCTGGTAAATGGCGGTCTGCCTGCTGCGGAAGTAACTTTCCGCACAGCTGCTGCTAAAGAAGCCATCGCAAGCATGGCTGAAAACTGCCCGGATCTGCTGGTTGGTGCCGGCACAATCCTGAGCGTTGACATGTGCAAGGAAGCTGTAGCTGCTGGTGCTAAATTTATCGTTACTCCAGGTTTCGATGAAGAAATCACCCGTTACTGCATCAAAAACAACATCCCTGTAACTCCGGGATGTGCAACACCGGCTGACGTACAGGCATGCTACCGTCTTGGCCTGAGAACTGTTAAGTTCTTCCCGGCTGAAAGCTACGGCGGCATCAAAACGATCAAAGCCATTTCTGCACCTTACCACATGATGAAATTCATGCCGACAGGCGGAATCAGCGAAAAGAATCTTGAAGACTACCTTAAAGAAAAAATGATTCTGTGTGTTGGCGGAAGCTGGATGGTCAAAAAAGACCTGATCAGCGCGAAGAAATTCGATGAGATCGAAGATCTCTGCAAAAAAGCGGCGGCTAAACGCGATGAGGTTAGAAGTAAATAATGAAGAACGATAAGATCATTACTTTCGGCGAACTGATGCTCCGTCTCGCCCCGGAAGGCTACTACCGCTTCGTACAGGCGGACAAATTCGGAGCTACCTACGGCGGCGGCGAAGCAAACGTTGCAGTATCCCTGGCTAACTACGGCCACGATGCACACTTTGTTTCCAAACTCCCGGCTCACGAAATCGGTCAGGCTGCTGTAAACTCCTTGCGCAAATACGGCGTTAACACGAACGATATCGTTCGCGGCGGCGACCGTGTAGGTATCTACTTCCTCGAAAAAGGCGCTTCCCAGCGTCCTAGCAAGGTTATCTACGACCGTGCAGGCAGCTCTATCGCTACTGCTAAACCAGAAGACTTCAACTGGGATGAAATCCTGGATGGTGCTGTATGGTTCCACACAACAGGTATCACTCCTGCCCTGAATGACGATGTAGCAGCAATCACTCTTGAAGCTGTTAAAAAATGCCGCGAAAAAGGCATCCCTGTTTCCATCGACCTGAACTACCGCAAAAAACTCTGGTCCAGAGAAAAAGCCGGAGAAGTTATGGGCGAAATCTGCAAATACGTTGATGTATGCATCGCTAACGAAGAAGATGCAAAAGACGTATTCGGCATCGAAGCATCCAACACCGACATCAACAGCGGCAAGCTCAACCATGAAGGCTATATCGATGTTGCCCGTCAGCTCACGGAGCGTTTCGGTTTCAAAAAGACCGCAATCACTCTGCGTGAGTCCATCAACGCGAACCGCAACCTCTGGTCTGCAATGCTCTACGATGGCAAATCCGGCCAGCCAGTATTCTCCAAGAAGTACGACCTGAACATCGTTGACCGCGTAGGCGGCGGCGACTCCTTCGGCGGCGGTCTGATCCATGCTCTCTCTTCTGACATGGCTGACCAGGATGCAATCGAGTTCGCAGTAGCAGCAAGCGCACTCAAGCACACCATCGAAGGCGACTACAACCTCGTTTCCGTGTCCGAAGTAAACGCTCTTGCCCAGGGTGACGGATCCGGACGCGTTCAGCGCTAGTCTTTTCAGCAGATCCAAAGTTTTATCAAGAATTTAATCTTTGCTCGCTTCCTGTACTCATCTCATTTACCCATCTCCTTTAAGCATTATCCTTTGCCCATCTGATTCCAGTTTGCCCCTGATCCGGCAAGTCCGGATCTGTCTGGAATCCATCATTTACTCTTCACTTTCCTTATATTTGTATCTCCATATTTGTATCTCCCCCGTTCCTATATAAAGACAGACTTGCCGAGCGCTGATTCAGCCAGCGCTCGCAGGATCTTCCGCTCTGTTCATTTGCGACTATTCGTCGTCACCAGTACCTTTACTGCCCGAACAGTGCCCCTTCCTGTTGGACCTGGCTAAGGCTTCGAGCAAATTCAACACTGAGATCCGCTTCCCCTCCTTCAATACATCTTCTTTCTATACTGTTTAACACTGCGGATCTCTTCCTTCTTTCTATTACCAGCAAGTCCGGCTGTCAGTTTGCCGAATTTGCATCCGCTGCTCTAAGACGGCTATGAACCGTCGCACAAAGATCCCCCGTTCTGTTCTCTGCTTTTTCTTCTCTTTCTCATTCCTTTTTTGCAGAAGACAGTTCATCTCTGTGCGAAACCCTGAATTACAGGGCTGTTTATGCTCGTGTGCAGACCGGAGCAGTATTCCTTTCTTACCACCAAAAAGCAGCGATCTCTCTGCTCTCATTGCCCAGAGCGCAGAAAGATCTGCATCGAAGCCTTAGATTTCAGTTGAAATCCGGCCAGCAGCCGTAAGGAATCCCAAAAAAACAGATCCCTGATCCGGATCATCTTGATTCGTCGTCAGGGATCATTTTTTTCCTGTATTCAGTCGGAGACATGCCGAATTCCTTCTGGAAGGCTCGAAAGAAACTCGAATAGTTCCGAAAACCGGACTGTTCGACGGCTTCTGACATGACCTGCCCCGCCAGCAGACGGGTCTTGGCCTGTTCGAGACGCTTCTTAATGACGTACTGGTGCAGCGAAATACCCATTTCATCTTTAAACTGATGTGCAATATGGTATTTCGAGATAAAAAATTCATCTGCCAGCTTCTCCAGAGAGAGATCCTCACTCAGATGTGCCTGAATATAGTTGATCAGGGCCTGGGTTAAAGGAACCTCATCCTTGACGAAAGCTTCTGGATTGAGCTCTTCATGAATCAGTTCGCTGACACACAGAATCAGCGAAGCCGCGCAAAGATCCATGCGCGCTTTATGTCCGAATCAGGTTAATGCCGTATTCTCAAGCAGAAAAATCATGCGGGTCTGCAGATTGCTTGCCTGCATCGGCATCAGATGCCAGACATAGCGGTCCAGCGACTGTATGGTATTCAGATAGCCAAAATCTTCATTCATTCCCGCCAGCTGTTCGAAGAAATCTCTGGTTACCCAGAAGATAAAGCGACGGTACGGCGTTCCGCTTTCTATTTTGGAAAAATGGCGCAGATGCGGCGGAATGATCACCATGTCATCCGGTTCGAGAACAATCGGCTGATCTTTGATATAGATCGTGACATCACCCTCCAGGATCAGCTGCACTTCATAGTTGTCGTGCAGGTGAGGATTGACGTGAATCGGTCTGGAATCGCTGTAGTAATACACTTCATAGTCTTTTCCGGCCATCTTCTGGTTGCCGGAAAAGTCTGACCTCAGTTTTTCTTTCATATTTATATCGTACTGATTTCTAAGGAGAATCTTATGTTTTTAGATAAAGATTTCATTCTGCAGAGCGACATGGCCAAAGCGCTGTATCACAACCATGCAGAACACATGCCTATTATCGACTACCATTGCCACCTCGATCCCAAAGCAATCTGGGAAAACAAGCCATATGAAAACCTGACACAGGTATGGCTGTTCGACAATGGCGCAGGCGACCATTACAAATGGCGTCTGATGCGTGCAAACGGCGAAGATGAAAAGAACATCACCGGCGACGGTGAAGCGTATGACCGCTTCTTCGCTTTTGCAAGAACGATGGAAAAAGCCATCGGCAACCCGATCTTCGAGTGGTCCCATCTGGAACTGCGCCGCTACTTCGACATCGATCTGATGCTCAACACCAAAAACGCACCGGAAATCTGGAAGCTTGCCAACGAGAAAATTCCAGGCGAAGGCTTCACACCGCGCAGCCTTCTCAAAAAGATGAATGTACAGCTCGTATGCACAACTGACGATCCGGCTGATGATCTGCAGTACCACAAGCTGCTTGCCGAAAACGAAGCAGAAACTGGTCTTCGCGTTCTTCCGACTCTTCGTCCGGATAAACTGATGAACATTGCGGATGCTTCCTTCGTGGATTACCTGAAGCGTCTTTCCGATGTCAGCGGCATCGAAATCAGCAGCTATGAAGACCTCGAAAAAGCTGTTGCACAGCGTGTAGACTACTTCCACTCTGTTGGCGGCCGTCTTGCAGACCATGGTCTGAACTCCATGTCCTTCACTCCGACAACCCGTGAAGAAGCTGCAGCAATCTTCAGCAAGCGTACAAACGGCGAAACTCTGTCCGATGCAGAAGTGATCGTTTACCAGTCCGCAATGAACCTGCTTCTCATGAAACTGTATAAAGAGAATAACTGGGTTCTGCAGATGCACATGAACGTGATCCGTAACGCTTCCGATGTAAACTTCGCAATCCAGGGTCCGGACCACGGCTTTGACTCCGCTGGTGCTCAGGGCGATCTGGTTTACCAGGTCAAGAGCCTGCTCAATGAAGCCCAGAAACAGGATGCTCTTCCAAAAATGATCCTGTACTCCCTGAACCCGAATGACAACGTACCTCTGGCTACTCTGATGCAGTCCTTCCAGGGCGGCAGCAAGCAGCAGATTCAGCTTGGCTGCGCATGGTGGGTCAATGACAACTACTCCGGCATGCGTGATCAGCTGACTACAATGATGCAGCAGTCCCTGCTTGGCAACTTCACCGGCATGCTCACTGACTCGAGAAGCTTCCTTTCCTACCCGCGTCATGAGTACTTCCGCCGCATTCTCTGCCAGGTTATAGCAGAACTTGCAGATGCAGGTCGTGCTCCTGCAGATGAAGAACTGCTCGGTCAGCTCGTTGAAGATGTATGCTTCAACAACGCGAACACCTGGTTCGGTTTCTAAGTCGTTCAGAAAGATTTCAGAACAGACGAATCAGTCCATCAATTAATCGATTAATTGAATCGAGCCGGGTCGTATCTCTTACGGTCTGATTTCCAAGGCAATGAAGAATTTTCGCAAGTGCGAAGATCTTCGTTGCCTTTTTTTGTCTCCAGTTTTCTCTTTCCGGAAAAGAAAGTCTCAGAATCTTCATTGCGGATTCTGAGACAGTCAGTCAATGAGCGTTCGTTAAAGCGTATAGCAGATCGCTTCTTTGAGCTCATCTGCTTTCATATGGCTTTCGAGCCGGTCAATCAGATCAAAAGCAAATTCGAATGCACCGCCCACAGAAATGCCGGTGACGACGTTCTGGTCAGTCACTGCATGTTTCTTCTCGTAAGTTCCGCCAAAGCTGTCGGAGTTGAGATCCGGCGGGCAGGTATATCTGCGGTCTTTAAGCAGACCGAGTTTTCCAATCAGAGCAGCACCGGCGCAGATGGCACCAAGCACTTTATACGGGTTGGCTGCAAATGCAGTAATTTCATCTCTGAGCAGTTCGTTTGCTCCAATCTTTTCAACACCTGGACCGCCTGGAACGATCAGACAGTCTGTATTGAGAAAATCGTATCCGCGAAGCAGTACATCCGCTTCAACAACCAGACCGTTTGCACCGGTTACGGTTTTCGTATTCTCAACGCTGACAAGCTGCGTATGGATTCCTGCACGCTTGAGCAAGTCATACGGAACGAGCGTTTCGATTTCTTCAAATCCTTCTGCCAGAAGGATGGCAACATTTTTCATTGGAATCACCTCAGTTCGATTATAAGGAGCTCCCCCTCAAAACCGTTTGCTCATGCCTGAGGCCTGCTCCAGAGGCAGAATCCGGGCGTTCTGAATGGCAGAAACAGAAAAACGCAGCAGAAGTGAAAGAGATTCTTCTGCTGCGATGTATAAATTCAAAAACTGTAATTAATGATATCAATGGGATCGGTTCGATCAATCGATTTCACTCGGCATCCGACTGGATCTGCTCAAGGACTTCCGCAATGGAAATCCCGTTGCTTCTGGCTGCGCGGGCAAGATCTTCAAATTCATACTTTACGCGCTGGATCTGCGGTCCATTGGATACTTTACAGCGCATCAGCCCAAAGGGCGTTTCGACCTGTTCAATCGACCGTTCGAGAACCTGACGTGAACATGGAATGGCCCGGATGCCGATCGTTGTTGTATGACGGAAGATAACTTCCTGCAGTCCATTCTGATCAGCCTGCATGCAGAGAACAGACAGGATCTGACCCGGGCGGCCTTTTTTCATGATGCATGGAACAGCCCAGACATCTTTAGCACCGCTGCGACGGAGTTCATCCATCGCAAAAGCGAGCTGTTCGCCGCTCATGTCATCGATATTGGCTTCAAGAAGAACGAGCTCTTCCCTTTGTCCTTCGCTTTCTCCAAGCTGGGCACGAAGGGCGTTCATCTTTTTGAAGTCTTTTTTGCCAAGACCATAGCCGGTCCGTTCAATGCGCATCAGCGGCATCGATTCAAAGGAAGTCACAAAATGCTTCAGAAGCGCTGCCCCGGTCGGTGTACAGAGTTCGCCTTCAATGTCGCCTGAATAGATCGGAATATCCCGCAGGATGTATTCCGTAGCAGGTGCAGGAACAGGCAGAATGCCATGAGCGCACTGTACAAATCCTTTGCCGACATGAATGGGCGAGGCAAGAATCTGCGATGACCCAATTTTTTCAAACAGGATGCAGGCACCGGCAATATCGGCCAGGGCGTCCATCGTTCCGACTTCATGGAAGTGAATCTGATCAACAGGAACGTTGTGAGCATGACTTTCCGCTTCAGCAATCAGCGCATAGACTTCCCGGATATCGCTGCGAACCTTATCGGAAACCGGAAGAGCAGCAATGATCGCTTCGATTTCGGCCATGCCGGTGTGGTGGTGATGGTCATGGCGGTGAACGTGGTCGTGGGCATGATCATAGTCATGATGATCATGCATATGAGTGTGGACATGCGTATGAGAATGGTCATGCATGCATTCATGATCGTGGAAATGGTCATGATCGTGATCATGATGATGCTCATGGCAGCAGTCTTCATCCATATCGTGATGATGATTGCAGCAGTAATCTTCATCACCGGAATCAATGGACATGTTCTGAATGCCGGTTCCCGGCTTTTCGTAATTGTGATCTTCGGTATGTTCCAGCTCATAGATCATGCCGATCAGATCAAAGATCGTGGGCGCATCCAGATCGGCTGCACGGCTTGGATCAAGCAGGTCAACAAGCTTTTCCGGTGAAGGAAGCGGACCGGATGCATGAACATGCGAATGACTGTGTTCATGTATGCGGTCATGGTCATGATCGCTGTGATCGTGGTGATGGTCGTGATCATGGAAATGATCATGATGATGGTCTGCATGAGAATGCATGCTTACATCGATGGATTCTTCTTCTTCGCCGTCAATCTGGACCTGATAGCTCATTCCGGTAATACCGCATTTACTAGCGGGATGAGCGGAAATACGTGTATGGGGAATGCTAAGGCTGTTGAGAAACGCAATGATCTGATCGCGTTCACCCGGATCCAGCAGATCAAGAAGGGATGCACAAATCATGTCGCCGGCAGCGCCCATGGAGCAGTCTAAATACAGTGTTTTCATCTTGAATTCTCTTTCTTTGAGTGCAGAACTTTATTTTTCTGCCATATGGTTCATCATGCTGGCAAGATAGCCGGCACCAAAACCGTTATCGATGTTGACAACAGAAACGCCGCTGGCACAGGAGTTCAGCATAGAGAGCAGTGCCGTAACGCCGCCAAAGGCAGTTCCATAGCCTACACTGGTCGGCACCGCAAGAACCGGACAGTCAGCCAGACCGCCGATCACAGAAGCAAGCGCACCTTCCATCCCTGCAATGGCTACAATCACCGACGCCGACATGATTTCATCCATATGACTCAGAAGCCGGTGCAGACCGGAAACGCCGACGTCATAGAGACGGATGACTTCATTGCCAAGAACTTCAGCGGTAAATGCGGCTTCCTCAGCAACCGGCATATCGCTTGTTCCGCCAGTCGCCACGACAACCGGGCCAATTCCTTTTGGCTCTGCAGTATTTCCTGTGCAGCCGATTCGGCCGGTACGGTTATATGTCAAAGGCATTTTCTGCTGGATGGCTTCTGCTTTATCTTCAGACAGCCGGGTGATCAGAACGGTCTGTTCGCCGGATTTGTTCATTGCTTCAAGAATGCCGCAGATCTGTTCTGCGGTTTTATTCTGACCAAAAATGACTTCCGGAATGCCCTGGCGCTGTTTGCGGTGAAGGTCGATTTTGGCATAGCCAAGATCTTCAAAGGGAGCTTTTTTAAGTTCCAGAAGTGCCTCGTCGACACTGACCGATCCGTCTTTTACGGCTTCAAGAAGTGCTTTCGTATCATTCATCACGACTGACGAGATCAAGAACAACAGACGAGTAGCATTTGCTCAGCTGTTCAGTGATCCTTTTCCTTTCTTCAAGCAGAAGGGGCATCTGCGATTCACGAAGCTGAATGATGGCCTGATCCCCTTTTGAGCGGACCCGGAAATCCGTAAAGCCCAGTGAAAACAGGAAGTCTTCGGCCCATTCGGTGCGTTCGAGTTTTACATGGGTGAGGGCCTCTCCTGTCGGAATCCGTGTCGCCAGACAGGCGTAAGCGGGTTTATTCCATGTAAAGAGTCCAGCTTCTTTTGAACGCCTGCGGACTTCTTCTTTACTCAGACCAGCCATCCGCAATGGCGAGACAATCGAAAACTCCTGAAGAGCCTTCATGCCCGGACGGTCTGTCGTCTGGTCAGATGCATTGGTTCCATCCATAACTACAGAAATACCGTCTTTTGCGGCGGCCTGGATGATGGACTTCATAATCCGGCGCTTGCACAGATAGCAGCGGTTTTTACTGTTTGCCGCGATCAGTGGATCCTGCAGACCGTCCGATTCAATGACATGCAAAGGAATCTGCAGCTCACTGGCCAGACGCTTTGCGTCATTGAATTCAAACTGAGGCTGAAACGGCGTTTTTACATAATAAGCATGTACATCTGCACCGTTTTTTCTGGCTTCCCAGAGAAGATAGGCCGAATCGCATCCGCCGGAAAAAGCGAGTGCGACTCTGGGGTGTTCCCGGAAAAATTCCTGTAATTCCAATCGGATCATCCTTTCTGCAAAGTTCAGATCTTCGCGGTCGCTTTATTTTTTAATCAGAGAAGATGCAGACCGTTCATGTCTTCGGCTATTTCATCGACCTGAAGTTCTTCAAAGACTTCAGGTGTTTTTGCGCTGTTAATAATACGGATATCCTTCAGTCCGGCAGCTCTGGCAGCTTTTACGCCGGAGATGGAATCCTCAATAATTGTCGTCTGTTCCGGACTGACGTGCATCACGTTGCAGGCAGAAAGCAGCATATGTGTTTTATCCGGAAAACGTCCATCATCAAACTGGATGTCTTCCGGTCGGATCCATTTATCGAGATGGAAACTTTCTACAAAGAAATCAATATTGTCTTTGATCGATGCGGAAGCAATGGTAAATGGAATGCCTGCCACTTTAAGGGCATCGAACAGCTCTTGGGCCCCATCGATCAGATGGAAATGTTCCGGATCGTTCCGGCACAGATCCCGGTAAATCTCTTCTTTTTTAACGGAGTACTTCTGTTCAAGCTCCGGTGTAGACGTGTTGCCGCTCAGATAGCGGATAATCATGTGGTTTGGCAGACCGTTGAGGGATTCATGAAGTTCCTGTTCCGTAAGAGGTCTGCCTCTGAGTTTTTCAGAAATAATGCTCCAGGCTTCAACGTGCTTGGGACCGTCTAAAAACAGGGTTCCATTGAAATCAAAAATCACGGCCTGTACTGGTTTATGAATCATAAGCGCCTCCAATCGTATGTAGATTGTACGTCAATTCTGACGCCTGGCGGGCAATTCCGATGAATCAGATAGGACTTCTGCTATCACTTCTGCATAAGTCCGTACTTTTATCTGGACAGGTTTTCATCTGGTTCCTTCTCAGTTGTCACTGTAAACAGATCACCAAGCAGCAGTTCAAATGGAACGCCTTCAAAAGGCGGCGTTTTTTCTTCTTCGCTCTTTTTCAGACAGGCGCAGACAAAATCAGCCGCAATCTGTACAGACTCAACAAGAGAGATGTCATTTATGATGCATCCGGCCGTAACAGCCGAAAACACATCGCCGGTTCCAGGTCTTGGTGCTGCAATCTTTTCCGAAAGAATCCAGAGCGGAGCCTGGTTCTGGTCGATGACCAGACAGCCGACCATCTTTTTCGATTCTCTGATCAGCGGAATGCCGGTAATGACAACCTGATCCGGCCCGAGGTTCTGGAGTTGCTTTCCAAGAGCAATGAGCGCATCCGGATCTTCTGTCAGTGAATCAGAAAACGAAATATCAGCCAGCAGACAGGCTTCAGAAAGATTGGGCAGAATCAGTTTCGCGTTCGAGCAGAGCTTTCGCATTGCAGCAACAGTGTTCTCGTTAAGTCCAGGATAAAGCGCACCGTCATCCGCCATTGCCGGATCAACGATAATGAGCGGACTGATATCGGCAAACAGGTTCTGAAAGCGAAGAATCTTCTCTCCCTGCTGCGCATTTGAGATGTAGCCGCTGAGAATCACATCCGGATTTACATGCAGCTTTTTCCACTGATCCATCCAGGGATCGAGATCCTGCGTCAGATCACGGAGCCAGTATTCCGGATAGGCTGTGTGATTGGAGAGCAGAGCCGTCGGCATCAGAAGACATTCGTGTTTGAGAACCGACAGGATCGGAAGCCAGACGCTCAGCGAGCACCGGCCAAATCCGGACAGATCATTGATCAGGGCAATCTTTTTCTGCATGACTTACCTCCGTAAAACGACTTTTAAAATATGGTTCGGTTCAGTATACCCCGAAAATAAGAACCGCTCCTGCAGGTTGATTGCAGGAGCGGTGATCTCTATATTCCTTAAACTTTCCAGCAGGACCGGAACGAAAGATCCTTCTTTCTGCTTCTCAGTATAAAGCGGAACGATACTTAGATCGAGCGGAAAGCATCCGATCTTTCTGCCGGGATTTTATCGGAATAATCCTGATGCATTGCACGCTGCTGAAGCAGACGGCTGTATTTGACTCCTTCCGCAAAGAAGGCAGGAAAATCCATCCGGATCCGGCTGGAATGCAGCTGCGTCTCTTCCTGTTCAATTTTTCGCATCTGCCGCTTTACGCAAAGTGCACTTTCCGGCGTGCCCAGTCTTGTAAAGAAAGAGGCCATATCTTCAAGAAACTGCATCGCTGCATCTTTGAGATTCATGCTCTGTTCAAGTTCAAAGAGGATCCTGCCGCTTGAAAGAGGCAGCGCACAGGCACTCTTGAAGTTATGAATGGCATACATTTGCTGTCTGGGATTGAGCTCCACATCGTCCAGGCAGGCGATATAGATCAGAAACAGATGCGCAAACCAGGCATCATCTCTGGCAATGCCGCTGATTTCATATGGGTTGAGATCGAGAATGCGCAGTTCAATGTGGTCAGCACCTTCGTTGCGAAGATTGTCCATAGAGTAGGAACCGGCTGGTTTAAGGCGGACCGGATAATAGAGTTCCCTTGGCGCTTTGAGCAGACCAATCTGTACGTAGTTTTCAATGGAACGCGTGTAGGCATCCATGCTGGAAAAATCGAAGCTTGGCGTAAAGAAGTTCCAGTAGCCCATAATCCCGTTTCGCATCGAACTTGTTCCGGCAAAGTGAGTCTTTCCCTTCTCCTGGTCATCAAAGAGCGAGCCGTCATAAAGGGGCGAGCTGTTGAACAGAACGTTCAGAATCCAGCCATACCAGATCGCCTTTTTCGTCAGTTCCAGATAGAACGAATCCTGGAAGTCTTTCCGACTGACCTTCTCCTGCTTCGAAGAGTCTGCACAATACTGATCGTATTCCGCATCGATCAGTTGGGGAAGAAAGGAGAAGTTGTAGTGAATGCCGCAATAAGTCATCTTTCTTCGGCCATAGCGGTTAGCCAGATACTGCCGGTAATCCATTGAAGCCTGATCGTCGCTTTCAAGCATCGGAATCTGCTCTTCAAAATCGATGATAGGCGGATTAGAAAATGGCCATAACATTTCATTCTGCCGGAACAGCCGGGTTTCAATGAACCGGGTCAGCCGTTCGCATTCCGCTCTGGCACTCTGCCAGGAACGGTGAATGCCTGTATTGATTTCTGTCTGATTTTCCGCAAAGTCTCTGACGATATGCGGGTTGTCGAATGGGTGAAGCGTCTGCGCCATGCGGCCGTCATTACGGTAGATGCGCAGACTCTCTTTTTCCAGACCGAACTGTCCCTGAAAAAGCAGAGGACGGATGGCTGGGTCTGTATAGTGAAGTTTCATAAAAGAGTCCATTTCTTATTTTTTTTACTATTCAATCATATCGAAACGAAAAGCAGCTTCTTTACGATGCGCCTGAGAACTGATTTCTTCAGTATCTGCCAGAGAATAAGAAAAGAGTGAGCACTTACATAAAACAGGCAGCTGATCCGACATAAGACAAAGATCAGAGCAGTTTGCATGCATCAGAACGAAAAAGAAAGCGTCTTCTGAAACGCATATGCAAACTCTGCGAAAAGCCAGACGGGGTCTTGCAGAGCTGCTGCTTTGTACAAGGAAAAGAAAAAAACAGCGATACCTTTAAATAATCCGCCATTTTTAATACGGTTTTCATCTGAATGGTTCAATGGTAAAATGAGACAGTTCATCAGATGTTTGCGAAAGGAGTATGAAACATGCCTGTAACAATTCGTGATGTTGCAAAAGCCGCCGGCGTCTCTCCATCTACAGTCAGCCGGACGATCCGCAACAATCCGGCTATTTCCAAAGCCACCAAACTGAAAGTCCGGGCGGCTATGGAGGAGGTTGGCTACGTTCCTCCGTTCAGTGACGAGAGCGAATCGCATGAACCGCCTATGGAAGTCGATATCATCCTTCCGCCTTCGCAGACCGATACCTACAATAACCCCTTCTTTCTTGAAGTGATCCGCGGAATCAGCGAATACTGCAACCAGAATGGAGCTATGACAGCCCTGATTACCGGAAAGGATGATCAGGAAGTCATTGATTCGATCCTTTCTTCCCAGTCTCCTGATGTTGTCTCGTCCTATATTCTGCTGTTCTCAAGAGCCGGCGATCCGATCATCCGTTTCCTGTACAGCCAGGGTCTTGATTATGTACTGATCGGCTCTGCCAGCGAGTATTCCAACGAAACAGTCAGCGTCGACAATGACAATATCGAAGCCGGCCGCTGTGCTGCTCAGTATCTCTATGAGCGCGGTCACCGGCGCTTCTGCTTCATCGGCGCGCCCTTTTCTAATCTCTTCTCGGCTGCCCGCCGCAATGGTTTCCTTCTCTTCCTCAATGAGAAGAACATTCCGCAGGAGCAGATCGATCTGATCGAAACGGAACATGGCAACGAAAGCGGTCAGGAGAAAATCCGCCGGGTTCTTCAGCGCGATGATGCGACCCGTCCAACCGCCTTTGTTACTAGTGACGATATGCATGCGCTGACACTCCGTCAGCTTGCTGCAGATGCCGGACTTGATATTCCAAATGACGTTTCCATCGTTTCCTTTAATAATTCGATCTTTGCCCGTCTGACTTCCCCGGCTTTAACTTCAATTGAAGTTCATCCATTCCAGCTTGGACGCGAAGCCGCCGCACAGGCGATTTCCCGCGCAAAAACGCCTTCTCCCATGGCTTCCAAAACACTGGTTCCTTTTGCCCTCATTCAGCGCGACAGCACCTGCTACCGTACGCCTGAAGGATCAGAGCGCAAAGACTAGCATCAGATCCTGATTCATAATCCAGAACGATCCGGTCCCCCCTCAGAAGCGGTGCCGGATCTTTTTTTATCTCGAATTGTTCTTCCCTGCTCTTTGGCACAGAAAAAATCCCTGGCTTGGAAAAGCCAGGGACTGATGTAATCTGAATGATGAATGAAGTAAGATATTGCGTTACAGGATTAAAGAATATCGTTGATATCCGATTTGAGAACGTCGGCTTTTGGTCCGTAGACCGCCTGAATGCCGTTGTCCTTCTTAACCAGACCCATCGCGCCTTCCTTTTTCCATGCATCGACATCGGCAACTTTCTCGATGTCTTTGACCGTTACGCGAAGACGCGTCATGCATGCATCCACAAGAACGATATTGTCGCGTCCGCCAAGCAGAGCGATGATGCGTTCAGGCTGAGAATTGGAACCTTCTTTAGAGGAGGATTTTCCGTCTTTGTTTTCTGCAGAATCTCCGGAATCATCGTCGTCAGTCTGGTAGTTTCCGTTGCGGCCTGGTGTTGCGTAGTTGAATTTGCCGATCATCCAGTAGGAAACCAGATAGCCAAGTCCGAAGAAGACGACGCAGGCGATGATGAAGTTGACGATATCGCCGCCAAGACCGGCTTCAATCGACATTGGCGTACGCATCAGGAATTCCAGGTTTCCAAACGAATGGAGACGCAGATGGAAGATGCCTGCCAGCGCGAAGGCGCAGCCCTGCAGGAGTGCGTAGACGATATAAAGAGGAATTGCGGCAAACATGAACATGAACTCGAGCGGTTCAGTTACGCCAGTCAGGAAGACAGCAAGAACGATCGAGATGAACATGGAGCGGTATTTCTTGCGTTTATCAGCATCGACACGACGGTACATGCCGTACGCGATACCCAGCAGCAGACCGGTTGCACCGATCATCTGACCGACTTTAAAGCGGGCCGGGGTAACGGTTGTCAGCAGTTCGTTGTAAGCAGCCATATCGCCAGCGTTCTTGTAGTTGATCAGGTCATTGACCCAGGCCAGCCACAGCGGATCCTGTCCGTAAACAGCAGTTCCAGCCTGTGCACCGGTAGCGATGACATAGGTTCCGCCAAACGAAGTGTAGTTCATCGGTATGGTGAGCATGTGGTGCAGACCAAATGGGAGCAGCAGACGCTCAAGCGTTCCATAGATGAATGGAGCAAGAACTGGAGATGTTTCCGAAGATGTGGCAATCCACTGACCGAAGCTGTTGATGCCAAGCTGTACCATCGGCCAGAAGATCGAAAGAATCAAAGCGATGATGACTGACCAGAGGATAACAACCAGCGGTACAAAGCGCTTGCCGTTAAAGAATGCTAAGGCATCCGGAAGCTTGCGGTAGTTGTAATACTTGTTGTAGATGATTGCTCCGGTAAAACCGGCGATCATACCGACGAAGACACCCATGTTCAGAGCCGGAGCGCCGAGGATATCGACGAAGTAGTTGGCAACCGGGATCTCCTGACCAAACAGCGTATGCGTCACAGCTGCCGGATCACTAAGCATGGCGCTTGTGACGCCGAAGATCTGACCAGTGATGTTATTGATGAGAATGAAGGCAATTGCCGCGGCGAATGCACCGCCTGCACGTTCTTTAGCCCAGCTGCCGCCGATGGCGATCGCAAAGAGCAGATGCAGGTTGTTGATGATGGCCCAGCCGATGTTTTCCATGACCAGACCAATCGTCATGATCATCTGCACATCGCCGCCAAACATTTCAACCAGCTTGCCAAGCGAGATCATCAGACCGGCTGCTGGCATGACGGCAATAACGACCATTAATGCCTTGCCGAATTTCTGAAGAAGATCGAAGTTGATGTGGAAGCCCTTCTTTTTCTTCTTGCCGTCTTTTCCGTTTTTGTCTTTGGAGGTGTTTTTCTTTTCTTCTGACTTTTCTTTTTTAGCGGGAACTTTTGAATCTGTTTCACTGCTGACTGTTTTGTCTACCGCTTCAATAATCTGTGTTGCCTGATCATCGTCGGATTCTTTTGCAGTGATCGTCAGTACGCTGTCCTGGCCGGCTTTTACCGGACCGAAACAGACTTCGATTGTGGCATCCTTGTCCACGCCGCCGGTAATAACAACCGGGGTGATCGGGTTCAGCCCTTTTTCTTTAAGAAAGTCCAGATCGACTTTAGCGACCGGTTCGCCGGCTTTCACTTTAGAACCGGCTTCTTTGAGTACGGTGAACCCTTCTCCGTTCAGTCCGACTGTTTCCAGTCCGACATGAACCAGGATTTCGGTTCCGTCCTCGGCTTTAAAGCCATAGGCATGGCGTGTCGGGGCGATCATCATGAGTTCGCCATCGACCGGGGAGACGATCGTTCCGTTTTCCGGAAGAATCGCCGCGCCATCTCCCATCATCTTCTGCGAGAAGATGGGATCGGGTACCTCTGTAATCGATACAGCCTGTCCATCCAGAGCAGCCCTGATCTGGATCAGATACCCCTTTCGGTTTTCACTCATCTCTTTCCTCCTTGCGTGAGAGTGGAAGATTTCAGCCATCTGAAATCTGTGCAACTCATCGCAACTATGTGCAAATTATAGCAAAATAAATTCATTATGAAAGCGCAAAACGAGAAAAAATCGAAATATTATGGGTAATGAAGTTTAATCCATGCTTAAACTATGATAGAAATGCATAATTATGCAAAATACGAAAATAACGCAAATAGTTGCATTGAATACGGCGGATTACTCCTCTGTTTGCTTTGCCAGAAAAAAGGCAGAAAAAAAGACGTCATATTGACGTCTGAACTGGCGGACCAGAACTGCAGAATCGGTTTGCAGAATGATTTAGAAAATTTCTTCGATAGTAATCGGGCCTTTCAGGTTGCGGACCGCACCCATGCCGGCGATCGGCGTACCGATTACATAAACATCGTCGTTACTGTCATAACCGCCGTAATACAGGATGATTTCGTTCCATGGTTCGTGATAGCAGAGTGCTTCGCGACCGTCCTTTGCTTTCGGGGCGCCAAAAGTCGAGAGACGTTTTGGCGGCATGAACGAGAGCTCGCTGCTTCCTGAACGGGTCATGACTACAGTGATCGGAAGAAGACGTTCAAAAGCATGACCAAGTTCGCTGTCATTGACTTCATAGGTTACGTCGTTTCCGTAAGTATCTGAGAATTTGAATTTCATAACTGCCTCCGTCTTCAAGTATTGTAAGCTATTCGTTCGAAGACGCAACTTTTTCGTTAGTAAGCGGTTACTCTGTTTCCTGCTTCGCCTTATTCTTCCGTTCGATATTCTGCTCGACCTTGTTTTTAAGTTCGGTGCAGATGGCGATTTTTCCGCTCTGAAGATGCTTGATGTCGTCTTTGCTCCAGCGCTCTTTTCCACCGACGCAGAGGTTTGAATGCTTGCCCTGCTTGTAGCGGACTGGATAAGCTGGCGGGCAGACAACGGTTGCTCCCGGTTCAACGTTGCGGACAACGATTGCGCCGGCACCGACTTTGGAATCTTTGCCAAGAACGATATTGCCAAGAATCTTAGCGCCGGCACCGATCAGAACATTGTCTTCTACAGTCGGATGGCGCTTTCCTTTATCTTTTCCCGTTCCGCCAAGGGTAACTCCCTGGTAGACTTTGACATCATCGCCGATAATGCATGTTTCTCCAATAACGACGCCGCTGCCATGATCAATAAAAAAGCGGCGGCCGATTGTCGCGCCTGGATGAATATCAATGCCTGTCTTCTGCTGCGTACGCAGAGAGATCCAGCGGGCCAGAACGTAATGCTTCTTCTGGTAGAGCTTATGCGTCCAGTACCATTTCTTAATTGCCCGGAATCCAGGCATCATATAGATTTCGAGTTTCGAGTTCAGAGAAGGATCAAGCGCCATGAAGCACTCCAGCTCTTCTTTGATAAACGCGCGGTAACCCATGAAATCAATCCTTTCATGTCATATCGTCAATTTTAATCATTTTGGAACTCTGACGTAAAATTCTTGACTCATTCATCTCTGCAATTGCTCTGTTTTGATGAAAAAAGGATGAAACCAGATTTAGAAACCGTTTTCATTTTGATGGATCCATTCCTGTTTTTCTTCGGTATTGCTGTGTGATCCAGCTTAAAAAAAGGACGTTCTGTAAAACGGTTTCAGGCAGGCAGAACTCAAGATCTCTCAAACGAAAATAGTGATCCGACAGGAATCCCTTGCCAGCATCATCTGTCTTGATTTTCAAGACGGATGATGCTGGCAGAGTTCGGCAAATTGTATGATTGTTATAATCGCGATAAAGAAAGGATACGGATATGGCAGAAGCTTCACATGAAAAAAAGAAACCAGAATGTCTGCAGCTTGCCCGTCTTCTGAAAAACAATACCCCGATTCTGCAGGCGCTTGGAGATGAAACCCGCCAGCATATTATGGTCCAGATGATTCTCAGCACTTCTGAACACGGACAGCGCGTTTCTGAAATTGCCGAGATTGCCAGTCTGTCCCGGGCAGCCGCTTCCAGACATGTTCAGATACTGAAAAATGCCGGTCTGCTGGACGTTCAGAAAGAAGGAACCAGAACCTATTACCGGTTTTCGAAAGACTCCAAAGCACTTGAAGAACTGATGCAGCTGCTGTCGTTCAGCCTGCACCTGCTGGAAACTATGCCGGATGGCTGTAATGAGAATTTGAAAGAGAATGAAGCATAGAAAGAAAGTTCATTCATGAAAGTTCATATTTTTCATATTGGAAAGGTCGACGTCTACCCGGGTACGCCGATCCGGGACCCAAATCCATTTCATAAATTCGGGATCGGTGAAAAGAAATCCAATAAGATGAAGCTGCCGGTTTCCAGCTATCTGATTGAACACAACGGCAGGAAGATTCTGATTGATACAGGCTGGTCCCGGGAAATCGCAAAAACAGGAGCACCCTGGCCGCTTTCTGATTTTGCGAAACCGCTTCTTAAAAAAGAAGACTGCATGATTCGCCAGCTGAAAAAGATGCATATTGATCCATCTGATCTTGATGGAATCTGGCTTTCGCATCTGGATTTCGATCATACGTCCGGTCTGCAGGACTTCACAGCCGCAAAATCATTTCATGCCTCAGCACCAGAAGTGAAAGATAAGAAATTTCATCTGCTTCGCTATCAGAAAAACACCTTTGACATGGTGGATATTCAGCTCTTTGAATTTGAAGAAACCGGCATCGGCCCGGCTGGCAAAAGATATGACGTGTTTGGCGATGGAAGCGTGGTGCTGATCAATACGCCAGGTCATACTGACGGTCTGTTCAGCACAAAAATCACCGCCGCAAACGGACAGTACATTATTCAGGCGGCAGATACGGTTTATCTGGAGAAATCGATTAAAGAAGAAATCCTTCCCGGCTACTGCATGAGTACCAAAGAGGCAAAGAAATCCGTCGAGTGGCTTAAAGAATGTTCCAAAGAACCCAGCTGTCTTCTGATTGCCGGAAACCATGATCCGGCTATTCAGCCGCAGACCATCTGGATTGATGAAAAAGAGGATCGTCCGATTGAATTCCATCCGCACCAATAAGCGCACTGAATTCTGGAAAACTAAATATGGATCTGAACAGTAAAGGAAACAGGAATCGGCTGATCGCAAACAGATTCCTGTTTCCTTTTTATGCGTATATCAGTTTGTGTTTATGCCTGCTTCTGGTCAGCGAATTTTTTGAAGAACGGGAAATTCGTATTTCCATAAAAGTCAGCCATGCAAAAAGGGAGAAAACCAGAGTTGATTCTCTCCCTGAGGATTCATTGTGTTCCATTCAGCCTGCTGATCAGGCTGTCTGGATGGAATCAGTTATTTCTTATAAGGAATGAAGTCTTCTTTGCTTGCTCCGCACATTGGGCAGCTCCAGTCAGCTGGAAGGTCTTCAAATGGCGTACCTGGGGCAATGCCGTTTTCCGGATCGCCGATTGCCGGATCATAGACATAACCGCACAGTGTGCACTCGTAGAGTTCACCGGCTGGTTTTTCCTCTGCGCCAACGAGTTCTTTGACGAGCATTGGAAGAACCGTATTCATGTCGCCGACGATTCCATAGTCCGCATTTTTAAAGATCGGAGCGTTCGGATCGGTATTGATCGCTACGACAGTTTTTACGTTCTCAATACCTTTGAGATGCGGTTTGGAACCGGAAATTCCGGCTGCGATATAGAGATCCGCATTGGCTTTCTGACCGGACATGCCGATAAAGCGGTCCATGCCGATGAAGTGATGAACTTCTGCTGCAGGACGGCTTCCGCCAATGGCCAGACCAAGAGCTTTTCCGTCTTCAATAGCGCGGTCTGCGTTTTCTTTCGTTTCAGCGCCCTGACCGATTCCCAGGATCTTTTTCGCATCCTTAATCGGCGTATCGGGGATCTCTTTTGCCGAAAAATCAAAATTGGCTTTAAGGATCGAAGCAAGCTTGCGTACGGAATCTTCAAGAGTCAGCTCATCGATCATCTGCTGCTTGCGTCCGGCTTTTTCAGCCTGGTTTACAGCTGCATTAACGGCTGCTTTGGCATCAGCTTTAGCGGCCTTTTTGAGCTTGCCAAGGATGTGGCTGGCAATGACAACCCGCTGGATTTCGTTGGTGCCTTCGTAGATGGTCGTAATCTTGGCATCTCTGTAGCGGCGTTCAACGCCCATCCCTTTGAGATAGCCGTTTCCGCCGAAGATCTGCAGAGCGTCATTGACGACTTCAAGAGCGATATCGGACGCATACATCTTAGCCATGGCTGCATTTACAGAATATGGCTCATGGTTCTGTTTCATTTCTGCAGCTTTATAGACGAGAAGTCTTGCGGCTTCAAGCTTTGTAGCCATATCTGCGAGCTTGAAGGAAATGCCCTGATTTGCGGCAATCGGCGCACCGAACTGGATTCTCTCTTTGGCGTATTCAAGAGCGTCTTCATAAGCGCCCTGCGCAATGCCAAGAGCCTGAGCAGCGATGCCGATTCGTCCGCCATCCAGTGTAGACATAGCAATTTTGAAGCCCTGACCTTCCAGACCAAGCAGGTTTTCTGCAGGGACTTTGACATTTTTGAAGTGGAGCTCAGCTGTCGAAGAAGAACGGATACCCATCTTGTTGTAGTGATCCGAGAAGGTAAAGCCTTCCATTCCCTTTTCAACAATGAATGCCGAGATGCCGCGTGTTCCCTTCTCCGGATTGGTGGATGCGAAGACAACATACGTATCAGCAACCGGTGCGTTAGTGATGAAGATCTTCTTTCCATTCAGGATATAGTGATCGCCTTCTTTAACGGCTGTCGTTTCGGTTCCGGCTGCATCGGATCCGGCGTTTTCTTCGGTCAGACCGAATGCACCAATCTTGCGGCCGCTTGCCAGGTCGTTCAGATATTTCTTTTTCTGTTCTTCATTGCCGTAGGCAGCAATCGGATAGGTTCCTAAAGAAGTGTGAGCAGAGAGGATAACACCGATACCGCCATCGACTCTGGACAGTTCTTCAACCGCAATCGCGTAAGCGAGAACATCATCTCCGGTACCTTCGTATTCTTTTTCATAGGGCAGCCCCATCAGCCCTGCTTCTTTCATCTTTGCGACAAAATCATGAGGAAATTCATTGTTCTCATCGAGCTGCATCGCAATCTGCGGGATATTTTCTTCAGCAAGCGCCCGGACTTTCTTCCGGAAATCTTCGTGCCGCTGATCAGCAGAAAAATTCATGACTCTTTCTCCTTTGGCCGGCAGTCTGCCAGCTTTTCCATTGTTTTCAGATGACAGAGAATCGACAGATTATAGCGATAATTCATCGTACAGGATCAGAAAACCCATCTGATCCGGGATAGCCGTATGTCTCTGTATGATCTGAAAACGAAATTTATAATTCAATGTAACCGTTTACAGCTAAGAAAACCACATTTGTTTTTGAAGCGCTCGAAGTGGACACTTTAGTGACAGTTCTGGACAGATTTATGGGAGTCATTCTGGTTCAGAGCGTTTGGAAGACAGTGCAGCCCGATTGAATTGGAGAAAGCAGAAAAAAGCGGTCCGGAATCTGGGATCCGGACCGCTGTAGTTCATACAGAGATGAATGGATTCAATATGAATCGTAAGTATAATATTTCGAATTCTTATTTGGAATGTTTGATTGCAGCCTGTGCAGCAGCAAGACGTGCAATTGGCACGCGGAATGGCGAGCAGGAAACGTAGTTGAGACCGAGGCCGTCTACGAATTCGATGGATGCAGGATCGCCGCCGTGTTCACCGCAGACACCAAGTTTGATATCCGGACGGACAGCGCGGCCGCGCTCAGCTGCAAACTGGATCAGTTCGCCAACACCTTCCTGGTCGAGTTTTGCGAACGGATCTGTTTCGTAGATCTTAGCTGCATAGTACTCAGGCAGGAAGTTTCCAGCATCGTCACGGGAGAAGCCGAATGTCAGCTGGGTCAGGTCGTTTGTACCGAAGGAGAAGAATTCAGCTTCTTTAGCGAGTTCGCCGGCTTTCAGAGCAGCACGCGGAACTTCGATCATTGTACCAACATGGTATTCGAGTTCAGCGCCTTCTTCAGCAAGGATCTTCTGAGCAGTTTCGTCAACGATTTTCTTGACGTATTTGAGCTCTTTGAGATCGCCGATCAGCGGGAGCATGATTTCCGGAACGATGTTGTATTCCGGATGTCTCTTATTGACATTCAGAGCAGCGCGGATGATTGCTTCAGTCTGCATTCTGGCGATGCCAGGGTTGGAGACGTCAAGACGGCTTCCGCGGTGACCCATCATCGGGTTGACTTCGTGCAGAGAGTCAACGATGGACTGCAGTTCTTCAGCAGGCATCCCCATTTCAGCAGCCAGTTCAGCAACTTCTTCCGGTTTATGCGGAACGAATTCATGCAGAGGCGGATCGAGGTAACGGATGGTGACTGGACGGCCTTCCATAGCTTCATAGATGCCTTCGAAGTCTTCCTGCTGGAGCGGTTCCATCTTAGCAAGAGCAGCTTCCATCTGTTCAGGAGTCTTGGCAACGATCATTTCGCGGATGGCTTTGATCTTGTCGCCGTCAAAGAACATATGCTCGGTACGGACAAGGCCGATACCTTCAGCACCGAACTCAACAGCCTGAGCTGCATCGCGCGGAGTATCTGCATTGGTGCGGATTTTCAGACGGCGGCGCTCGTCAGCCCACTTCATGAAGCGGTCGAAGTCGCCGGAGATTTCTGCAGGAACTGTCGGGATGGCTTCGCCATAGACTTTACCTGTAGAACCGTCGAGGGAGATCCAGTCGCCGCGTTTGAATGTCTTGCCGTTAACGGTGAACTGACCGTTTGGCTCGTCCATAGTGATTTCGCCGGCACCGGATACGCAGCAGGCGCCCATACCGCGGGCAACTACAGCTGCATGAGATGTCATACCGCCGCGAACAGTCAGGATACCTTCAGCGGCAGCCATGCCCTGAATATCTTCCGGAGAAGTTTCAAGGCGGACAAGGATAACTTTCTTTCCGTTGTCTGCTTCAGCGATTGCTTCTTCAGCGGAGAAGACGATCTGTCCGGCAGCAGCGCCAGGGGAAGCAGGCAGAGCGGAAGTAATAGCTTCAGCTTCTTTAAGAGCAGCAGCATCAAACATCGGATGCAGGAGTGCATCGAGCTGCTGAGGTTCAACCATGAGCAGAGCTTCGTCGGTGTTGATCATGCCTTCGTCAACCATATCGCAGGCGATCTTCAGAGCGGCCTGAGCGGTACGTTTGCCGTTACGAGTCTGCAGCATGAAGAGTTTGCCGTTTTCAATGGTGAACTCCATATCCTGCATGTTTTTATAGTGATGCTCGAGGGTATCGCAGATCTTAACGAACTGTTCGTAAGCTTCCGGAGCGATCTCTTTGAGCTGGTCAATTTTATTCGGGGTGCGGACACCGGCAACAACGTCTTCGCCCTGAGCATTCATCAGGAATTCGCCGAACAGTTTCTTTTCGCCGGTAGCCGGAGAACGGGTAAATGCAACACCAGTACCGCAGTCATTGCCCATGTTGCCGAAGACCATCATCTGAACGTTAACGGCTGTGCCCCAGTCAGATGGAATGTCGTTCTGTTTGCGGTAGTAGATTGCACGTTCGTTGTTCCAGGAACGGAATACAGCTTCGATGGCTTCCATCATCTGATCTTTCGGATCTGTCGGGAAGTCAGTGCCGAGCTCTTCTCTGTAGAATTCTTTGAACAGAGCAACGAGTTCTTTCATGTCATCAGCGTCGAGGTCAAGGTCGTCTTTGATTCCTTTTTTGGCTTTGACTTCGTCGATAATTTCTTCGAAGCGTTTTTTGGAAAGACCTTTTACAACGTCTGCGAACATCTGGATGAAGCGGCGGTAGGAGTCATAAGCAAAACGGGGATTGCCTGTTTTCTTAGCAATAACTTCTGCAACCGTATCATTGATACCAAGGTTCAGGATGGTATCCATCATGCCAGGCATCGAAGCGCGGGCTCCGGAGCGTACCGAAACAAGCAGCGGGTTTTCGGTATCTCCGAATTTCTTGCCGGTTTCCTCTTCGAGTTCGGCAAGAGCAACGTTGATCTGCGCTTTGATGTCGTCGTTGATCGTTTCGGCGTCATCGTAGTACTTGTTGCAGGCTTCTGTCGTAATGGTGAAACCGTTTGGTACTGGCATGCCGAGCTTGCTCATTTCAGCAAGGTTGGCACCTTTGCCTCCGAGCAGTTCACGCATTCCGGCGTCGCCTTCAATAAAGCGATACACATATTTTGTATCCATGCGTTTCCTCCTTGTTAGAATCTCATACGGCTTTATTCTACATATTTTTTCAAGGAATGAAACAGACCCCTGGTAATCGCTTACACCACAATCTTGCGATAATATTCCAAAAAGTGACGGTTTTTCAGCCATCGGACAGACGCTTCGCATCTTGCAGGATTTATGACAGATTAACGCGGATTCCTTTAGCGCCAGCTGATCTGCAGCGCTGATTTCGCCTGGTTCAAACAGTATGACGGGACGCGGAATCAGGGATGGCGATCGGATCATTTCGTCAACAGATAAGTTGCAAAGTTGTCCAATCTCATTAAGAAATGGCATAAAACGTTTGTAATCTGAGAGAATGGAGAGCAGCGGAACAGAGGTTACGGGCACGTCCATCTCTTTGAGATGCATGCGCAGATTCCGTGCGCGGCTGCATCCGGGTATGGAAAGAAGAATCGACAAGAGACACATCTCCCTTCAGGTTTTTATTCTTTGTTTATGTGCGCCCTGCCGCAGGCGCTTTTGTTTCGCTTTTTGCCGGAGTGTTGAACCGGCACGATCTTTGTGGTTCACTTTGATGGAAGAAACGTCTAAAGTGTACTAAATATCCCAATTATTTGTTATTCGGTGAATCCGCGTTCGCCGATGAAAAGGAGAAAATGATGAAAAGAATGCTCAGCGGCATTAAGCCGACCGGACGCCTGACGCTCGGAAACTATATTGGTGCCATTCGCGAGTTCGTGAAATATCAGGATGAATATGAAATGTACATCTTTATTGCGAACCAGCATGCACTGACGATTCCAATTAAAGCCAGCGAACTGCGCAAGAACACAAAGGATCTGATTGCCATCTATCTGGCAGCCGGACTTGATCCTGAAAAGGTTACTCTGTTCCTGCAGAGCGACGTTCCTGCTCACGCTCAGCTTGGCTGGATCATGACTTGCCTGTCCGGCTATGGCGAACTGCAGAGAATGACGCAGTTTAAAGACAAGATGGCTAAACAGGAAAGCGGCATTACCGCAGGTCTTTACACCTACCCTTCCCTGATGGCTGCCGATATTCTGCTTTACGATCCGGATTATGTACCAGTTGGTCAGGACCAGACACAGCATGTCGAACTGACGCGCGATCTTGCTGAACGCTTCAACAAGCGCTATTCCGATACCTTCAAAGTTCCGGAACCTGTTGTAACCAAAGTCGGTGCCAAGATCTACGACCTGCAGAATCCGGTGAAGAAAATGTCCAAATCCGAGTCCTCTCCAAAAGGCGTAATCGACCTGCTCGATGATCCGGCATTCGCCCGCAACAAAATCAAGAGCGCGGTTACCGATTCTCTTGGCAAAGTTGCTTTCGATCCGGAAAATCAGCCAGGCGTTTCCAACCTGTTGACGATCCTGAGCGCTCTGACTGAAGAGCCGATTGATTCTATCGTTGCCCGCTATGAAGGAATCGGCTATGCAGAACTCAAAGCAGAAACCGGCGAAGCTGTCTTTAACTTCCTGACAGACCTGCAGGCAAAATACAAAGAGATCCTTGCTTCCGGAGTTGTTGATCAGGTTCTTGAAAACGGCGCGAAAAACGCAGCCCGCATTGCCAATAAGAAGATCTCCAAGGTCTACCGCAAAGTCGGTCTGAGTCTGTAAGAAGCATTCTGCAAAAAGCAGAACCAAACAGAACATCAATACAGAACATAAGAAAAGCATTCCCTGCCTTCGATTGAAGAATGGGAATGCTTTTTTGCGTTAAAGACAGAGTCAGGATTTACTCAAAGGACCAGACACTCTCGCAGACGGCTTTCAGGCGGATAGCTGGAATGCGGACGGCATCAAAGAACGAAACTGTAAAGTCCGGGCCGACACTCTGTTCAAGGGCGCAGAGCGTTCCGGGAACGGCTGTTATCGTTCTGTCCAGCGAAAAGGATGCCGACTGGCAGGAAACATTGCTGGTGCCAAGGACTGTGCCGAAGGACACGGCCTGGGTGCGTGCTTTCTGGAGAGCCTGTGACTGAAGTGAAAAGCGGAGTTCTTCTTCGTCACTGAGGGTAAACCGTACTGCGGCTTCTACGCCGAATGACAGCGCAGCCAGCGTATGCCAGATGGTTTTGAGCAGACTCAGATCAGCCGGGCCTTTGCACAGAAGAGCAGTGCTGGCACTCTGCCGTCCTTCGTCCTGCCGGGCTGAAGAATTCAGCTTTTCCAGGCTGAAGGAAGCCGGATCGATCCCCGCCTGGGCAAGCGCACTCATCATCTGTGATGAACATTCACTCAGACGGTTGAGACTGGCCTGCATGGACAGGCCTTCACACTTGACGGCAAGAGAAATCTCCATGCCGTCACATTCGACTGAGGCAATCGCCTCCGTCTTCAAATTGACGTTCGTCATTGTCTTTCTCCTTCAGATCAAAACTGTGAGGTTTTGGCTGATTCCATCATAATGGATTATGAAAACAGTTTCAATCCTTTAGATAAAGCACAATAAATCATTCTGATTGTTTTGGGTAAACTTTCTTTGGCAAAAACGTATCCGGAAGACTTGATCGGTCTCTATGCGCCTTTGGACATCTGCCGCAAGTTTAATGCCCCATTGGCCTGTTTTATGCAAAAGGAGTCTGCCCGGTTCAGACAGACTCCTTCAGTACAGTTTGGATTGAGTCAGATTATTGGAGGGATGGATGCTCAGCTGACTTTGCTGGCAGCCCGGAAACGGGATCGAACGATCAGGCAGATTCGACTTCTTCGCGTTTTTTGTGAACGAGATCCTTGAAATACCTGCCGCGTACTTCATAGTTCTTGAACTGGTCAAAGGAAGACGTTGCAGGACACAGCAGAATGACATCGCCTTCTTCTGCTTCTTCAAAAGCCTGATTGAAGGCTTCATCCATTGTTTCGAAGACTTCCGTATTCGAGAAGATGTCCGCAAACATCGGGCCGATCTGGCCAAAGCTGCAGCATTTCTTTACGACAGAGTCGTAGTCCTTTAAAACGGTGTAGTCGATGCCTTTGTTCTTTCCGCCGGCAAGCAGATAGACTTTGCCTTTAAAGCTCGATAGAGCAGCCTCAGCAGAATGGGTATTCGTTGCTTTGGAGTCGTTGTAGATCCGAACGCCATTAATCGTATCGACACATTCAATACGGTGCTCAACGCCAGGGAACGTGCGGATGACTTCTTCAATTGCAGGCTGTGAAACGCCGAGAATTCGTGCCATGGCAGCAGCCATCATCGCATTGCCCAGATTGAAGTCGCCGACCAGCTTCAGATCAGCCGCATCAAAGAGCCGTTCATCTTCCAGATAAACTGTTCCATCGACCAGACGCAGACCGGCATCCGGATTTTTAAGCGAGAAGTCGATGACTCTGCAGGGAACTTCGTTTGCATAGAAGACGATATTGGGATCATCGATGTTACGGATGAATACATCGTCTACTTTACAGTTTTCATAAATGCGGAATTTGGAGCGGTAGTAGTCCTCCAGGCTGTCCATGTAGTCGAGATGATCCGGTGCAAGGTTGGAAACAACAGAGACATGCGGACGGAATGTATCAATGCCAAGAAGCTGGAAGTTGCTCAGCTCAAGAGCAATCTTTGCCGGTTTATCTTCGAGTTCCAGTGCGCATTCGCTTAATGGAATACCGATGTTGCCGGCCGCTCTGGCATTGGGATCTTCGGTTTTGAGCATTTCATAGAGCAGTGTCGTGATCGTTGTCTTTCCGTCTGTGCCGGTAATCGCTCCGTATTCAAAATTTGGAGCCAGACGGTATGCGGTTTCGATCTCTGTGAAGATCGGTACGCCTTTCTCCTTGAAGTACGCAACAAACGGCGCGTGATATGGAATTCCCGGGTTCTTAACGATGAATTCGTAATCAAGATCTTTCAGAAAGTCAGGGTGACCTTTGTCATAGACCTGGATGCCGAGTGCTTCAAGCTCCGGTTTCTGTTCAACGGCATTCATGTCAGTGAGAATGACTGAATAGCCGTTTTTATTCAGCAGTTTAGCGGCCGCAATGCCCGAACGGGCTGCGCCGATTAAAAGGACTGGTTTTGCCATAGTGAGTTCCTTCAATTCCCTTTCGTCAGTAGAAATGATGCAGACTGAGAATTTTTGTCTGCGCAAAGACCCTATGATTGTATTCTTTTTCGTCTCCAAACGCACTGCAGGCTATCACCACGATGATTTGCCAAGAAAAAACGGCAGGAAATCGTTTCCTGCCGTAGAGTTCAATATGTCAGTGAATTGTAAGATGCGTCTTCCTGTTAAGGAAGCAGCGCGAGGATGATGGACAGAATCGCGAACAGCGCACCCCAGCTCCAGAAGACTGTGCAGACTTTCATCTCATTCCAGCCCTTTTTCTCAAAATGGTGATGGAGCGGTGCCATCAGGAAGATCCGCTTATGCGTTCTCTTATAATGAACAACCTGAATAATATCGGAAAGTGCCTCAGCAATGAAGACCATGCCGGCAACAAGCAGACCGACTTCCATCTTTGTAACGAGCGCTGCAGAAGCAAGAATGCCGCCAAGAGCTAGAGATCCGGTATCACCCATGAAGACTTTTGCCGGATGAATATTGGAGAACAGATAGCCGATCAGTCCGGCGATAACCAGGAACAGGATGACTGCAACATCCAGCTTCTGTTCCCACAGAGCAAAGCAGATAAACGGAATGAATGCCGCAATGCATAGACCTGAACAAAGACCGTCTACGCCATCGGAGAGGTTTACAGCGTTTGTGGTTCCGGTATACATGAAGAACGCAATGATGAAGAACAGAATCACATTAACGTTCACTGTTCCAACTCCGCCGATGTACATCTGCGAAGCAGCCGGATCAAAATGACCGGAAGCAAAGAAGTAAACAAGAATCAGCACGATTGCCAGTAAAGACTGAAGACCGAATTTAAGTTTTGGCTTCAGACCGATATTGGAATGGCGGGCAACGATCAGGTAGTCATCCGCAAAACCAATCACTCCATAGCCAAGATAGGCACCCCAGAGCAGAAGCGTTTCCGCATTCCAGCTGAATGGAGTAAACAGTGTGAAGATCGCATAGACGATAAACGGGATGAGAACAAAAGCAATACCGCCCATCGTCGGCGTCCCGGTCTTGGACTTGTGAGAGGCCAGACCTTCTTCCCTCTCGGTCTGTCCGTACTTGAGACGGTGCAGCATTTTAATCAGAGAGGGCATGCACAGAAGCATTAAAAAGAGAACAACAAGAAAACCGAGTCCTGCCCACAGATACAGGGAAGGATCCGATGGAAAAGTCGGGGAAAGCAGCATATTTAATCACCTTTCAGAACGACATGATTATAGCATGACAGAGCCAATGTATCTTCGCTCATAAAGCCGGGAGTGCGTCCGGTTTTTTCGATTATTATTGAGCGGCTTTTATAAACCGTCAGATGCTTTCTGACGGTTTTTCTGTCTGTATTCGCCTGGCGTACAGCTTTTGATCTGGCGGAACGTTTTTGAAAAGTAGCTCATATCCTGAAATCCGCACTCTTCTGCGATCTGAAAGATCTTTAAATCAGTCGACTGGAGCAGATGAGCCGCCTGCTCGGTTCGATACTCCCGCAGATACTGCATCGGACTTCTGTTGATCATGCGCTTAAAGCAGCGAAGAGCTTCATTCGCGGAAAGGTGGACCGAGTCCGCAATCTGTTCAAGCACAATCTGCTCCCGGTAATGGGACTGAATCCAGCTGAGCATGACTTTGATCCGTTCAGCATCGCGCAAAGCCTGATCGGAAAGAGTGCGAACAGGAGCTGAAGGCTGATGTTTTCGAAGAAGCAGAATCAGTCTGGAAAGCTCTTCTCTCATTTCAAATTCGTATCCGTCTTCTTCTGTTACATCAGCTTTCCATGCTGCATCAATACAGGCAACAGCATCTTTGTGCCAGTCTTCGCTTCCATCCAGCAGAAAGGAATTCAGCGACCTGTCATTAAGAAGCGGTTCCAGGTATTTCTGCCAGAGAATACTGTCGAGACCGCCGCCGACAATACGGGGATGAAAGACGATGGAATGCAGATGACAGGGCGCACTTCCCTGCTGCCACAGTCCATGGAGTGCTCCGGCATTGATCCAGAGACCTTCACCTTCGTGCAGAAGGTATTCTTTGCCATTAACTGCAACACATGCGGTTCCTTCATCGATGATCAGAACTTCCAGATCATCATGCCAGTGCCAGGGCATCCCGGCAGCAGAAAGATCGTCACTGTAGCAGGCTTCAGGAAACAGAGCGCTGCCATGAGCATTGAGCTCGCGTCCGTTCGAATCTGTCTGGAGCGCTGTGCAGTCAGAGATTGCCATATTCTTTCTCCCTTCTTTCTCTATTTTTCCTTCATTTTCTGTTTGAGGGTGATTCTGTTACAGAAAACAGGGGAGAGCGTCCGTTTTGACGCCGGACTTCAGGTGATATTGTTCTACCAGAACGCAAGGAGGAATTCAATATGGTTCATCTGCTTCTGGCAGTGATCTATCTTTCATTTATCAGTCTGGGTCTGCCGGACTCGCTGCTCGGGTCAGCCTGGCCATCCATGTATCAGGGATTTCACGTTCCCCTGTCGTATTCAGGCATCATCTTCTTCATCATTTCAGCCGGTACGGTTGTCTCAAGTCTGCAAAGCGACCGCCTGACTCGAAAACTCGGTGCAGGCAAGGTAACTGCCATCAGTGTAGCAATGACTGCCCTGGCTCTGTTCGGGTTTTCGATCAGTACCGAATTCTGGCAGCTGGGTCTGTGGGCCATTCCCTATGGCTTAGGCGCCGGAAGTGTCGATGCGGCACTCAATAACTATGTAGCTCTGCATTTTGCCAGCCGGCACATGAGCTGGCTGCATTGCATGTGGGGCGTCGGTGCTTCTGTCGGTCCTTACATCATGGGTTTTGCGCTGACGAGCTTTCAAAGCTGGAATCTGGGCTATCGCATCATCAGCATTCTTCAGCTGATCCTTACTGTCATCATTCTCTTCTCTCTTCCCCTCTGGAAGAGTTCCCCATCAGGCAGTGAGAACGATACAGCCTCTTCATCAAAACCGCTCAGTCTGAAACAGATCCTTGCCGTACCTGGCGTAAAAGCAGTCATGATTTCCTTTTTCTGCTACTGCGCGATCGAACAGACTGCAGGACTCTGGGCAAGCAGCTATCTGGTGATCCAGAAGAACATCGCACCGGATGTTGCAGCCACGTTAGCCAGTCTGTTCTTTATCGGCATAACGATCGGTCGGGCTCTTGGAGGATTTCTTACCTTTAAACTGAACGATACGCAGATGATTCGTCTCGGTCAGGTGCTGACCCTGTGCGGTCTTGTTCTGATTATTCTGCCGCTCAATGATGCTGCAACTCTTGCTGGACTTGTACTGACAGGACTTGGGTGTGCCCCGATTTATCCGTCGATTATTCACTCCACGCCGGCTCATTTTGGAGCAGAGCGCTCGCAGGCAATTATCGGCGTTGAAATGGCCAGCGCCTATATCGGCAACTGTGTCATGCCGCCGCTCTTTGGCTGGCTGCAGTCAAAACTTTCCATTGCACTGTTTCCCTGGTTTTTACTGGTGATTCTTGTCGTTATGGTCTGCATGCTTGAACTGGTTGAAAGAAAAACCAGACCAGAAGCAGCAGGACAGATGGCCTGATTTAAAGGGTTTTTGAAAAGAATGCGGTAAGATAGAAAACAGATTGATCCGGTATCCCCGAATCTTTCCGGAAGATTTCTAGTCAGATGAGTGTGAATCTCCTGATCTGCTATAGAAATGATCTTTTTTTTCGGACTGACACGGTTGGACTTGAATTGAATCCGTACGGGTGATACTATGTCAAAGCGACTGTGAACAGCCGCTTAACTGGAGAAGGAGGGATCAGGATGTCTAGAAAGTGCGCTATCTCTGGTAAAGGACCCATGTCCGGAAACAAACGTTCTCACTCCATGAGAGCTTCCCGCCGCAAATGGAACGTTAACCTGCAGAAAGCTACCATCATGGTTGATGGCGAACCTAAACAGATCAAGGTTGCTGCCAGAACACTCAGAACCATGAAGAAAAAAGGCGTTATCTAATATCAGATTCGCTGATAAAATCTATACTTAAAAGATTGCCAGGACGGCGGTCTTTTTTTTGCTTTTTTAGACCACCGGTTTTGAATATCGATTGAAAAAGATGCAGAAAATGCACCGAAAACGTTTGCAAGTTCTCTTTTTTGGCATAAAGCTTACAATAAATGCAGGAGGATTGTTCTATGTCCAAAGTGTGTATTGTGACTGGCGGAACCCGCGGAATCGGATTTGCGACAGTCGAAGCTTTCCTGAAAGACGGCTACAAAGTAGTTCTGTACGGATCGAGAAAAGAAACCGTAGAGAAAGCACTTGAAGAGCTCAATCACAATCCGGATGTTTCCGGACGCTTTACTTCTCTGACAGATGAAGAAGCCATCAACAGAGATTTCGATGAAATTAAAGCTGAGCTTGGCTCCATTGATGTTCTGATCAACAATGCCGGCATTTCTGATTCAACGAAGTTTGCCGACTATACCGTTGAAAAATTTGAGAAAATCATGAACCTCAACGTCATCGCACCCTATGTCTGCTCGCATGCAGCAGCGAGAATCATGCAGGAACAGGGTCATGGCGTTATCCTGAACACTTCATCCATGGTTTCCAAATACGGACAGCCTTCCGGCGTAGGTTATCCAGTATCCAAATATGCCATCAACGGCATGACGATTTCCCTGGCGCGTGAACTGGGCAAATTCAACATTCGCGTCAACGCAGTCGCACCTGGCATTACAATGACCGATATGGTCAGAGCACTGCCTGATCAGATGATTCAGCCAATGATCCAGGCCATTCCGATCAAGCGCATCGGTCTGCCTGAAGATATCGCTAAAGCATTCCTGTTCCTGGCAAGCGATGAAGCTTCCTATATTACCGGAGCTATCCTGCCAGTTGACGGCGCAATGATTGCCTGAGTTTCCCGAATAGCGAATATATACAATCAGTCTGATGAACAGTCTGACCGGATGCATGTTAGCATCCGGTCTTTTGCGTTCTTCAGCAAAAATTATCCTGCTTCCCTGCTTTCTGCTTTCCCGCTTTCTGGCAGCATTTCTTCCCTGCCTTAGGTATTCTTCCCTGTTTTTCTCGTTCCCTTCATTTCCGGCATTTCTGGCGCAGAAAAAATCCGGGAGACCATCTGGTCTGCCCGGATTGAGTTTCTGCATGGATCAGATTCCCTCTCGCTTTGCGGCTGCGGAAAAGATCCGTCGTTCAATGATCGGTGAATTATCCTTGAGGTATTCACTGTCAAGATAATCGAAGTAAGCGCCCGGCGTAACAATTCCCCGCAAAGAGAGAACGTCAGCACCGATGGTACCCAGAATGACATCCGCAAACTGGACACAGTTTTCACCGGCAACCCAGTACGTTTTAAAGCAGCCGTTGCGGATTTTGTAGAACTTGGCGCCTGTGCGGTAATGCAGACGGCTTGGATAGTCGCTTTCCAGCTCACCAAGTCCGGTAAACGCCGTCCGTTCGAGTTTGGAATACCAGCGATAGGAGCGCGACTTCAGTTCTGCCAGTGCCTGTTCAATCTGTTCGTCCTGCTCAGGCGTTGTCTGAATCGAATACTCAAAGATGGTGTTGTTCTCGTACTTGACGATATTTGGCAGATAGAGCTCGGAGGGAACGGTAAAGAACACACCGTCTCCGATCAGCGAGAAGAATCGCTCACTGTCTGTATCGTAGTTTCCATAGCTGTAGACGATTCCCTTCCACGAGAAGGTAAAGTGTCCGACTTTCTGAAAGCCTTCCGGTCCGATATGAACCATGGCTTTGAGTTTGACGGGCTCTTTTCGTTTATACGCCTGCAGCGGATAATCGTTTCCGCTTGATGTCACCTGGCTGATCTTGCTGAGAACAAAATCCGGCATCAGCGTAGCAAGCAGTGTCGGCAGCGAGATATGCAGGCTGCGCTTCCAGTGATACTCCTGATTGGATCGCTCAAGCAAATCGATTGTAAAGCGTATGCCCAGCATGCAGAAGTAGATGCCGAAGATTTCGATCAGGATGGTCGTGGTAACCATATGTGTTCCCAGAAGAACGATACCAAGAATCAGGTAAGCGACCGAAAAGAGAACAAGGGAAACCTTAACGGGATTGCCGTCACTGCGGGAAATCAGTACCTGAATGAACATGGCACTGCCGACTCCAAAGCAGTACAGACCGAAGACAACGCGGATGATCCATTCCGGAAGCAGCCGGTTGAACATCAGGACAATGCCAAAAGCCAGAGCCATCAGGCCATAGACGATCTTGCTTCGTCCATGTTTTCCGTAGAGCAGGAAGATGACCAGGTTGATGATTCCATACGCCAGCAACGCCAGCACGGAAAGGTCAAGAATCATCCCGTACATGAAGCCGGGAGCCATAAACAGGCAGATTCCAAAGACCAGAATTCCAAGCGCGACAATCCAGGAGCCGATCAGCTCCCCTTTTTTGAGTGCAGGTTTTGTGATGACATCATTGTCCGGTGAAAATTCGCCATCTATCCCGTCATCCGGCATGGGAAGAGTGGAAAGTTCTTCTACAGGATCAAACAGGCTGCCCGTGACAGAAGAGGCATCCGTCTCTTTGAGTGCTGCGTTCTGAGCGGTTTTGTCTTTATTGAAGGCTGGTCTGGACACAGAGAACCCGTCCTTTCTCGAGTCGGACGAATGCACGTGCTTTTGAGATGGAATTCGAGCAGGTGTAAAAGTCTTTCTCGTCAATCAGGCGGCGATGAAGAGGATAATCAAAGTCTTCGAGCGTAATTACAGAAGGCTCAGCCGCAAAGAATGAAATATGTCTGTATTCAGGTGTAAATTCATAGTCTCCTGGAAGAATAACGGAAATCTTCTGCTTTTCTTCAAGCAGTACAACCTGTGGGACTTTCCAGAGCATGCAGCGAAGATTAGCCAGCGTATGGTCAAGTCGTCCGCCAAGTCCGCCAATCAGCAGAATATTTTCATAACCCATACTCTGTGCCCAGAGCAGAGCCAGTTCGGTATCTGTTTCATCTTTGGCCACTGGATGGATTTCAACTTCAAAAGGCGCATTTTCGTCCAGTTTTCCGGAATCAAAATCACCGATCGCAAAGGCAACTTCTTTTCCGGCGTTCTGGATGATCGAACAGCCCATATCTATGCCAATCCAGTCGGCATCGTCGATCTCAGGCAGCCATCTGGCGATGGGTGTAACGAGAACGGCGGTGTCGTGTTTTTTTAACAAAGCGAATCGACCGCGCTTTCAATATCGTTCTTGAAGACGTAGCTTCCGGCAACCAGAGTATCGACGCCGGCTTCTTTGGCTTCTTTGGCGGTTTCGGAATTGATTCCGCCATCAATTTCAATCCGGCCGTTCCAGCGTCCGGCTTTTCTCTCTTCATCAAGCGTGCGGACTTTACTGAGAACTTCCGGGATGAATTTCTGTCCGCCGTAGCCTGGATGTACGCTCATGATCAGGACCAGATCTGCTTTATCCAGCAGACCCAGGAAGGGTTCAATCGGCGTATCAGGTTTTACGGAGAAACCGGCCTGCAGATTCCAGGAATGAATGGTATCCAGCAGATCGGCGATGCGTTTTGGATCGTTGTCGAGAGCTTCAGTATGGAAGACAATCAGATCGGCTCCGGCATCCCGGAAAATCGGAGCAAAGAATTCCGGATCGGAGACCATCAGATGCGTATCAAGAAACATATCCGTCGATTTGCGGAACTGTTTAAGAATATCCGGTCCAAAGGAGAGGTTTGGCACAAAATGGCCGTCCATCACATCGAAGTGAATCCAGTCGGCCTTTGAGCGTTCGAGCGCCTGGAGCTGTTCACTCATTCTGGTGTAATCCATCGATAAAACCGAGGGAGCGATAATCAGAGATTCCATGATTCTTCCTTTCACACCGCCCATGCAAGGTGCGGCTGTTCAGGGACTGCCGTAAAGAATGTGTCAGAATGCTGACAGAAGGCAATCTTCCCTGAATATCCAGTATACCTTTAAACGACTATGTTTTCCCGGATTGCCCGCCTGCCGCTCAAAATCTGACCTTCTTCCTGTCATGTGTGCAATGAAAAAAGCGGCAGTTTCCGGATGTGCCGGAACTGTCGCTTTGTCAGTTCTGAAATAAACAGAGTGTTTAGTAGCGCTTGCGCGTTTTAAACTCTTTCATGATCAGCGCGTAATCTTCATAAAGAGTCGGGTTGATGTTTCCCTTCTGCATGTTTTCCTTGATGATGCAGTCGGGTTCATCGACATGAATGCAGTCCGCAAACCGGCAGCCTTCATCGATATACGGTGCAAAGTCTTTCAAACGGTGCGGCAGTTGGGAAACATCCATGCGGGTAAAATCGAGCGAGGAGAATCCGGGCGTATCAGCAACCAGACCGCCGGCAACCGGATGGAGTTCGCAGTGTCTGGTTGTATGCTTGCCGCGTCCAAGCGCTTTGGAGATTTCCTGGGTATGCAGATGGAAGGTCGGATCGAGGCGGTTGAGCAGCGAAGATTTTCCTGCTCCGGACTGACCGCAAAGGACGCTGATTTTGCCCTCAAGCAGAGCTTTCAGAGCTTCATCATCGGAACCGGGATTGGAGTAGAACACTTCATACCCGGCTTTTTTGTACCAGTCGAGTTCCTTTTCGATCTTTTCTTTCTCTGCTTCATCCACCAGATCGGATTTGGTGATGCAGATGACCGGTTCAATGTCGCAGAGGACAACCAGAAAGATCAGACGGTTGAGCAGGCGGGCCGAAAAGTCAGGATCTTTGAGACTTGTGACAATCAGGGCCTGATCGACATTGCATACAGACGGGCGCAGAAGCCGGTTTCTTCTGGGAAGAATGGAGTCAATGCGCACCGCGTCGTCGAGAATTTCAAAATGGACCAGATCGCCGACCAGAGGCTTTTCGCCTTTGCGCATGCGTCCGCGCGGTCTTGCGAGATATTCCGCTCCTTCGCTGTAAATCGTGTACTGATTGGAAATAACTTTGATGATTCTTCCCTGTTTCATCGAAAACCTCTTGCGCTTTCTTCGCTCAATACAGACTTACTTTGATCTCTATGAAAAAGAAGAGTCGAAAGATTGAGTCTGTCTGTTTCTGCCTGCAGTAAAGCGGCAGGCTTTATTTATTGTAATCCCTGTTTTTTCTTTTCAGGATGGACTGCTTAACATTGCAGATCAGTGATAGAGCGTTACGACGCTGTCGCTTCCCTGCTGCGTATACGTACTTCCCGCTGGCGGATCGATACTTGCAACGGTATCGGAGCCGTAGACGTTTTTAAGAATGACGGCGATGCCTTTGGAGTTGAGCTCAGCTTTGACTTCATTGACATCCCGACCGATATACGAACTGTCGATCTGAATGGTCGGATAGGTCGAGACAGTAAACTGAATCGGTGTCGTGCTGTCCGGGTCGATTCGCTCGCCAGCGCTGCATCCGCTCTGTGCAAGGATGATTCCCGGATTGATTCCGGCAGCCGGTTCTTCTGTCACCTCAACCGGAATATTTACACCCTGGGATTCAAACATCGCTTTTACATCATCGATATACAGTCCGGTGTAATCGCTGACCAGAAATGTTGGTCCTTTGACGACAGTCAGAGTGAGCTTGTCGCCATCGTGAACAAACATGCCAGCCGGAATGCTGGTGGACTGGACCTGTCCGGCTTCATAGCTGTCAGAGGCAATCGTGCTGATCTGGATCGATTCCTGTGCAATACCGCCCTGGGTCAGAACGGTTATCGCTTCTTCCTGGCTCATGCCTTCAACAGCCGGCACCTTATGCCAGCCAAGTACGCCATCGACCGGTACGATTCCAAGTCCTAGAACCAGGAGAGCCGTAATAGCACAGATACCGGCCAGACTGACTGCCCAGAGCGCGATCGACTTCCATGTGATCCGTCTTCTGCGTTTCTTCCGTCTGACCTGACTGGTTCTGGCAGATGATTTTTTACGTGTCTGCGAAGGGCTCTGCTTTGTCTGTACGCTTTTTCTTGTACCGCCGGATGATGTCCTGCGCTTTGTTGAAGATGAGCCTGCAGATGATGATCTTGAAGACGATGAAGAAGAATGCGGGCGGCTCTTTGTATGCGCAGCAGATGGAGTTTTTTCCTGCAGGGATGGCAGTTCGAGAGACTGCGTTTTTAAAACAAGCGGAGCAGCCCGCTTCATGCCTGGATCCTTGCAGTGACAGAGTGCATCATACAGCTCCTGTGCACTCTGGAACCGCTCATCGGGATTTTTCGCCGCTGCGCGGATCACAACGTTTTCAATCCCCTGGGTAACAGTCTCATTGTACGGCTGAATATGAGGCAGCGGGTCCTGCAGATGCTTAAGGGCAATGGCAGCCGGAGACGTTCCGGTATAGGGTACGCTTCCGCAGAGCAGTTCGAAAAACACAATCCCTAGCGAGTACAGGTCAACCCGGTAATCCACCGGCAGACCGGCTGCACTTTCCGGTGCTAGGTAATGCGCGGATCCCATGACGGCCCTGTGACGGGTAAGTGAATCTGAGTCTGCCGCAATGGCGATACCAAAGTCCGAAATCTTCAGTTCTCCATCGCTTCGAACGAGGATATTCTGCGGCTTGATATCGCGGTGAATGATCTTTCGCTCATGCGCCTGCTGCACGGCAAGCGTGAGCTTTTTCATGATTTCGATCGCTCGGTCTGCCGGCATCGGACCGGTATCGGCGATTACTTCTTTTAATGTCTGTCCGGGGACATATTCCATAACGATGTAATGGAGATCCCCGCTTTCGCCGACATCATAGATCTCGACGACGTTTGGATGATCGAGCCGTCTTGCGGCCGATGCTTCACGGATAAAACGGAAAAGCGTCTGCGGATCGTCCGCAAGTTTCTGACGCAGAACCTTGATCGCCACATCCCGCCCGAGGATTTCATCATAGGCAAGATACACATCCGCCATGCCGCCCTGGCCGATCAGCCGGCTGATGCGGTAGCGATTGGCAATCTTACTGACCATAGTTCTTTCCCGGACCGCTCAGAATGACGGTGCAGTTGTCCTGTCCGCCTGCCGCGTTGGCCAGGTCGATGAGCAGCGAAACTTTCGCTTCAAGCGACAGCGGGCTTTCCAGGGTTCGAATGATTTTGGCTTCCGGAACATAGGCATGCAGGCCGTCTGAGCAGAGCAGCAGGCAGGCGTAATCGGAAGCAATTTTATTGACGTCCAGACGGAACATCCGCCAGACGCCAAGAGCGTTGGTCAGCGCATTGCGCTTTTCATGTTCGCGCGCTTCGCGTGCGGTAATTTTATGTTCATTGACAAGCGTCTGCACATAGCTGTGATCTTCGCTCATCTGAATCAGACCGTCTTCATACAGCGCATAAATGCGTGAATCGCCGGCATTGAAGATGTAGGTTCCAATCGAGCAGATCAGTACGCCGGCAACTGTGGTTCCCATGCCGCGATTTTTGCGGCTCCACATGGATTTAGCGTAAATGGAATCGTTGGCTTTGGTCAGCGTCCGTCGAATCCAGTCATCTGCTTCATAGTCTTTGTTAAAATACGGAGCTTTTTCAAAGCTTTCGCGAACGATGTCGCAGGCCATGGCACTGGCAACTTCGCCGCTTGCTGCGCCGCCGATTCCGTCGCAGACCATCAGCAGCTGATCGCCGTGACGGTTGGACGAAATGAGATAGTTGTCTTCATTGAGCTCTCTGGTTTTGCCGATATCCGTCAGTCCATAGACTTCGATCATTCACATCACTCCTTTCGCAAAATTTCTATTCGATATTCTCGCCCTGTCTCGAACAGGGCTGTTTTTCATAATCTGGTTCTCAGTTTCTGCCTGAAAAATATAAAACTGCAGGAATGAGAGTATATCACTGCCTTCTTCTTCGCAAAAACCGGTCTTCTGGTCAGCAGGAGAGAAAAGAACCGGCATTCTCATACAGTGAAAAATCCAGAATTGGATTCTGGATTTTCAGACAGGTCTATTTTCTCATGTTCAAAGGCGTTTTGCGCTTCTCTTCCGGTTTCCCGGTTATTTTACTTTGCAGGCAGCTGCCGGTTCTGATGGTTCGCTGGCCGGCATGTCGTCTTCTGCATATTCGCTATCGTAGACGTTTTCAATTTCAGGATCTTTGCCTGGAATACCGGAAGTTTCTTCTTTCTGGGAAAGCAGGCGGAGCGCATCTTCTTTTTTCATTTCCTTGATGCGCAGCTGACCGCAGGCTGCATCGATATCGGAACCGTGTTCTTTACGGATCGTGACAGCGATGCCTTCTTTTTTCAGAATGTCATAGAACTTCATCGCTTCTTCACGGGTTGTGGACTGGAAACCGTGCTCATCAACGCTGTTATACGGAATCAGGTTGACGTAGCAGCAGTACGGACGAAGCAGACGGGCAAGTTCTCTGGCCTGTTCAAGGGAGTCATTGACGCCTTTAAGCAGGATGTATTCAAACGTCAGACGGCGGTTGTTGAGCGATGTGTAGTATTCAACGGCAGACATGAGCTCTTTGAGCGGATAGGCTTTATTGACCGGCATAATCTGCGAACGCAGCTCGTCATTTGGCGCATGGAGCGAGATGGCCAGGTTGTACTGGTAATGACCTTCCGCAAAGGTGCGGATTTTCGGAACGATGCCGGAAGTTGAAATTGTAATGTGACGGCTGCCGATGGCCAGACCGCGGTCATGGTTGACGGTCTGGATGAAGTTGAGCACGTTGTCATAGTTATCAAACGGTTCACCGGTTCCCATAACTACGATATGGGACAGACGCTCCCCTTTGGCATCGAGTGCTTTCTGAACATGCATGACCTGCGCGGTCATTTCTGCACTTGTCAGGTTTCTGGATTTTTTGGTCAGACCAGAAGCGCAGAATGCACAGCCCATGTTGCAGCCGACCTGCGAAGAGACGCAGATGGAGTTTCCGTAATCAAAAACCATCATGACACTTTCCAGCAGATGGTTGTCTTCCGTACGGAACAGGAACTTTGTGGTTCCGTCTTTTGATTCCTGCTTGCGGACCAGTGTCAGCGGATTGAAGTTAAAATCCTTTTTCAGCTCCGCTCTGGTTTCCTTGGACAGGTTGGTCATTGCATCAAAGTCTTCGACCCTCTCTTTGTACAGCCAGCGAAAGATCTGCTGAACGCGGAACTTTTTCCATCCTTTGGATTCAGCCCAGTCTTCCATCTGCTTATAGCTCATGTCATAAATGCTTTTCATACAAACCTCCCGCTGCCGCCATCTGCGGCTTTTTTCATGATTATTCTGTTCAGTCCTATTTTAACCTGTCTTATTCTTACCGGGCATTCTGACGGTTTCTATGGATCTCCCGGTTTTTCCGTGCGTGAAAAAGACGTCCGTCAGGACGTCTGATTCTGTTTATGTTTATGCCTGTTTTTGCAGACTGGCGATAAAGAATCCGCCATGCTGGGCATTTGGTTCAATGGTCTTCTGGTCAAGAAGCGTAAAGTCCGGATGTTCAGTCAGGAAACTTTCCACTTGTTTTTCGTTTTCTTTACGGTTGAGCGTGCAGGTTGAATAAATCAGCAGACCGCCGTCTTTAACCTGTCCTGCACCGGAGGCAAGGATTTCTTTCTGAAGCGGAAGAAGCTCATCGAGCATAGCCGGTTTGAGATGGAGTTTCATATCCGGCTTGCGGGCAAGAACGCCAAGGCCGGAACATGGTACGTCGCAAAGGACGATGTCGTATTCAGGATTTGGCTCAAGTTTTGAACTGTCTGCCTGTTTTGCTTTAACGCTGTTCAGGTTCAGGCGTTTTGCATCATTCTGAATGAGCGAAACACGGTGATCATGCAGATCCAGAGAGAGAATCTCTGCCTTATCTTCTGCCATTTCGGCCATAGCCATACTTTTGGTTCCCGGGGCAGCGCACAGATCGAGTATCTTCACATTTGGTCTGGCTTTTGTCCAGCGGGCAATTTTATAGCTTGCCGGATCCTGAACCGAGATTGCACCGGATGTATAAAGATGATCTTTGCCGATCGCATTTCCTGTATAGCGGTACAGGACGCCATCCGGATTCAGTTCCGGGTCTTCAATTTTCTCAAGACGCTGGTAGTCAGCGGCTTTTTTTGCATCAAGCTTCATGGGATTGCGTCTGACGGTTACCGGCAGAGCGGCAAGTGAAGCTTTCGCAAAATTGAAGGCGCTCTTTGGACCGTACTGCTTGACCCACATTGTAATCAGCCATTCAGGCAGCGAAGTCTGCAGAGCCATGGCTTCGATTGGATGGTCCGGATAGCGAAGCGGTGTAGTGACGACTTTGCGCAGGACTGCATTGACGAAGGCACGCTTTTCCGGAAACCGTTTTGCGGCGATCCGGTTGGCTTCATCAATAACCGCGTAGTCCGGTACTCTCTGTAAAAAGAGCAGCTGGTAGACCGACATCGAAAGCAGAATGCCGACTTTGCGGCCGACTTTCTGTTTAGCAAACCGTTTCCAGGCGTACTCGCACAGGGTATAGTTCTGCAGCGTTCCATAGAAGATATTCGAGGCGAGTGCCTGGTCTTTTTCATCCACTTCCTGCAGATGCTCCTTGAGATAGAGATTGGAATATGTATTGCTGCGAATCACTTCATCGAGGGCGTTATAGACCCATTCACGAACGTTCATTCTCTTCGCCTCTTTCTGTCGGTCTTCTTTTCGCGTTTTTATATCAGTAACC
>Strawberry_p1__coassemble_1695_pt1 | contig 51140 bp, 40 predicted proteins | sample Strawberry_p1__metabat2_high_PE_023 | metagenome-assembled genome bin Strawberry_p1
TATTTTCTCCTGTATTTTTTAGATTTTCCCAGCGATTTGTCGAAATTTTACTCTTGTGCCCGCCTGCTTATATTATTTTTTCATTCCGTTTTATTTATATGCCCCATATTATCAGTATTTCTCATCCCTTTTTTCATGCTTGAACCCCATATTTTTGCGTATTCGCTGTTCTTTATTCGGGTTAGTTTTATTTACGCTTTCTTAATATGGCTTGTATGCCATAGCCAGACATCTTTCATTCCCCCAGTGCGCGGCGGACGGTATAATCCATTCATTGCTTCCAGGTGCATCTGAACAGTTCCTTCTGGTTTCTGTCTGAAGAAAGTCAGAGACGGACAGCCGCAGATCTTTTCTTCTTTCCGCTTTGATCCGCTGTTTTCCCGCTCCATCTTTACGCCGCCTTAACGCCCCATTAATATTGCCTTTACACCGCCTTCACGGCATGTGAACTTCCCGTATACTCAGCAGACTGCTGCTGATCATGTTTCCTTAAGAAAGGAGGAATCCGATGTCCCGTTCACATTCCAGGTCCAGGCGCGATACCGGAATTGAACTGGCCAGACTTCTGGCCTGTCTGATTATCGTTGCCTGTCACGTGTATCCCTCGTACATGTACAACAGTACGGTTGATTCAAGCCGCCTGTATCTAGGCTGCTGCTTTGCGGATGGAGTCGCCGTATTCTGGATGATTACCGGCTGCTTCCTGTTTCGCTCCACATATTCAAAAGTTCTGCGCAATGGAGCAACCCGTGTTCTGCTCCCGCTGGTTCTCGTCAGCCTTGCCGGACTGGTCCTCAACTGTCTGCCCATTCCGAGTTTTGTTCCCGATGATCCTTCCAGGGTTGTCTGGGGTGTTCTGCACTGGCAGAACGTGATCTTTGGACTTGATCATCTCTGGTACCTTTATGTCTATCTGCTTGTCATTCTCTTCTTCCCGCTTCTGAAATGGATTGTTCAGTGGATGGATCAGAAAGCAGAACGCGGCCTGTACTTTATGGCCATCACCCTGCTTCTGTTTATTCTCAACGACTTTACAGGAAACACGCTGTTCCACTTCAGTCACTACCGTCTGGCCGGCGCCATTCCCGCAGCCGTTCAGATGATCTGGGGTCATCTTCTCTACAGAAACCGCCGGTTTTTCAGGGGATGGATCTCTGCACTGCTTTCAGCTGTTCTCTTCTTCGGTCTGAACTTTGTGCGTCTCTTCGTTGCACGTTCGACAATTCTTGCCGAGCCTTCTACAAACCAGATTCTTTACTGGTACTCATCGATTGGCATGCTCTGCGCGGCCTGCGTGGTTGTCTTCTGCATGTCGATCTTCCCCTCTACGAAGAAAAGACGCCGGGCTGAAAAAAGCGGCCTTGAAACCGCAATTCTTGCCGGCGCATCCTATTCCTTCATGATTTACCTGTTCCACTTCCCGATCGAGCGCATTCTGATGTCTTACGGACTGATGTATCAGGTGCAGAACCTGTTCTTTTCCACGCATTCCAGCATCCTGATGGAACTGGCCTACACGATTCTGATGGCGCTGATTCTGCTTGTTCTTTCCACAGCTCTAGGCTGGGTGGTTAAGCAGATCATTCGTCTTGGCCGCTCTCTCTTCTCTCATAAAGAAGCGATCGAGGGCTGATCTTTCCAGAAATAAAAATGCGAAAACCGCGGACTTTCCTTCATACGCAAAGGGAAAATGGTCCGCGGTTTTCTTTACGCCAGATTCTGGCAGTTTGAGTTGCGACAGAAAAACGCCAGATGCATTTCCTCTTTTCAGAAAGAAGGAATCATCTGGCGTTTGTTATGTGTTTATTTTCAGGAGTAAATCAGTCGTCGCTGGTTTTATGCTGCGTGCTTGGCAGTCTTTCTCTTTTTCGCCTTTGTTCTGCTGGCGGAAGAGGAGCTCTGTGCTTCTGATCCGTCTTTTTTTAAGGCGGCAAGCAGAGCGATGCCGATCAGAAACGGCCATTCAAAAGCGTAGATAAAGGAGTAGCGAAGCAAAGAGACCGGACCAAGCATCATCGTCAGTACATACAGAACGGGATAGAGTACGGACAGCTTGATCATGTTCGAACGCCCGAACAGTCCCCATCCCAGAAGGAAAATCAGAAGGTACAGAACCAGTGCCGGATCCGTCAGACTGAGCCAGCCATATCCCTGTGCCCAGTCATCCGAGACGATAATCTGCTCTGCACAGTGGCGCAGTGCCTGTTTATAGCCTGGCAGAAGCGATTGCGAATCAGAATAGACGCCCTGGCTTTCGCTGTATTCGGTATAGCTTGGAATAATGATCAAGCCATTGTAGTGACTGAGGCGCATATCAAAATACGGTGCCATCAGATACGCAGCCGAACGGATGGCTTCCTTTGGATCGGCCTTGATCATTTTCAGATACAGCTTTAAGAATGCGACAGGATCTTCTGCGATCTTCTCGTTATAGGCGAGGTCTTTGGCATTGTCTGCACTGAAGACATCCAGGTTTTCCGGTTTGAACCCGTCATAGTACGAATAGGCCAGTGCTTCCGTCCCGGCATCAACCCTGTCATTTCCGGGTGTGGATTCTTTGGTCAGGATTGAAGCAATCTGCTGAAGCGGCAGAGCAACAGCTTCACGCGGATTCACAATGGAAAAGCCCATCCATGAGGGAACGCCGCTGACCATCACCCAGGATAGAACGAGGGCGATGACCTGACTGCCAAGCAGAAACTGCGTCTTTCTCTTTGCAAGATGGCGGATCTGCGTAAGGAAAATCAGAACAACGCCGACCGCAAGCATGTAAATGCCCTGTGAGCGGAACATCGACATCAGCGTTCCATAGAACACAACTGCAGCAGACCGTCTGAAATACCAGCCGGTCGTTTTCTGGTCTGTGCCTGCTGGAAAGCAAAGCTCGCACAGACTGACTACAAACAGCAGAAGTGCGGGAGTAAAGACAATATCTTTGGTCGTGTAGTTGACCAGAATCTGGTTAAACGGACTGAGCGCCATCAGCAGACTGCAGACAATCAGCACCCAGGCGCGGATTCCTTTCCGGTACAGATACTGCATTGCCCGGCTCAGTCCATACGCGCAGAAGATAATCTGGAACACAAAGACATAGAAGGCAACGCCAAGATTTGGCGATCCGAACAACGATCCGCCAAGCTTTACGCTCCAGCCGATCAGCAGCGTATGCAGCCAGGGATGATGGTTAGTAAAGGACTGGTCGCCATTGACCATCGCCAGCTGCTTTGGTGCATCGGCTCCGAAGATTCCCGGAAAGAACGCCAGAAACGAAGGCAGCCAGGCCAGAATCAGCAGAGCAAACATGCCCAAGAAAAAGAGGCGGTCTCTTCTCTTTTTTCCATCTTTGCAGAACAGAAGAGAAGACAGTGTCCTGCGGATCTGTTCGCCATATTTCCCCGCCGCCCAGAAGAGCAGACCAAGGACGGCGCCAAAACCGATCAGACCGAAAATGAAATACTTAAAGAAATGGACTGGCGCATCGCTGATCAGCTGGGGGAATGCAAAGAAAAACGAAAAGAAAAACGATGTCCAGATCCAGAGATTTCGTAATGATTTTGTCAAAAGCTGACTCCTTTCTGCTCACTGACTCGTGCCGTATTCACGGCAGACAGAAAGCCCGTCAGCATCTGTCCTCCACTGCGGCAGACATAGCTTCATCTTCCAGATCAGCTTCCAGCTTCTGCTGGTTTTTCAGGACTTCACGCGACAGACGGAGCATCGTCAGATCCCGCTCAAACTCGCTTCGCTGATTTTTGCGAAGACTCGTCAGAATTACGCCGGTAAAGAAACAGAGCATCGCCATCACTGCAACCGCACCAAGGACAATCAGCGTCGGAAACTTCTTCACCACTCCGGTGTGGAGAAAATCAATGAGGATCGGGAAGAAAAAGCAGGCGGCAAACACGAACAGGATCAGCGCGATGGTTGTAAAGAACGCAAACGGTTTTGTATCCCGCAGAAGCGTTCCAATGGTTTGAAGAACTCTTGCCCCGTCGCTGAATGTATTCAGCTTGGATACAGATCCTTCCGGACGGTCCCGGTAGCCGATCGGCTTTTCTTCAATCTTCATGTTGTTATCAAGCGCGAAGATCGTCATCTCAGTTTCAATTTCAAAGCCCTGCGATTTGACGGGAAACGATTTAACGAAGTCCCAGGAAAACGCACGAAGGCCGGTCATGATATCCCGGACATTCGATTTATAGAATGTATTGATCAGCCAGCGGACAAGCCGGTTTCCAAAGTTGTGAAACGGTCTTGTATTCTCGGTGAAATACGTCGAGGACAGACGGTCGCCGATCGCCATATCCGCGCCGTCGTTGCAGACCAGATCGCGAAGAATCAGTGCGTCGGCTGCCGGGTAGGTATCATCGCCGTCCACCATGATGTAGCAGTCCGCTTCGATATCGCGGAACATGGATCGTACGACGTTTCCCTTTCCCTGTTTATGTTCATACCGGACAATCGCTCCGGCTTTTCTTGCAATCTCATCGGTGTGATCGACTGAATTGTTGTCATAGACATAGATCTCCGCATCCGGGAAAGCTTCCCGGTAGTCCGTGACGACTTTTTCGATCGTTTTCGATTCGTTATAGCATGGAATAAGAATTGCGGTTTTTTTCATAGTGGCTTCATTATAAGAGATTTGCCTGGATTTTTCGCCAGACTGAGAAGTTTCACACAGTTCCTCATCGTACGAGACGATACTGCACTTTCTGGTGCTTCACTGCAGAACCGGAGAACAGATAAAAAGCCCTGCCGGCCGTAAAGGCAGACAGGGCTGATGAAATTCTGAAGCGGTCTGAGACAGCTTATTTTGTTTTCTCGATGATTTCGAGGAAGGAATCCGGTTTGAGGGATGCGCCGCCGATCAGAGCACCGTCGATATCTGGCTGAGCCATGTATTCAACGATGTTGTTTGGCTTAACGCTTCCGCCGTACTGGATGCGTACAACGTCAGCTGCTTTGTCGCCAGCGATTTCGCGGACAACGTCACGAACGAGTTTGCAGCAGTCTTCTGCGATTTCTACAGAAGCGGATTTGCCGGTACCGATTGCCCAGATTGGCTCATAGGCAAGAACGATGTTCTCGTAAGCTTCAGCAGGGATGTCTTTGAGGGAGCCTTCGAGCTCTTCTTTGATGACATCTTTAGTTTTTCCGTTGTCGTATTCTTCTTCGGTTTCACCAATGCAGAGAATTGGAGTCATGCCGGCAGCAAGAAGTTTTTTAGCTTTCTTGTTAACGGTCTCGTTGGTGTCGCCGAACATCTGACGACGCTCGGAATGACCGATGATGCAGTATTTAACACCGAGTTCTTCGAGCATTGGTACGGAAACTTCGCCGGTGAATGCGCCGGAGTCTTCGAAGTGTACGTTTTCAGCAGCAACGATCAGGTTTTTTGCCTCGTCGAGGGCAGTTTTCAGGTCGGTGAATGGAACGCCTACGCCATAGAGACCTTTGTCGCTGACGGCTGCAGCGTCGACAGCTTCAAAGAACGCTTTGGTTTCTGCGTTGTTTTTGTTCATTTTCCAGTTTCCGACGATAATCTGTGGTCTCATGATGATCTTCCTTTTTCTGGATGATCCTGTATTACAGGATCGAATTGTTTATAAATTCCGTTTGATGATGAAACAAATGATGGACAGGAGGAATGATTAGTCTTTGTCCTTGATGATAGCGATGCCTGGCAGAGTTTTGCCTTCCATGTATTCGAGAGAAGCACCGCCGCCTGTGGAGATGTGGCTGAACTTGTCTTCGAATCCGAGCTGGATAGCAGCTGCAGCGGAGTCGCCGCCGCCGATTACAGTGGTAGCACCTGGGAGTTCAGAAATGGCTTCGCACACCTGAAGTGTTCCGTTTGCGAAGTTAGGCATTTCGAATACGCCCATCGGGCCGTTCCAGACAACAGTTTTTGCACCGTTCAGAGTTTCTTTGAACAGTTCGATCGATTTTGGCCCGATATCGAGACCCATCCATCCATCAGGGATGTCTTCGCCTACGACCTGAGTGTTGGCATCGTTAGCGAATTTGTCAGCGATGACGTAGTCAACCGGCAGAACCAGTTTGCCTTCGCCTTTTTTCAGGATCTGTTTTGCAAGATCAATTTTGTCTTCTTCAAGCAGAGAGCTTCCGACATTGTGTCCGAGAGCTTTTTCGAATGTGAATGCCATGCCGCCGCCTACGATAACTTTGTCAGCTTTGTCGAGCATGTTTTCGATTACAGCGATCTTATCGGAAACTTTTGCGCCGCCAAGGATGGCAACGAATGGATGAACAGGGTCATCAACGGCTTTGCCGAGCATGTCAACTTCTTTTTCAACGAGGAAGCCAAGTGCATTGTCTTCGAGGTTGCTAGGGATGCCGACTGTCGAAGCGTGTGCACGGTGTACGGAACCGAATGCGTCTTCAACAAACATGTCACCAAGACCAGCCCAGTATTTGCCGAGCTCAGGATCGTTCTTGGATTCGCCTTTTTCGTAGCGGGTGTTCTGCATGAGCAGGATTTCGCCTGGTTTCAGAGCGTCAACCATAGCTTCGAGTTCTTCGCCGCGTGTAACTGGGCAGAATTTTACAGTTACGCCAGGCATGAGTTCTGCAAGACGCGGAGCAACGATGCTCAGATCGTTTTTCGCTTTGTCTTCATCCGTTTTTACCTTGCCAAGGTGGGACATCAGGATAACTTTTGCGCCGTTGTCCGTAAGATATTTCAGCGTCGGAACTGCGGCTTTAACACGGTTGTCGTTAGTGATTTCGCTGCCTTTGTGCGGTACGTTCAGGTCAGCGCGGACGATGACCTTCTTGCCGTTGACATCGAGATCTTTGACAGTTTTCTTTGCCATGAACGAGATTTCCTCCTTTAAATCATGTACTCTTGTACGTTCTCAATCAGTATATCACCTGCTGTATTTCTTTTGAAACACGCGGGATTTCTCTTAAGGAACTCTCTTATGGAACTCTTTGAAAACGCCAGAGAAAAAACCACTTCCCCTCTTTTGCTCCAGTCATATGCCAGTGAATTCAGACAGGGATCCTTGCATCACGCAAAAAAGAGAGCCGCACTCTGCATCACCGTGCAGGATGGGACTCTCTTTGTATTTCAGGAAGTTAAAAACAGAAACAGTTTTTTTTCGTTATTCGCCCTGTTCAGAAGCTTTTCTTCGTGCTTCTTCTTCACGGACGTGGTTATCGTAAATTTCGACCGTTGCGCCGCCGCGTTTTTCAAACGCATCAACATCCTGCGCCCAGGTCTGGCCGTTGCCGTCCGTTTCAAATGCCGGTCCATACTCGATTCGATGGTCGATATACTCGATTGACACATAGTTGTTTTCGGCAAACTTCGTCTTCATGAGATCCAGGACCTCTTTCTGACCGAAGATGTTTACACCGCTTGCTGCGCAAAGCAGAACAATTTCGACACCGGCCCAGAATTTTTTAAGCGGGATCCATTTTGTGATCAGCTCAAAGAGACTTCTGAATCCATAGAACATGATCAGGATGTAGGACACCAGAGCCGGCAGAACATAGCGTCCCTGCGGCTGATAGTCATCGGTCCAGGAATAATACATGGAAAGCAGGAAGACAAGCATCGCAGCCAGGCAGCAGAAGAACAGCACAATCAGATCCCGGCGCTGATCCTTATCTTTAAAGCGGCTGCGAATGCCCTGAACGAACCGGGTCAGCCAGGCAAGACCGCACAGAACGCATCCGGTTTCCAGAATGCCCAGAATGGTCCAGTAAAGCTCCTGGGTTTCCAGGTACAGTTCAACATAGCCGACGACACACCAGCTGCTCATAAACGTGATTTTCCACCACGGTAAAGCCAGCAGGGTGGAATTGAAGACTGCTTTGAACGGTACGCCCTGATTTTTCAGGCGCGTAACTTCACTTGGCCGCAGACCAGGGATCGCAAACTGTTCACCCATAATCTCGCGTGTAATCGAACCTGTCACATCGCCGTTATACAGGATGATATTGCGGATAAACCACCAGCCGGCAATCAGGAACGTCATCAGAACAATGGCTCCCGTCTTTTTCCAGGCCAGCTTTTTCTCTTCTTTGCTCATTCCTTTATGGAATGCAGTCATGAAGAAGACTGGAATTGAGAACAGAACAAAAGGATAGGCGTTGTAGTACGAAAGGATCGTAAAGCCCATCGCAATGGACAGGCGTACGCACGATTTCCAGGACCAGTTGGTATTGATGCCGTGAATCCATGCATAGACCACTGACGCGCAGCAGGCCATGGAGAAGATATCGTTGTTGTGGTAGGAAGCCAGGAAGGTAACCTGCGGAATCAGAGCGGTAAATACGCCCATGCCCCAGACCCAGCGCCATTGCCAGCCTAGTCCCCGTCCAATGCGGAACATGTAATAGACCAGTGATACGGCAGAAAATACGCTCACTAAGCGGACCGCAAGAAGCTGAACGCCAAGATCGCCGGAAAACAGCGAAGCGATTTTCATGTTAAAGGCACTGAAGATGGAAACAAGAACCGGCCGCAGTGCGTAGGAGAAGCCCCAGTTGTGGATGCGGACGGATTCTTCCCATGCATTGGGCAGATGCCCGTACTGCATGATGTAGTCGTTGATTGGAATGCGCACCGGTTCATCCGGTGCTTTATCCATAGGAACAATGGAAGCCCAGTACAGACAGAACAGAAAATAGGCAAGCAGAAAGGCTGCAGCCCAGTACCACATGGGGTCTATGGATTTCAGCCGCTGCTTCCATGTTTCTGTCCGCCCGGACTTATTCTGCTGCACTCTTCTGGCTGCAGGATTCTGTCTGTCGCGGACAGCCGCGGCGGATGCTTTTGTCATGGTAAAACTCACTTTCTAAACAGATTCATTCTGCGGCCATCAGAATGCCGGCATCCCGGTTTTATACAACCGGATTGCCGTTGACATAAATGTGATAGCCGTTGGTGATGATATTGGAATTGGAAGCGACATCGTTGGTGAATTCAGTCAGATATGTGTCGCCGCTCAGATAAAAGTAGGATGTGCCATCCAGATGCAGAGACGCTTCCTTCGCTGTCTGGTCTGGGTTGATGGCACCCGTGTAGCTGCTCGATCCGGTAAAGGAGAGGCGGATCGAACTGTCGCTATCGACGTTCACATTGCCGGCAGCCTGCTGGCCGACCGCATTGAGTTCAACGGAGCTCCTGGTGACAGTTAACAGCGAATTGAATCCGCCAATCGAGGCGTTGGCATTGAGCGTAATAACCGCATCGCAGCCGTTTGCCGCAAAAATCGCACCGCCTGTATGGGTGCTGCCCGCAGCTGCAGAAAGCAGACTGGCGTTAACGATCAGTTCCGAACGGGTTTTGTTTTCGGATTTTTCCGGATTTTCGAAGATGAACAGACCTTCAATATTGTTTCTGGCATCGAATGCACCGGCGCTCAGGCTGCATCCTTCGATGGTCGTTACGCTGCCTGGCATCAGGATGCCGGCTGCCGAGCTGGCAGCACTGGCTTTGATGCCGTTGGCATTGATAATGCCGGAGCTGTAGAAGACTGGCGAATCCTGACCGGCTGTCTCAATGACAGACTGGCTGACCGTTAAGGACGGTGCAGAAAGACCCCGGTAGCTTTCGAGTTCTTCCTTGCTTTTCTTTTTGATCTTTTCCGACTTCATTGCATACGCATCATCAAGCGTCGCAAAAGCCGGCGAGCTGTCAGCAGACGTATTGACGTTGGTATCGGTCACGGAAGAAGAAGCATTCCGTCCGGAAATTGCCAGACCTGGCGCACCGATGGAATACGTGTTGAGAATGGAGCCGATCGAGTTGACGGTTGATCCTTCTCCGCCCAGTACTGCCGCATTCAGACCGTAGGTGAGCGTATTGTCATAGCTGGTCGTATCGCCGCGCTTGTCAATGACGCACTGTGCAAGCGTCGTCGAGGACAGATCTTTTCCGAGTACGACCGACTGATCCGGCTGATCGGCACTCAGCGAAGCCGTAATGGTCTGCTGATCCGAAACGACCACAACACCGTTTGCGTTGTTGACCGGATCTGTGGAAGGTTCCGGTTCAGGAATCTCCGTATCTTCAACAACCGAAGCATGCGATGTTTCTCTTGGAGCCTCACTGGAAGAGACTTCGGAGACTTCAGCTTTTGGCGAATGAATGGCCACAGCCGAAGAAGAAAAATCATAATCCGGAAGCGAGCCGATCGCTGCTACCGAAAGCAGAACTGTGCACAGACCGCCAGTCAGCGCAGTAAGAATCAGCACAAGCCGGTTTTTCATGCCGGTTGTCGCTGCCTTTGCGGAGCGGCGGTTCCAGTGCGAAACCGCAATCCAGGCAAAGCAGAAAAATCCGAGCATGCCCAGAAGCAGAATCACAACCAGTTTCCAGATCTGGCTGGCCGGCTGTGCGCCGCCTGCCAGAACCTGCGCTGCGGCATGGTCTTCATTGGCTGAAAGAATCAGAACAAACGCGAAGTACAGACTTAACAGGCCGCCAGTCAGTGTCAGGTAATTCTTGGCACTTTTTTTCATACAATCCCCCTTATTTGGATCGATATTCAGCTAAAGCGGCTGTATCTTCCGCAGAAATGACAGAAAACCGCCTGCTGAACAAGCGCCTTTCATTATACGCATAAAAAGACGCCTGAGCATTGCAATCAGGCGTCTGTATGTGGTTTCAAACGGGCTTTGTAAAAGGTTCGGATGACAGATGTCCTGCAGACATCGTTTCCGGTGTTTTTACAGGATTCCCTGCTACTTGTGATAGTGGCGGCCTTTTTCGATCATGAACGAGCGGTAGATCTGTTCAAGAACAAGGACGCGGCACATCAGATGGGTAAAGGTCAGATCGGAGATTTTCCAGCGAACGTTAGCCCGGCGGACGAGTTCTTCACTCGGGCCAAGACTTCCGGCAATCACAAACACAAGCGGTCTGGATGCGTCGGTCCATTTGGCACGCTCTCTGGCAAAGCCTTCCGAATCCCAGCTTTTTCCATGCAGATCAAGCAGGATGACGAAATCATCTGCTTTGATTTTTTCCAGTACGCGGGCACCCTCTGCGTTTTTGATGCGCTGTGCTTCTTTTTCAAACTGCGAGCGCGTATCCGGTTCATCTTTGAATTCGACAAGTTCAACTTTGTCGAACGCTCCAAGACGCTTGATGTATTCGTCCTGAAGCATGACGAGCGCTTTGTCTTTGTTTTTTCCGATGCAGAACAGCTTAATCAAGGACAGCCTCTGCCGGATATTTTGCGGTCAGTGCGCGGACTTCTTCACGTACAGCATGAGCTGTTTCGTCATCGCCGGCTTTGAGGACCTTGCAGATCCAGCGTGCAATCTGTTCGAAGTCTTCTTCGGTAAGACCGCGGGAAGTCATGGCAGCAGAGCCAAGACGGATGCCGGATGTGATGAACGGCTTCTGCGTATCAAAAGGAATGGTGTTCTTGTTGACAGTAATGCCGGCTTCATCAAGCAGACGCTCAGCTTCTTTTCCGGTCATGTTCAGAGAGCTGATGGTATCGAGCAGAAGCAGGTGGTTGTCGCTGCCGCTGGAAACCATGCGGATGCCTTCTTCGTCAAAGACACGGGCCATGGCCTGTACGTTGTCGAGGATACGCTGTGCGTATGCCTTGAACTCAGGCTGGCTGGCTTCATAGAGAGCAACGCCTTTTGCAGCGATGACATGTTCGAGCGGTCCGCCCTGCATGCCAGGGAACGTTCTGGAATCGAGTTTCTTCGCAAACTCTTCACGGCAAAGAACCATGCCGCCGCGCGGTCCGCGCAGTGTCTTATGGGTGGTTGTCGTTACGAAATCTGCATAAGGAACTGGCGATGGATGCAGACCTGCTGCAACCAGTCCGGCGATGTGCGCCATATCGACCATGAGCAGAGATCCGGATTTTTTCGCAATCTCGCCGAGGCGTTCGAAGTCGATGATGCGCGGATAAGCGGAAGCACCGGCAACGATCAGTTTCGGATGATGTGTCATGGCAAGCTCTTCGAGTTTGTCATAATCGATGCGCTCCGTCTGCGGATCCACGTTGTAAGGAATGAAGTTGTAGTTGCGGCCGGAGAAGTTCAGAGGATGACCGTGCGTCAGATGTCCGCCGCTGGTCAGGTCCATGCCAAGAACGGTATCGCCCGGTTCAAGAACCGTGGTGTAGACCGACATGTTGGCCTGGCTTCCGGAGTGAGCCTGTACGTTGGCGTGTTCAGCACCGAACAGCTCTTTGGCGCGCTGTCTGGTCAGCTCTTCAGCCTGGTCGACATAGACGCATCCGCCGTAGTAGCGTTTTCCGGGATATCCCTCTGCATATTTATTGGTCAGAACCGAGCCCTGGGCTTCGCGAACTTCACTGGAAACATAGTTTTCCGAAGCGATCAGCTCGACATTCTGTTTCTGACGTTTCTCCTCGCGGGAGATGATTTCAAACATTTCAAGATCACGCATTGTTTTCTCTCCTTTTGTGTCTGGAATACACAATAACAGAAACCGGATTGCCGCTTGAAAATTTGTAAAACTCACCTGCGGTCTGTAGCAGTTTTTTCATTCTTTTTTACATGAACAGCGGTCTTTTCTGCCTGAACACCATTCACACCGGAAAAATCAGAGAACAGAAAAGGCAGTCCATGGCAGCACTGAAGAAGAGAAAAAGAAGTGAATTCAGCCAGGATGAAAGCCGTTCAAAAGCAGAACGACATCATGATGAAATCAGGAAGAGAACAGAAAAAGCTGCCTGCAGCCCTTCCGGTTTTTAAAACCAGGAGCATGCAGACAGCTCTTTTTTCAATAGGTTTTCGCAGTCCTGCGAATGCCTGGCAGACGATTATCTTCTGCCTCTGTGGAACAGAGTACGCAGCAGAACGATCAGTGCGCAGACGCCTGCAACAATGGCACTCCATTTGACGATGGTGCGTACAGCTTCTTCTTTTTCAGAAACCGGGAGTTCTTTCTCGGTGACTTCAAAAGGGATTTCCTGTTCGTTGACCATCTTGCGTGCGAACAGCTGGAATGCGTCATCAATTTCCATGCCGAGCTCTTCGCAGAGTTCAGCCATTTCATCTCTGAGTTTTTCGTTCATTTCAAAACTGACGTTTGTGTTGGCCATAACCATACCTCGCTTTTTGATGAGTATAACACGGGCAGTGCCAGGCTTTCCGGCACCAGAACCAGAAACAGGGCAGACATACAGATTTGACAGACAGCCGTACAGGACATGCCTCACCCTCATCAGGCCAGGGAGACCCTGCAGATTTGCTTAGAAGAGCGTGAGCTGATCGTGTTCGTCCAGACCCTCAAGAGCGCCTAAAAAGTCGAGACGTTCAATGAGCGTTTTGGAAAGCGATGTGCGCCGCTGCAGGTCTTCTTTGGAGATAAACGGTCTTTCTTCTCTGGCGGCAGCGATCGAGCGGGCAACGTTTTCACCCAGCGAATCGACAGCCGAGAACGGCGGGATGATCGCTTTTTCATCCTCCGGATCGAAACAGTATTCCGTTGCCTGCGAACGGGTAATTGAAAGAGGCGCAATGCGGTAGCCGCGCATGTACATCTCATTGCACAGCTCGAGCGTATCGTAGAGATCTTCTTCCTTTTTCTCGAGCTTGCGTGTCTTTGTCTGACGGATCGTTTCGATTTCATGCATCTTGGACTGAACCGCCGCAAGGCCGCTGGTCATGATGGACAGATCGCTTGCGGTTGCGCGGATCGAGAAGAACTGGCAGTAGTACGCGCGCGGAATATGAATTTTGAACCAGGCAATACGGACGGCCATCATTACGTAGGCCACCGCATGAGCTTTCGGGAACATGTACTTGATCTTGCGGCAGGAGTCGAGATACCACTCCGGCACATCGTGTTCATGCATCAGCTCTTCCCATTCCGGTTTGAGGCCTTTTCCCTTTCGCACGCTTTCCATGATCGTAAAGCTTGCTTTGGAAGGCAGACCGTAGCGGATCAGGTCGACCATGATGTCATCTCGACAACCGATAACCTGACGCAGCGTGCAGATTCCGTTGTCGATCAGATCTTTCGCATTGTTCAGCCAGACGTTGGTACCGTGCGACAGACCTGAAATCGAGACAAGCTCGGCAAAGGTTGTCGGTCTTGTCAGTTCGAGAATGCCGCGAACAAAGGGCGTTCCAAATTCCGGAATGCCGGCTGCACCGGTTTTTTCTCTGTATCTTGTGGTATCCACGCCGAGCGCGTCGCAGCTTGAGAAGATGGACATCGTCGCCGGATCGTTCATCGGAATCGTCGTGACATCGATGCCGGTCAGACGCTCCATCATCTTCATCGCCGTCGGGTCTACGTGACCGAGGATATCGAACTTCAGAATGTTGTCGTGGATCTGATGGAAGTCGAAATGCGTCGTTTTCCACTCAGCATACGGGTTGTTGGCCGGATACTGGACCGGCGTAAAGTCATGCACATCCATATCGAGCGGAACAACGACGATACCGCCAGGATGCTGACCGGTCGTACGCTTGACGCCGGCGCATTCCTGCGCCAGGTCCGTGCGTTTGTATTCGGAGAACGGCGTCGCTTCAAGACCCATTTCTTCTTCATAGCCTTTGACATAGCCATAGGCTGTTTTTTCCTGAACCGTACCTACCGTTCCGGCACGGAAGACGTGGTCTTCACCGAAAATCGTTTTGGTAAAGGCGTGGGCGTTGGCCTGATATTCACCGGAGAAGTTCAGGTCAATATCCGGAACCTTGTCGCCCTCAAAACCTAGGAAGGTTTCAAATGGAATATCCTGACCGTCGCCTTTCATCTTTTCGCCGCACTCCGGACAGAGCTTGTCGGGAAGGTCAAAGCCGGAATGAATATGCGGATCTTCGATCCATTCGAGATGCTTGCACTTCGGGCACAGATAATGCGGCTTAAGCGGGTTAACTTCCGTAATACCCGACATCGTGGCAACGAAAGAGGAGCCGACCGATCCTCGTGAACCGACCAGGTATCCGTCTTCGTTGCTCTTTTTTACGAGCAGATGGGAGATGTAGTAAACCACGTAGTAGCCCGCGCCGATGATCGCATCGAGCTCGCGGTTCAGACGGGCTGCAACCGGTTCAGGCAGCGGTTCGCCATACGTTTTGATTGCTGTTTCGTGACAGATGTCGCGCAGCTTCTGGTCCGAACCTTCCATTTCAGGCGGATACAGGCGGTCCTTGATCGGGAACAGTTCTTCGCACTGCTCCGCGATCTTTTTCGGATTTTCAAGAACGATCTGGTTCCGGGTTTCTTCATCGATCCAGTCAAATGCATCGAGCATCTGCTGGGTGTTCAGAAACGGCTGATCAGGCGAGCTGGCCCGCTGACGCAGAATAGGATCACGGATAAAGAGCGGATGACGCGTATTGCCCGCGAGTTTGGAGTTGATGAAAATATCGCGGACGCGTTTCAGTCTGGGTGAAACATAGTGGCAGTCGCCTGAAGCGATGACCGGAATATTTTTCTTCTTTCCGGCATCGAGAATGAAGCCAAGAATCTGCTTCAGTTCATCGACGCTGTGAACGGTCTGCAGATCCAGAAGGTTCTTGTAGACCGGAAGCGGCTGGACTTCCAGGTAGTCGTAAAAGTCGACCGCATCGAGCAGTTCCTGTTCGCTGCGCGTATGGGCAAGATCGAAAATCTCGCCGTTCTGGCAGCTTGAACCGAACAGCAGGTTGCCGTGGCTGTGGTATTCGGCAAGAACCCGGCGCGGAATGCACGGTTCGCCGGTAACGTTTGTCGAATTGGGGTTGTATTTCAGATATTTCGTATGGGAAAGCGTAACGAGCTCAAAGAGTTCTTTGAGTCCGGCTTTGTTTTTTGCATAGACCGTGATGTGCTTGCCGAAGTTCTTGCGCAAAGCACTCGATGAATCGAGTTCATTGAGTGTCTGCAGCGTAGCGCCGGACGGCCAGTCTCTGAGCATATACAGGAAGACGGAGCTGAGCACTTCCGCATCGTAGTCGGCACGGTGCGCGCCTTCTCCATCATAGGGAACGCCATAATGACGGCACACAGCCCCCAGACGATAGCTTCGCAGATCAAACATGGAACGCGATGCCGGCAGGGTATCGATAACCGGGTTGGAAAATTCCGGACGGCCAAGATCTCTTGCGGCTGCATTGAGCATGCCGATATCGAACGAGGCGTTGTGCGCAATCAGAATCGCGTCACCGATAAACTCGACGAGTTCATCGAAGACATCTTCAATCGGCTTTGCATCGTCGACATCCATCTGCCGGATGCGGGTCAGTTCGGTAATGGAAGCCGGAATCTGCCGCTTCGGGTTGATGAACATCTGCTTGCGGTCGATGATTTCGCCGTCTTTCATTTTGACGGCACCAAATTCAATAATTTTATCCAGACGGCTCGAAAGACCCGTCGTCTCAAGGTCAAAGATGACATACTCGGCATCTTCAAGCTTCTGATCGCGCACGTTGCGGACGACTTTATATTCATCGTCGACCATGGTCATTTCACATCCGTACAGCATCGTAAACTTGCGCAGACCGAGTTCTTCGTCGGTAAACGGCGCGTTTTCATCTTCGCCTGCAGCTTTGCGTTTTTCCTTGAGGGCTTTGACTTTGGCAGCCTTGTCCTTGCTTTTAAGCGCAGACACTTTGTGCTGCGCCATCGGGAATGCCTGAACGACGTTATGGTCGCAAAGGCCGACGGCACTCATGCCCCAGTCCCAGGCCTGCTGCACATAGGCTTCAATCGGACTGACGCCATCCATTTCAGAGAAGGTGGAATGGACATGCAGTTCAATGCGCTTTTCGGGTGCAGTATCGAGCACGCGCGGTGCCCGGCCCGGTTCGATCGAGGAAATGGAAAAGACGTTGTCCCGCTTGTACTTGTCGTAGCCGCAGCTGCCGGTGACCTGAACATAATCGCCGACATGGAAACTTTCCATGTCTTCCACGCTGAGCGAACGGCCTTCGAACGATTTGCACATCATGGCATCATCGTCATCGGAAACATACATTTCCATCAGTCTTCTGCCGCCTCGCAGTTCGCGGATTTCCCGCATGAAAATACGGCCTTCGATCATGACATTAGACATGCCGTCTTCCAGATCACGGATAGCCACTTTTTCAGCTTTGCCTTTTTTGCGCCAGCCGCCCTGTCCTTTCGAAGCAGACGGACCGTTTCCATGCTCCGAAGCTGCCGGGCTTTTCGGACGCGAAACTGGAGCGGCGGCAACAGCTGCTGCCGGAACGGCATCTTCTGCCAGGCGGCGCTCTTCATAGACGCCTTTAACCTGGAAGCCAAAGCCCAGCCGTTTCAGACGTCTTTCCAGTTCAGGTGCCTGTTTTTCGAGTCTTGTCGCAATTTCCGGGCTGTGGGTGCTGAAGACCAGAGAGTTTCCGTCATCGACTCTTGGATACAGGCTTCGAAACGGTTCGAAGTCCTTTTCAACGGCGATCAGATCATGGGCATACGGTTCAAGCAGGCTGAAATCCATCGATGGTTCGGGATAGACCAGACCCAGATCGACATCGGTATGCAGCGCAATGCGCAGATCGTGGACCATTCTGGCATAGGCATCATGGCTGAGGGCTTCTTTGAGCGCCCAGCGCATTTCCAGCTTTTTTGTTTTTGTATGAAAGCAGGGCGACCCGTCCAGCTTTGCATCTTTGAGATGCTCCTTGGACGCGTCGCCCAGACAGTCGGAAAACAGGCTGATGACTTTCATGTCCATCAGCAGGCCAGCTTTCTGATCGCCTCTTTGGCGGCTTTCTGTTCAGCGCGCTTTTTGGTCGAGCTTTCGCCGATGCCCATGCAGATATCATCCAGGAATACGCCCATGCGGAAGGTCGGCGCATTGGATGGACCGGTCTCTTCAAGCAGGCGGTACTGGATTGTCTTGCGGTTGTCGGTCTGCACATATTCCTGCAGCTGTGTCTTATAGTCGGTGACATCTTCCGGCTTGCTGGCGCTGATCAGCGGCTTCATGTATTCATCAAGAACAGCTTTTGCGGCACCATAGCCAAGATCGAGGTAGATGGCGCCGATGCAGGCTTCAAACTGGTCGGCAAGAATCGAAGGACGGGTACGTCCGCCGCTGCGTTCTTCGCCTACGCCAAGGCGCAGGAAGTTGTACCAGCCAAGCTGCTGGTTCAGGCGGGCCAGCGTCTGTTCGCAGACGGTCTGCGCACGGATGGTCGTCATTTTTCCTTCGTGCATGACCGGCTTCATGTGATAGAGCGTATCGGCACTCCAGATCTGGAGAACCGAGTCGCCGATAAATTCGAGACGTTCGTTATCCGGAACGCCGTTGTTGTGTTCGTTTGCATAGGACGAGTGCGTGCAGGCTTCGTAGTAAAGGGGCAGATCCTGCGGCTGATAGCCTTTTTCTCTTACCCAGTCTGTCAGTGTATTCATTCAGTCCTCTTCCTTTCTGCTGCGAAATGATTTTCGCTTTTCATCCTGCGTGTTACAGGACATTTTGTTTTATGTATGCTGCAGTTCATTGATGAAGCGGGATTCTGCGCAATTTCCGCCTGTCTGTTCTGCAGCTTTTCGTACGTAAGTACTTTATTACTTCATTACTGTGCTGCTTTGTTACTTCGCGGCTTCAGATTCTGCTGCAAGTTCCGGCTGAAGTGCCTGGAAGACAGGCTGCGGAACCAGAGCGGCAATGCTCTGTCCAAAGCGGAGCAGATCCCGGACGGCTGTTGAAGAAATATAGGAATAAGCCGGATCGCCGGGAAGAAACAGAGTATCCATACCGTCTTCAAGCAGGCCGTTCACCCAGGCTAAAGAGACTTCGCCCTCATAGTCGGCGGCGTTTCGCATGGAGCGGACAAGCACGCCGGCTCCGTATTCACGGGCGGTTTCTACTGTGAGCCCCGGGCAGATCTTTACAATGACGTTGTCAAAAGGGGCGCAGATTTCTTCAAGAAGGCGCAGACGTTCTTCTTCTTCAAGAAATCCTTTTTTTGCGGGGTTGGCCGAGATGAGAACCACTACCTTTTCAAACAGCTTTGCGCTGCGGGCAATGATGTCTTCATGACCTAGTGTTGGCGGATCAAATGATCCTGCATAACAGGCAATCATACAGTTCTCCTTCATCTGATTGTAACAGTGTTCGTTTTGCGTAAGGCTCATCCTTATATTAAGTAAGCCATATTCAATAAGTCTTTTTCAGGAAGTCTGCGGGCGGAATCCGTCTTCAGGTTCATTTCCTGATTCATTTTCGGGGTCATTTTCCGGCATCCATTCTGAAGACCGTACCGCTGATTTTATACCATTCGATCACTCTTGGGACAGTATCGGGTGCTAGTAAAAGGGGGCCGGACATCATAAAAGGCATGATCCATCAAAGTGAATCATGCCGGAAAGTTCGATCCTTAAAAGCAATATGGGATCAGCTGTCTTCGTATACAAGATCTTCATCCGATTCTTCGATCCGCTCGCGCAGCGTTTCTTTCTGTGCAAGGCGGAGTTTTTCATCGTGAACCAGACGGGCAATGCGGTTCTGGCAAATGCCGATGACCATGCAGGCACTGATCAGTGCCGAACCGCCGGCTGAAATCATCAGCAGCGGCACGCCGGTCATCGGGATCAGCGTGCTTACGCCGCCCACGTTGATGAAGAAGTGAAGCATGAAGTAGGCTGCACTGCAGGAGAACAGCACTTTGTCATACGGCTTTCTTGCAGCCAGTGCCCAGTGCGCCAGACGCCAGAGCAGGATTGCGTAGCAGATCGAAATCAGTCCAAGACCGATGACGCCGGTTTCTTCGACAACGATTGCCAGGATGTAGTCCGATTCTGCCTGCGTCAGGAATCCGTATTTACGTACAGAATTGCCAAGGCCTTTTCCGAAGATGCCAGAATCCGCCAGCGAGTATAGCGCGTTAGCCGGCTGATAGCCCTGCGAATGGATATTGGCATACGGGTCCTGCATGTTCTCAATTCGAATGGCGATATGACGCAGCAGCGGCGTATCGGAGAACAGCCTGACGAAAATATCGGAGAAGTAAATACCGATGATCAGAATGATCAGAATCACGAGGAAGCTGATCAGGATGATCCTCTGCCATTTTTCGATGTTCTCGTCGCTGGTAACCAGCAGGCCGACCAGGCCGATACCGAGCGTAATAATCAGCGAACCGAAGTCTTTCTGCAGACCGCCGATAAAGATGATGCTGATGCCCATCAGAATAAGCGGCCTGGAGAACATCCGGAAAAAGGAAACCGGCTCGCCGGATTTTGCCTTTTTCTTCATTCCCGCAAAACGGGCTGCCGAAGCCAGAAGAATAATCAGCAGCGGCTTGCCAAATTCAGAGGGCTGAATGGTCAGACCGCCAAATAAGCGCAGCCAGGCTTTGGAACCGCCGGCCTCTGTACCGACCAGGGCAACCAGAACCAGAACGATGGTATAGCCGGCAATCAGCATGTTCTGCATCGACTTGTAGTTGAACAGACCATACGGGTAATGCCTTGAAAGATAGACCACGCCAAATTCCCAGGCCACGATCAGGAACATGAGCTGCTTGATGACTTCAATCAGAAAGCCTCTTGTGTCGCCGATCGTTGTTCCCTGCTTGGTCGAAATGACCATGATCATGCCAAAGACAATCAGAATAACCGTTACCGCTGTGATCCAGGGATCGCTCCCCTTTGCCAGGGTAAAGAAGTTTTTCCAGCTGAATTTCTCCTTCTGCTCTGCGGGTTCCGGACGGGTGCGCTTTGTCTGGCGTATCCGCCTGCGTTTTTGTTTTTCCTCATGAGCGGCCTGACTGGCCGCCTTTGATGTTTTCTGCTTATTTGCCACAGAAACAGCAGACATTGATCCACCCCCTTATCATCCGTCATGCGGATGGCTGGATTGTTTGCGTTGTTTCTTCTGCCGTACTTTTCTGGAATCAGAGATCGCCCGGAAAAGCCGGCACGGTCCTATTGAACCAGTACAATGCGGTTAAAATATCGTCAGAATTCATTCTTTGCAAATTGCACCCTATTTTAGCATATGGAAAGCTCATCGGCTTTTCTCTGCAGGTTTGAAAGAGGGCATTAAAGCGATTAGAATACGCCCTAGAAGAGAACAGGAGAATTTATTATATGGAACTGAATAACGATTCCATCATTCATGACGATCATCCAATGATCCGGCAGAAATCGGCAAATGTACCCCTTCCGCTGTCTGCTGAAGATGAAGAACTTCTTTCTGCGATGTATGCCTATGTCAAGGACAGTCAGGATGATGAGCTCTGCGAGAAGAGAAACCTTTCCCCTGCAGTTGGCCTTGCCGCGGTTCAGGTCGGCGTTCTTAAAAAAATGATTGCGGTCGTTGTCCCGATGGATGACGGTTCTACGCTCGAATGGGCTTTAGTCAATCCGAAAATCATTTCGAAGAGCACCCGCCATGCTGCTCTGTCCACCGGAGAAGGCTGCCTGTCGGTTCCCGAACTGCACGAAGGTCTCGTTTACCGTCCGGAATCCATTAAAGTGCGCGCCTATGATCTGCTGACAAAACAGAACGTGGTCATTCAGGCGACTGGCTATGCAGCAATTGTCCTTCAGCACGAAATCGACCATCTTTCCGGTATCCTGTATTACGATCATATCGGAAAACCGGTTCCGGAAGGCTCTGCCCTCATCGACTAGCTTTTCACTCTGTCAGAATGGCAGGGTCTGGCTTCATTGAGAACGGCAAGCTCCTGCACCTGTTCACAGGCTGCAGGAGCTTTTTTATGGGCTTGCCTTTCCGCAAACTGCCCTGTCTTTTCAGACTGTTTCTTTTCTGTCTGCCTTCTGGCCTGAGGCATGCTTTGTGCCAACAAAATGAGCATGCTTTCCTGTTCCGGGTTGTCCGGCAGGCTATGTTAAAATGACAGTACAGGAGCGATCTTTTTATCCGGTCTGTTCTGTTTATTCTGCAGACTGGACTGGATTTCCATTCATACCACAGAACAGCCGCTCAGACCCCCTCTGACCATCCTGCAGATCTTATTGCAGAGCTGTTCTTCGACTGATTTACCTGTCTGCTTCACCACTTACATTTCTTATTTAATATTTTTGTTTTTTACCTATTTTAAATTTACTTTACATACTGTTTTGAGCATTTCATCCAGAATTATGGATTAAGAGAATGCCCAGGAAAGGATACGCATCCAGATCCATGACCAATAAACCGACAAATACGGGTGCCCAGGCTGTCAGCGCTCCGCAGACAGAAGAAAGCGGCACCGTTAAAGAAAACAGCAGCCAGCCGGCAAAAAAACCGGCAGGCGAGCAGAAACGGACCCTTCGCCGTCCGGTTCACCGCCAGAATGCTGCCGTGCACGCCCGCAAAAAAACAGGCGCACCGGCATCCGGCCATCCCCGCAACACAGCACCGGGACTTCCCGCACAGTCTTCCAGAACCAAAGTTCTGCCGACCGACACGCAGATTTACGCCCTTGGCGGTCTTGGCGAAGTCGGCAAGAACATGTACTGCTATGAGCAGGGCAACGAAATTGCCATCGTCGACTGCGGCGTCCTCTTTCCAGATGACGACCTGCTCGGCGTTGACTATGTCATCCCGGATTACCATCATCTGATCCGCAATAACAACAAGCGCAAAATCCTCGTCATCACCCACGGTCACGAGGACCACATCGGCGGCATCCCCTTTCTGATCAAGCAGGTCGGCATTGATGCCATCTATGCACCGCGCTTTGCCAAAGCCCTCATTGAAAAGAAACTCTCGGAGCATCGCGATGCACCGAAAGTCCCGATCATTGAAATCAATGAAGATTCGGCCATCAAGACCAAATACTTCAACATCGGATTCTTCAACACGATCCACTCAATCCCGGATTCCCTTGGCGTCATGATTACCACGCCAAATGGAACAATCGTTCATACCGGCGACTTCAAATTTGACCTGACCCCGATCGGACAGAACGCCGACTACCAGAAGATGGCCTACATCGGCGCACTCAAACCCGATCTGCTCATGTCCGACTCCACCAACTCCGGTGTCGAAGGCTTCTCTATTTCTGAAAAAGATGTCGCAAAGGAAATCCTGCGCATCATGCAGAGTGCAAAGCACCGCATCATCGTGGCGACCTTTGCTTCCAACGTTTACCGCGTTGCGCAGATCATTGAAGCAGCTGTCAAAACCGGACGCAAAGTCGCAGTCTTCGGCCGTTCGATGGAAAACGTCGTCGAAATTGGCCGCAAGATGGGCGTAATCAAAGTCAAAGACTCTGAACTTCTTTCACCGGAAGAACTCCGCTCTACACCGGATCAGAAAGTCTGCATCCTCTGTACAGGAAGCCAGGGCGAACCGTTAGCTGCTCTTTCGCGTATCGTCAACGGCACCCACCGCTTCATCCACCTCAAGCCGACCGATACCGTCGTTTTCTCTTCCAACCCGATTCCGGGCAACGATGCTTCCGTCAACCGGATTGTCGACAAGCTGTTCCGCTCCGGCGCAACCGTTCTGAACAAATCCGTCCTGAATAACCTGCACACCACCGGCCACGCTTCTAAACAGGAGCAGAAGCTGATGATGCAGCTGATCAAGCCCCGCTACTTCATGCCGATTCATGGCGAACACAAGATGCTCATGCAGCATCGCGCGTCTGCTATGGAACTTGGCATTCCGCCAGAGCGCATCTTCGTCTGCGCAAACGGCGACGTTCTGCTGCTGCGCAACCATGAAGTCATCCAGTCCGACTGGCGCTATCAGGGTGATGACATTTACGTAGACGGCAACGATATCTCCGGTCTTTCGACCGCAGTCCTCAAAGACCGCCGCATTCTTGCGGACAACGGTCTGGTCGCCGTTATTGTTCCGATCGACTCTTCGACCAACCGCCTTCTCGCCCGTCCGGTCATCGTCTCCCGCGGCTTTGTCTTCTTAAAAGATGCGCAGTCTCTGCTTAAAGAAGCTGAGTTCATCGTCTCCAACAACCTGCAGGCAAGACTCAAAGAGCGTGTCACTTTCGCAGACATCAAAAACTGCATCCGCTCTTCCCTTGAGCCTTTCCTCTATAAGAAGACGCACCGCAACCCGATCGTTATTCCGGTCATCCTGAACTCCCGCAAGGCGATGGAAGAACTTGCTGCCCAGCATAAAAACCGTACCCAGCGCACGCGTCAGCCCGGTCCATCCGGCGCAAATCAGCCAAACAAAGGAAAGAACACAGCCGCACAATCGTCCGAAAAAGATAAGCATGCTCAGCAGTAAGGATCATTCTTCTTTTCAGACTGATTCAGGCCGCTGAATTGCTGCCCTTTTCATTTTTTCCGATACTTAGCATTCAACAGACGGATCCTGCCTGCAGGTGGATCCGTCTGTTCATTTGTATTCGGATGAGTATGCTCTATAATGGAAAAACGCTCACTCCCGTATCTTTTCTCTCTGGCAGGCATTGCCAGAGACCGTGGCTGATCCGCAAACCGATCTCCAGGGTGAAAAGGATAAAGAAGAACCATAAAGATAAAAAAGACAAATAAAAAAAAAATGAGCGTTCTGTAAAAGACAGAAACAGCCAGACAGATCTATGTCTGGCAGATCAAGGAGGACCATGGCAAAGGCATCCACCTCGGCGGCTTCAAAACGGCCGCATCCACACAGAAAACGAATGACCTGGCAGAAATGGGTCATGCTCATGCTTGCAGCAGCCACTGCCCTGATGCTCATCTTTGATGCGTATCTGTTCCAGGGCATCTATATCGCACCAAACCGGATTACATCCCGCTACATTCAGATCGAAGACGAAAAGATTCCTTCCGCTCTCGATCAGGTTTCAGTCGTGTTCCTGAGCGACATCGAATACGGCGAAGGCTTCACAAAAGAAAAAGGCAATGAGCTGTTCGGTCAGATTGCCGCAATTGATCCGGACATTCTGCTGATTGGCGGCGACCTGTTCGCCTGGGATCAGCCCATTGATGAATCCCTGCGCAATCAGATGACGCAGTGGATCAGCTCGATCAAAGCACCGCTGGGAAAATTTGCGGTTTATGGCGAACAGGATCTCGTCGACAGCGACCATCAGATTTCCGTCAACGACATTTACGCCCATGCGCAGGTTGAGATTCTCAACAACTCCAGCGTTCTGCTCTCCAACCATTCTGCAGACGGTATCCGTCTTGTCGGTCTTGCACCGGACGCAGATCCCAGTGCAGCAGCTGCTTCTGTCGGTGAAGGACAGTACACGCTGCTTCTTTCCCACTATCCGGATAACATGCTTACCCTGGAAGGCAGTTCTCTTTCGGCAGACTATGCACTTTGCGGAAACTCGCATGGCTCGCAGGTTCGCTGGCCGCTGATCGGCGACTACGCCACTTTCCCTGGAAGCGAACAGATTAACCGCTCCAAACGCAGAAAGACCGGCTTTCCATATCTGATTACTTCCGGTGTCGGATGCATCGACATCCAGGCCCGCATCAACTCGCCTGTCGAATTTGTTCACATCACTCTTCTCAGCGACGCAAAAGACTCCACAAATACTCCGGTCCAGGATTCCGCAGCACAGCCTGAAGCCGCTCCAGCGGAATCTGCACAGACAGAAGTTCCATCCGATGTGCCTTCTGCAGTCGAACCGGTTCCGGGCGAAGAAGATCTGCCTGTCGAACCAGAACAGTAATTCCCCTGCCTGTGTGCAGAAAAACAGACATGAATTAAAACGCTTTCGAACCATCCGATCTTCTCCAGAGCCGGATGGTTCTTCATTTTTTATCATGACGCTATACAATACCTGAGAGCAGACAGGTTCAAACCAGTCAGCAGAACTTCTGCAAGCGCAAAGACAGAAGGGCTGCTGATGAAACCCATCCTGCTCCTCCTGAGAAAATCCGGCTTTTTCAGGTATTGAAAAAGAGAGAGTTCCAAAGGAGAAAAAATGAATACCCAAACAAAAAAATCCGGATTCTCAGTCCGGGATATTGCCTATGTTGCCATGTATCTGGCGCTGTTCTTCGTGCTGGACTGGCTGTCCAATGCGCTTCCCCTGTTCCGCATGCCTCAGGGCGGTACGCTTGGACTTGGCACGGTCGCTCTGCTGATGGCAAGCTACCAGCTTGGCTGGAAGCTCGGTCTTCTGACCAGCATGCTTTCTGTACTGCTCCAGTTTGTAACCGGACAGATGTATCTGCTTGGATTCGTGCAGTTTCTGCTCGACTACTTCATCGCGTTTTCCGTCTACGGAATCGCGTGCCTGTTCCCCAATTACAAATGGTTCTATTCGGGCGTGCTGATCACAAACCTCATCCGCTTCATCTCATCGACCCTTTCGGGAGTCTTCTTCTACGAAGTAACTCTTGCAGGATCCCTGGCTTATCAGGCATCCTACATGGTTCCAACGCTGATTCTCGACCTGATTATGATCCCGCTTCTGGTCCGTGCGCTTGGCCCTCGTTTCTTCAGGAACGTAAAAGCCAGCTGATTTACCGGTATTTCTGCACTGTCTGCTTGAGCAGGCAGTGTTTTTTTGCCTTTTTTCCCGGCAGCCAGAAAACGGAAAGAAACAGCAGAACAACAGCAGGCAAACAGCAGGCAAACAGCAGGCAAAAGAAAAACGCCCGGTTGCCCGGGCGTACAAAATTTCTGAACAAAAATCATAAGCCATGTTCTGTTCTTCCTTGCGGAAGCTGCAGCAATTTATCTATGCTTTCGCATCCGCCGCCGGCTTCGATTCGCCATTGGCGGTTCCCCTACCAAATTTGGGTTTCTCGCTTGAGGGGTTTACCCGTTCCACCCTTTCCGTTTCCAGAAAGGCTGCGTCTCTGTGGCACTTTTAAAGACTTCCGTCATAGTTTTCTGGTCAAAACAGACATACCTTAGACTTCAGTACAGCCGTGTATCCTTGCGGACACCCCAGTCTTATTGATTCGGCTGGCACAAACACTACAGTCATCACAGACTGTGCGAGCATGGACTTTCCTCTGGTACCTTGCAATACCAGCAGCTGCATCATTTCGTTTCAGAAAAAATTGCCAAAAATTAATTGAACTCCAGATGAACTCTGCTCTGGATTAAACGGAGAAAACTGCTTTTTCCAGACGGGCTACGCGCTCTTCAAGACTCAGCGGTTCTGCCGGCTCTTCGTTTTCTTCTTCCGCTTTCTGTGCGGCAGCAGCGAGCTGCTCTTCAAGCTCTGCAATCTTTGCTTTGAGTTCTTCGTTTTCCTTTTTGAGAGACTGAATCTGCTCATTGGATGTTAAGAGAGCGGAAGACAGCTTGAGGCTTTCTTCCTCGAATTCCTGATAATCTTCAATCACCTGATCGAGAAGCGTATCCACTTCCTCGGCGTCATAGCCGCGGCCTTTTACAGAAAACTGCGTATCGTAAATGGCCTGGCCGCTAAGTTTTGCTGGCATACTCGAACCTCCGTTGCAAAGAGCATTATACCACCCCTTGTGTGGCCCTTCAATCATCAGGATTCCATTCTTGTGAATTTTATGTATAATTTCACTTCCGGATATGTGCTGTGTCCAGGGGGGGCTGCCCATGGTCAAAGGGGTCCACACCTTACGATTTTCTTACCTTTAATTTCCTTTATATAAAGGAGTTCAAAAATAGAAAAGCATATTCTGACGGTCTGTGGGAAACTTCCCGATTCGTTGAATCCCGGTCGCTTTTTCTATATAATTCAGGCGATGAGCACAGTCAACTATCCGACAAAAACTGTCGTGCAGGGCACGGGGCGCATGAGTGACAACCATGCGGACCGCGGCGTCAGTCTTGAAGAAGACATCAACGACTCCAACCTGTATTACAGAGAAAGAAACCGGGCTCTGATCTATAAGAAGCCAACACCTGTCCAGGTCGTCAGGGTTGACTATCCAAGACGGGGCAAGGCGAAGATTGTCGAAGCCTATTACCGGACACCTTCTACGACCGACTACAACGGCCTGTACAAAGGGCGCTACATCGATTTCGAAGCAAAGCAGACACAGAATCGTACCCGCTTTCCGAAATACCTTGTTCAGGAACATCAGATCCGGCATCTTGAAAAAGTTCATGAGCAGGGCGGAATCGGTTTTTTTATTGTACGCTTCACAAGTCTGCACGAGACTTACCTCGTCGATGCGATGGAACTGATCGCTGCGCATGCGGAAGGCGAAGCCAAATCGATTCCCTATGCGTGGTTCAGAACCCATGGCACCCTGCTCAAAGAAGGCTACTGCCCGCGGATCGACTACCTGCGTGCTGTCGATGAGAAATACCTCAGCCAGGACTCTTCAAAATGAATAGCCGGCGCTTTCTCATGAACGCGCACGCATCCAGCCCGTCCTTAGAACGGGCCGGCGCAGCAGTTTCAGACTCACGATCAGAAAGGAGTACATATTTATATGGCATCTAAGAACCCGCGCACCAGTACGAGTTCGAATGACATGCGCAAGCCCAGACGCAAGCTTGACGTATGGAACAAGCTTGCGGTTGCCGTCCTGACCATCTTCCTGGTCGGATGCGTTTCCGTATTCTTCGTTCTGGTGAACATCATCAACGATCCGGAGGGCATGCGTTTCTCCAAAGACGGACTTTCCACGCTGTCCAACTCCCGTATCTTTGATGATTCCGGAAACATGGTTTACGAGTTCGGCGCGGAAATCCGCGACGACATTGATTATGAACAGCTCCCGCAGAGCACGATCGATGCGTTCCTCGCGATCGAGGACTCCCGATTCTTTACACACAACGGTTTTGACCTTCCGCGTTTTATGGCCGCCGGTATTTCCAACCTGAAAAGCGGCAGCCTTGGACAGGGCGGATCGACGCTGACAATGCAGATGATCGATAACGCCTTTACCAAGAACCAGGAAGCCAAGCTGACCGCTGAAAAAGGCGATCTTTCATCGATCGACAAGATCAAACTGAAGATTCAGGAAATCTACCTTGCTTTGATTGCTGAACAGACAATCGACAAGGAAGACATCATGGAGTACTACCTCAACCGAATCTGGTTCGGTTCGGGCCGGAATACCCGAGGCATCCAGAAAGCCGCGAAGTACTACTTCAATAAAGATGTTGAACAGCTGAACCTTGGCGAAAGTGCCTTCCTTGCCGGAAGCATCAACGCACCGTTCACCAACAACCCGCTCAACAACATCCACAACGCCGGCGAAGAGAGCGATTCAATCGACCATCTTGCCGCCGCACAGGAGCGCCGGAACACGACGCTTCAGCTGATGCTCAACCACGGCTACATTACCGAGGAAGAGTACAACCTGGAAAAATCTGCAGACCTCGCGTTTGCACTTGATTACAGAGAAACCATCACGGTCGACCCCAACCAGGCCTACATCGACCAGGTTATTGAAGAAGCTCAGGAGCTGACCGGTCAGGATCCGGCCATCATTCCGATGGACATCTACACGGCTCTTAACCAGCCTGCACAGAATGAGCTCGACCGCATCATGAACGGCGAAGTCATTTCCTTCCCGAATGAAATGATGGACTTCGGTACCACGATTATTAACAACACAACCGGTGAGATTGTTGCGGTCGGAGCAGGAAGACATTACCATTCCGACTCTGTTAAACAGGACAACTCCATCAACACCAGACAGCCTGGTTCCGCAATGAAACCGCTGCTGGCTTACTGCTCCACCTTTGATATTCTCGGCTGGGCAACCAACCATATTGTCAACGATAAGCCGGATGACTACTGGCATTCCGGCAGCAACCTGCGAAATGCCGACGGCCGCTATGACGGCAAGATGAGTCTGGCCCGAGCGCTGGGTGTTTCCAAAAACACGACGGCTGCTCAGGCAATGATCGATCTGGTCGACGCAACCGGTCTTCCCTACTGGGTTGAATTCTGTAAAAAGCTCGGCTTCTATGACAGAACCGCTGAGCTCTTTGCTCCGCAGTACTGCATCGGCGGTGCCGACATGTACGCTTCACCGACACAGATGGCTTCGGCTTACTCGATGTTTGCCAACCAGGGCCGTCGAATCAATGCCCACCGCATCCGTCGCATCATCCGCCGCTCCGACAACATGGAAGTCAGCGGAAATGCGACTGAATATGAACTGATTTCCACACAGGCCGCTTACATGATGAGCACGCTGCTCAAAGAAGTCGTTTACGGCGGCTACAAGAACTACAACGAAATCCTCGGAAGCACCGACTATGTTGCCTACGGCAAATCCGGTACATCTTCCTGGGAAGAAGAGGCTGCCCAGTACGGAATTCCTGCTGGTGTCATGAAGGATGAGTGGTCCATCGGCTATACATCCACCTACTCGATTGCCACATGGTCAGGCTATCTGCCGGCTTACTTCATGCAGGGCTACTACATGGGCTTTGCAGAACTTGAAGCCGCACCGGCCTTCCACATCAACCGACACATGCTCGACTTCCTTGCTCCAAACGGCAACTATCACGAAATCGAGCGTCCGGATCTGATCTCCGATTACAACGGCGGACTCATCAAGACTGAGTTCTTCGAACGCGGCGATCCGAACTCCGGAAAAGACAGCTACAACTCTTCTCTGCTCAAGCAGTCCAAAGCAGCCTGCGAGGCCAGCGGCGGTTCCTTCGATGACGGTGCCTGCAGCTGCCCGGATGGCTATACGCTCAATGGATTTGCCTGCACACCGGACAGCCCGTCTGAATCTGAAGATCCGGATGACTCGGACGAACCGCAGATTCCGGGTTCAGATACGCCATCCATCCCGGATGACACACCGCCAAACAACCAGACTCCGGGTGATAATCCAGGAACAACGCCTGGACAACAACCGGATGATCCGGGACAGACACCGGGAGATGATCAGGGCGGCCAGTCGTCTGAAGAACCAGGCGTTCCGGCTGTCGATACCAACAACCCGGGAATGCCAACCGGTCTGTTCTTTGGCGGACTTGGAAACAGCAAGTCCCAGACACCTCTTACCCTGTCTCAGACACTGATCCGTTCTACAGATCCAAGACGCATGCGTAACGGCTCTGCAATTGCTTAGCTTCTGATTCACACATACAACCTTCAGGCAGCCTTCGGACTGCCTGTTTTTTTGTCTGCTCCTCTGCTCATTACGTTGGTCGTCCACAAACGCACATAAGCCGCGCGCTGACGGTTTAAACGTCATGCACGCGGCTTCCTTTATGTCTTTGTCTTCTATGTCTGGGGCTTCGAAGTATGCCCTGTCTTTATTCAAAGAAAACAGCCGTCTCTTTGAGCTTTCTGCGCTTTGGCATTGGCGGTTCGACATCCGGATGTCCTAAAGCAATGACAGCCAGGATGTGCTGGCTTTCCGGAATCGACAGCATTTTTCTGACCACTTCTTCATTGAAGATTCCCATGATCAGCGTTCCTAAAGACAGGCGCTCTGCTTCCAGGCAGAGATTTTCAACCGCAAGTCCGGTATCAAAATACGACCAGCCTTCCCCGATTGTATTGCTGGCATACTCGCCGTCCTGGTCGCGTCCGCTCAGTCCTGTTTCGCAGGCAGCAACGATCAGGCAGGGAACATTTTCGACCTTGGGCTGATTCTGTACGGCAAGTCCGTTCTGTTTGAGCTCTTCAAGCAGTTTCTCTTCCGTAACGACATACCAGCGCCAGCACTCTGTGTTTTTCCAGCTTGGAGCAAGAGAAGCGGCTTTGAGAACTTTTTTGATCTCATCTTTTTCTACCGGTTCGTTTTTATAGCGCCGGATGGTGCGGCGCCCTTCCAGGACCTTGTCAAATTTCATACAGTTTTTCTCCTTAGAATCAGTTTTCCAGTCCACGCCGGTACTCTGATTCTTTCTCATTCATATTCCAATATAGCCCAGGCTTCTCATGCAGAAGCAGTCAGTCTGAATTTTCGTTTCCTGCAGGTAATAAAGCTTCGCTTCTGTCCTGATTCGTCCCCTTCTGGGACAATTCCGTTTTCGATTATCTGTTTCTTTTGAGCGGACCAAACAGTTCCCGGAGGGCGCACGCAATGCCTTCTTCGCGGTTTGAGGGAGCTGTGTGAGCCGCCTGCGCTTTTACAAAGTCTTTCGCATTGCCCATCGCATAGGAATCCCTGACAACTCCAAACATCGAGACATCGTTCTCTCCATCACCAAAGACCAGGACCTCGTCCTTTTTCCAGCCTTCCTGCTCCATCATGCGGCGCAGAGCTTCGCCTTTCGAGAAGCCTGCAGGAAGAATCTCAAGCTGTCTTGGCGTGGTCCGGTAAATCGCAAAATCATTGCCATACGCCTTCTGCAGCCCCTGATAAACCTGTTCAAGCGGTTCTTCATCCTGCATGATCTGAATCTTATTGATTGGCCGGTTAATCTCATCTGCACTCTGAACATATTTCATCTTCGGATAGCCGTCACGGAAGTCAGTCAGCCAGTTCCACGGACCGGCGGTCCATGGAAAATCCTCAGGCAGGTTCAGTTCTTGGCGCAGCTTCTTTTTAATCTCGAGAATCTCACTGTCAAAGGCGTAGAACAAGCCGTCATCAAACATCGCCTGCGCTTCGGCATTATGAGCAATCAGCCAGTTGTAGACATTATGGATCTCGTCAGGCCCCATCATCCGGAACTTGGTCCGTTTATTGGCGCCCAGGTCGTATAAAGCAACACCGTCGATCTCAATGAGCATTCCTTCATGCTCATCCATCTTCAGCTCTCTGGCATAGCCTAAAAGCCTTGTGTAGCTGCGTCCTGAAGCCAGCACAAGGCGCACCCCGTGCTCTTCAAGAGCAATAAGAATATCCCGCACTGCGGGCCGGATTTTGTTGTTTTCATCGAGCAGCGTGCCATCCATATCCATGACAATCGCTTTAATGATCTGTCCGTCTCTGGTTTTCGCTCCCCCTGCATTCCCGCGTACTGTCTGGGCGCTATCCGGATCGGTTCTGTCTGCCCTGTCTTTGTGATCTGTGTTCTCTTCCATAAAGCCTCCTGATTCTTCACTGTCCGTTTCAAGGTCCGTCCGGCTTATTTGCCAGCTGTATTTTCGGACCTCTCTGGATTGATTCCCCGTTTTTTTATCTATCTTATTCCGGTTGGGAATTCCATGGTCCCATATGAACCGGGATATTGTTCAATTAGTACTCTAATTATATTTAGTTATAACCAGAAGACAAATTGTAGAAAAAATCGAAAGAAAAATTTGACGCGTCTTCTCTAAAATGGTATCTTAGTTGTGCGTTCAGAAGACGCCTGAATAGCTCAGTCGGTAGAGCATCCGGCTGTTAACCGGCAGGTCACAAGTTCGAGTCTTGTTTCAGGCGCCATTTGAAAAATCAAGCGGATCATTTGATCCGCTTTTTTTATTATTTATCCATCTGCTGATGCTATCCGGGCTTTGGTCGGACAGCTGAACAGAAAAGGCGATACCTTCCTGATTCAAGGAGAGTATCGCCTTCTTTTTATTGATCTTAAACTTAGCTGATTTTCCTGCTTCTGCTTTCTTTGATGATTTTCTTCATCTGAGCATTCGTCAGGAATGTTTTATTCAAGTCCGAAGAGATGAGATCTGTCAGAGCGCGGGTAACTTCTGAAGGTTCATATGCATAGCAGTAGCCCTGACCGGACAGGTCATAGAACTGAAAGGACCTGAGCGCAGAAAGGATTTCATCTTCTGAGTATTTAAACCTGAGTCTCTTCTCCAGAATGCGAAAGACCATGAACGCCATATAACCGATAAGCAAATGTGCTTTAATCCGCTCGCCTTTTCGCAGATTCTCCGGAAAGTCATTGATCCAGGTCTTTGTGCTCTGCAGCCATTCTGGCATTTCTGCGGCTGAATCAGTCATGACAGTTGATCCGGGTGGAAAGACATCTTCAACTGTCGTTCGAATCGAACCGCAATCTGTACAGATATAATAGATGGCATCGGTATTTCGCTGTACGGATCTGCTGCTGGATTTACAGAGCTGAAGAAGGACATCTGGCATGTTCCTGGCAAGAAGATCCAGAGACCGCTCAATATCCTTGTTGATCACACGGACTTCAGCCAGGTTTTCTGAATCAAGCCAGACTCTGCAATCAGAAGATGGACCGAGAATCCTGATATAGATCATGGACAGAACAATCTGAGGAAAATCGAAATAAATCTGTTCAGCTTCAGCGATCTTTTTACAGATCTCGTCAACGCGCAGCTCATAACAGATTTTCTGCAGAAACAGATAACCTGCCTGCTTAAGCGGAAGAGAACCATGCGGCGCTTCTCTGACTGGAATAGTTATGGTTACTTCAGTTCCATGACGCTTTTTTCCTCCAGCTCAAGTTTTTCGATTTCTGAGTCTGCCCAGGCAGGGACCTGCTCACGCGTCATGTTCTTTTCTTTCATCAGCTCGTCGATTCTTCCAAGCTTCTTTACTGTTTTAGAGGAAACCCTGGTACCGTTTCGAACGGATTTCTGAATATAAATGCTTCCGCTTTTCGAGATTGTCTTCTTCATTAAATCACCTGCAATTATTTTACAGGAACCAGCTGTGCGGATGGACGCATAAATCTGTCATCCATCCTTTTTGAGACAATAAAAACGGCCTTATATAAAGCCGCTCCAAAAGCCAGAGAAAATTCGACATGCACGAAAACCTCTGCAGAAGCGAAAAAAACACGAATTGTTGACGCGTCTGTCTGAAAATGGTATCTTATCTGTGCGTTCAGAAGACGCCTGAATAGCTCAGTCGGTAGAGCATCCGGCTGTTAACCGGCAGGTCACAAGTTCGAGTCTTGTTTCAGGCGCCATTTGAAAATCAAGCGGGTCATTTGATCCGCTTTTTTTATTGTTTGTCTATATATTGATACCATCCTGCCTGATATCATTTCTGTCGACAGCCTTTCTGTCTGACAGAACGAAAAAGGAAGCCGTCTGCTTTTTTCAGATACCAGATCTGCACAGATCTGCTGGCTTCTTCAGTCGTTCTGTCTTCATGAACCATCCCGAAAGAGAGGTTTAAATGAATACCTTACTGTTTACTGTGCTTGGCTATCTGTCTGGCAGCGTGCTGTATGCACGCGTCGCCTCGTCTCTGTTTGGAAGAGACGATCTTGCAGCCGGCTCGTCGGATGATAACCCGGGCACGTTCAACGCATTTAAAAACGGCGGCTTTGCCTGCGGCGTATTCACGCTGATCGGCGATATTGGCAAAGCGTTTTTTCCTGTCTGGCTGTATCTGATCAGTACAGATGAAGAAACGTGGCGGACTGGTATCTCGCTTGTTCTGTGGGCTCCGGTCTTCGGCCATCTGTTCCCGCTGTTCTTTGGCTTTCACGGCGGCAAAGGCATTGCGGCATCCTTTGGATCGCTTCTTGGCCTCTGGGCTGGCGCATTCATCTCTGTGCCTGTCTTCTGCCTGGCTTTTCTGTTTCTGCTGTTCAAGCTGGTCATCCGGGTTTCTCCTGACTTTTACATGACCGGTCTTGTCTTTCTTCTCTTCCCGCTCCTGCTTCTGCCCTTCGGACTGCCTCTGGCCATTCTTGCCGGCGGTCTGATGATCAGCGTGAGCGTTCTGTTCCGTCTTTCCCTTTCCAAAGAAGAGAGAGGCGAACTGGAGGTTAAACTTTTATGGATGCGCTGATTCTTTCCTGTTCGACCGGTGGCGGCCATAATTCTGCTGCCCGCGCGATGGTCAAGGAACTGTCCGGCCGCGGATGGAATGTTACCTTTTTCGATCCCTACACTCTGCGCTCGCAGCGGATGTCCGATACGGTCGGGCAGACCTACGTGAACATTGTTAAGTTTTCGCCAGCCGCCTTTGGAGGCATTTACCGGATCGGTCAGATATATCAGAAAGCGGAAAAAGCGTTCGGTCTGCCGGATCCCGTTCTTCTTGTTCAGAAGAAAACCGCAATCGCTCTTTACGAATATCTGCAGAAGAATCCTGTCGATCTAATTCTGTGTTCTCATCCCTATCCGGGACTGATGCTCACATGGCTTAAAGATCATGGCTATTCTGTACCGCCATGCATGATGATCCCGACCGATTACACCTGCATTCCGTTTGAATCGGATGTGCAGACAGACTGGATGAGCATTCCTCATCCGGATCTGCAGACAGCATTCCACAAGGAAGGCGTCGCCTATTCACGCATGCTTCCTCTTGGCATTCCAGTCGATTCAAAGTTCGATGAACGTATTCCAAAGGCACAGGCGGCCAGAGCGCTTGGTCTGCCGCCCGGAAGACGCTATATCCTGATTGGCGGCGGCAGTATGGGAATCAACGGCATATGGCCGATTTTACGCTCTCTTCGCCCGCTGATCGATACAGATGACTCGCTCCATCTTCTGGTTCTGACCGGCTCCAACAAGTCGATCTACCGGAAAATCGAAGCTCTCCAGGATCCGGCGATTTCTCCGGTTCCCTTTACCCGCAACATGTTTGAATACCTGCAGCTCGCTTCGCTCTACATCACTAAGCCTGGCGGACTGTCGATTACCGAAGCCGCAGCAGCCGGTGTCCCGCTGCTGCTGTGCTACGCAATTCCAGGCTGTGAAACAGAGAACGCGAAGTTCTTCGAAGAGCGCGGATTTGCCCTGTATGCACGTTCTGCTGACGAAATTCCAGGACTGGCTTCCCGGCTTCTGACTGAAGAGAAAACGCTCGTCAATGCGCCTCGCGATCCGTTCTTTTCGCACATCTCTGCCCGCTTTGGCGACTGGTGCGATCTTGCTGCTTCGCTTAACGCAAAAGATTTCGATAAAGCAGGTGATACACCCATCCGCACGCTTGAAGCAAAGAAGCCTGCACCAAGACGCACGCACCGACGTGCCGGTCGTCGTGTCCGCCATTTTCGCTCAGCTTTACTGGAACGCATGAACAGAAACTGACCGACATCATTTCTTTTCCGCAAAAGAACCACATAAAGTCAAATCCAAAAAAGTATTAAAACAGGCCGTACCTGATGCTCGCAATGAGCCAGGTACGGCCTGTTTCTGTTTTCCGCCAGCTGAGATATCGGCTGCCACTATTGTTTACTGTTTCCAAATCAGGGTGACTGGCTCAGTCTTCGTCTTCTTCAAGCAGATAGGCGGCAACAATTTCACCGGTATAAGCGGTATGCCAGTCTCCGTTGGGATAATAACCGCTCTTAAAGCGTTCCTGGATCGCCTCTGGATCCTGATCCTGTTTATAGATGATTTTGCATTCGATAGTCAGCGGGAGTTCTGCAATAGCCGGTGTGCTGACTTCATGACCGGGCACAACAGTCAGATTGCAGGCTTCAAACTTATCGATATCGCGGCCGGATTTTGTTCCGCAAAGGGCGATGATCGACTTCACGTCGCTGCCTTTTACTGGAATGCTGAGCGTAAATTCCGGGTTCTTTTCAATCAGATTTTTTGTATAGCGGCTTTCGCGGACCAGTACAGTAAAGACTTTCTTTCCCCAGTCTTCGCCAAGCGATCCCCAGCCGATTGTCATCGTGTCCATTTTCCCGTCAGCTGCCGTATTGAGCAGAATGCCGCGGGGAAGCGGTTCAAGAATCTGTGATGCATATTCAAATACATCAATCGGTGTTCGTTTCATACAGGTTCCTTTCTGATTTTCTTTTCTTATCTCTGTCCTGCTTCCGTTCTAGCAAAAGCAGGATCTGCGCTGTTTCGGTCTCAGTTTAGCGCGGAAGACTCCCTGTGCGGATTGAAAAAAAGGAGAAAGCGCTCGATTGTGCGCTTTCTCCTGAAGGATACAGATTTTGGTTTATGTGATTGTGATTAGCGGTCAGCTTCAACACGTGCAACGGTGCGTTTAGCAGCTGCTGCAATGTTTTCCGGTGTGAAGCCAAAGTACTCAAACAGCTGAGAACCAGGTGCGGATGTACCAAAGCTCTTCATACCGATGATCTCGCCGTCAATGCCTGTGTAGCGGCCCCAGCCGAAGTCTTTTGAGGCTTCTACTGCGACACGTGCACGCACTTTACGCGGGAGAACGGATTCGCGGTACTCTTCTGGCTGCATTTCAAAGAGTTCCATGGACGGCATGCTGACAACGCGGGCATCGATGCCTTCGCTTTCAAGCATTTCTGCAGCTTTCAGAGTCGGAGCAGCTTCGGATCCGGATGCGATCAGGATAACCTGCGGCAGCTCTGCTTTGGAGTCTTTGAGAATGTAGGCGCCTTTGAGGGCTTCTTTGGATGTTTCAGCCAGCTGTTCAACGTTCTGACGGGTCAGAATCAGAGCGGTCGGGCCAGTTGTACGCTGTGCTGCCAGTGTCCAGCCTGCTGCTGTTTCCGTGGCATCTGCCGGACGGAAAACAACAATGTTCGGGATGGAGCGGTAGGAAGCCAGGTGTTCAATTGGCTGATGGGTCGGGCCGTCTTCACCAACACCGATGGAATCGTGGGAGAAGACATAGGTGACTGGCAGGTTCATCAGAGCTGCCAGACGGGCCATTGGTTTTGCATAGTCGGAGAAGACAAAGAATGTTCCGACGTATGGGCGCAGTCCGCTCAGAGCCAGACCATTGGCAATGCCGGCCATAGCAAGTTCACGGACACCGAAGTGCAGGTTGCGGCCAGAACGGTTATTCGGTCCGAAGTCGCCTTCGCCATTCATTTCGGTTTTGTTGGAAGGTCCAAGGTCAGCGGACCCGCCGACAAGAGAAGGCATAACGTCTTTAAACTTGTTGATCATGCGGCCGGAAGAAGCACGGGTTGCCTCGGCTTTTTCAGGTTTAGCATACAGGTCAAGAGCTTCGATGGCTTCCATATCCGGTTTCTGATCCAGCATTCTGCGGTATTCAGCTTCCAGTTCGGGATACTCTTTCTTATACGCTTCGTACAGAGCAGTCCAGCCTGCTTCTTCGCCTTCGCCGCGTTTTGCGAGTTCTTCGAAGTTTTCATAAACGTCCGAAGGAACGTAGAACGCTTCTGTGGAAGGCCAGTTCAGGTTTTCACGGAGTGCAGCTACGTTTTCAGTGCCAAGCGGCTCGCCATGGGAGGAAGCAGAACCTTCCTTCGGGCTGCCGTAGCCGATTTTTGTTTTAACAGTAATGAAAGATGGATGTTCAAGATCGGCTTTTGCCTCTTTGATGGCATTGCCGATGGCTTCGATATCGTTGCCGTCTTCAATCGTCCATGTCGAGAAGCCGAGAGCTTTCATGCGGTCTTCTACATTTTCAGCGAAGACAGGTGCAGTATCACCTTCAATGGTGATGTTGTTGGAATCGTAAAGGATATTCAGCTTGCCGAGTTTCAGCGTGCCAGCCAGGGAAAGAGCTTCCTGGGAAATACCTTCCATCATGTCGCCGTCGCCGACTTCTACAAATGTGCAGTGGTCAACAATCGGGAATCCCGGACGGTTGAAGCGTTCAGCGAGGAACTCTTCGGCAATTGCCATGCCGACAGCGGCGGAAAGTCCGGAGCCAAGAGGTCCGGTTGTGCATTCAACAGCAGCAGTGTGGCCATATTCGGGGTGACCCGGTGTCAGCGAATTGAGCTGCCGGAAATTTTTAAGATCTTCCTGGGAAATTCCATATCCAAAAAGATGAAGAAGGGCATACAGTCCGGCAGAGCCGTGTCCTCCGGAAAGAATGAAACGGTCACGGTTCTCCCACTTCGGATTTTTAGGGTTGTGGCGCAGATGCCGGCCGTACAGTTCATACATCATCGGCGCGGTTCCAAGAGGTGCACCGGGGTGTCCGGAGTTGGCTTTCTGGATCGCGTCAGCAGCGAGAATGCGAATCGCATTAACGGATTTCTGATCAATATTCGTCATATTCATGTCCTTGTGCAGTTTACAGTTTCTTCCTTAGGTACAATACGTCTGCCCTGTGCGGCAGACCGTTTATAGGATACTCGAAACGAAAAAAATGTCTATTGCCTGCCTCGGCGGCTTTGAAGTCGAAGAGGGGCTTCTGGCATGTACAGTATAGCGAATCCGTCTTTTTTTAGCACAGTTCAGACCCAGGTGTCAGTCGATCTCAATCGCCGCTCAGGGAAAATATTTTCATCCGAATCAGACTGTTTTTCTGCTCTGGCCTGCAGTATTTTCTTTTGACATCCGTCTTCTTTATCCGCGCTGGCAGTCAGTCTTCCACTATTCGATTTCTGTGCAAATTTTCTGCTGATTCGCCCTTTGAAGTCCGTTTCTTCACGCTTTGACAGATTTCTCATTGCTTTTCTGCTCTTTCCATGTTTTTCATTCAGATCCGTATTATTCATCTGCCCCATTTTTTTAGATGCGCTTACGCCGCCGGCAATGCAGTTCTGATCGGAATTTTTCGCTCTGCACCGCTAAAACCCAGCCAGATTCCGGTTTTTTTCTTTCCTCATATATATGTCTGGTATGAATTACACAGAAACCAGCGAAAGAAAGGACCTGTTTCAATGCCTCGTTTCTGCCTGGTTCTAGCCTCTTTTTGCGGCCTGATCCTTTCAAAACAGGCGGCCAATGCGGTTTCTAATCGCCTCATGATAAAAACACGCAGCGTGCCCTGTTCCAGGCTTTCTTTTCTCTGCAAGGCTCCTTTTTCCAGACTGACTGCGTTCCGTTTTCCGTTTTTCTTGCGCAGTTTCGCCTGGAGAGCCTGCCAGAAAAAGTGAGTCCAGCACTGGTCACAGAAAATTTACATATGACGTCATTCTGTTTTTCATTATATTTTCATTGAGTTTTCTTTGACTCTTTTCTGTTTGTTTTTCGAATCTGTGTGTTGTTGTGTCATCGTCTTTTTCAATTCGTTAGGGCTTACAAAATAAAAAAACACGACACTTTTCTGCCGTGCTTCTTTTGCGTGGATCCTGCTGGATTCTGCTTTCTGTACAGATCCAGTCTGGAAAGTTAAATCAGGATGTTATTCAGGAAGAACAACGCTGATGATATGCGGATTGGCTCCTTCATACCAGTAGAGGAAGCCTTCGAGATCAACGATATCGCCGACCTTGAGATCTTTGACAGCTTTGTAGACATCGCTATCTGCACCGCGCAGGTACGACTCAACAGTAAATGTGTAAGTCTTGCCGTTGGCGCTCGCATTGAAATAGAGGTCATCGCCTTCGCTGCCGGAACCGTCGTAGTTGTACATGAACGCTTCTTCGCTGCCCTCAGAAGCCGGTTCAATGGTAAGACCTGTAAAGGTAACAAGCTGGTTCTGGTGTTTGATCAGCTCTTCTTCATTGCCCAGCAGATCGGTGACATCCACTGGTTTTGCGATGTAGGTTTCGGCGTCATCAATAAGTTCGACATCAGCGCCTTCGGCGACTTCGGTCTCGCCGGACCATTCGGTCTTGTAGCCGGAAACACGGACTTTTTTGCCTGCTTCAAGCTCTTTGTACAGATCTTCAGAAACGTTGGCATTGTAGACAAAATAAGCGCCGTCCTCGTCTGCCAGGTACAGGGTTGCTTTGTCTTCCCACCAGCTCTGTTTGTCCTGCACGTATGCCTCGATTGTGACAGGACTTTCCAGCTCAGCATCCACGTATTCCTGATAGCTCATGACTGGTGCTGTGCTTTCGCTTGTCGAAGCAGCCTGGGACGTTTCGCTCACAGCAGAAGATGCAGTGGACGTTTCTGTTCCTGAGCCTGTCGAGCAGCCGCCCATGACAAGAGCCGCGATCAGAAGTGCGGGTCCGAATTTTTTCATCGATTTTTCTCCTTTTGCAGAAATGGTGATTCTGCGTTTTTGATCCCGGAGATGAATTCCGGTCTTCTGCCCGTATTATACGGAATCTGATTCCCTCTACAGAAAAACCGCTCAAACGAGCGGTTTTTCTGTCATCTGGCAAGTGCTTTCAGAATGGATCCTTATCATTTTCAGTCCTTTTCACAGACGAAACAGATGATTTCTGCATGCAGCTCAGCGCTTCTTTTCTTTGAGCAGACCGCTTTTCCAGATGTAGATCGCAATGCCGATCCACACCAGAACAAGGATGCCAAGCAGTGCCGTCGAAGAAGCAGGCATCGGTCCAAGGTTGCGGTTAAGCGTTACGCCAGAAGCCGCCGGCGATGTCTGATCGAGATGGTAGAGCGTGCTGACTTTGGAAAACAGATCGTCAAAGTAAGCATCATCGACCGGGATCTTGCGTCGGACGGATTTGACGACATCCTCCACCAGTTCTCCTGCAGCGCTTCTAAGCGACATCGAACCGTTGAAGACTGGCGTTGTAAAGGTATCGTCCAGGTGATCAAGGAGCAGTTTTGCGGCATCGATTTTTACGCTGTAATGCTCATCATTATCGCTGCCCGCTTTTGCCAGGTAATCCTGATACTCCGCACTTTCCAGAGCCTTATGCGTTACAGGCAGATAGCCTTCTGTTTTCGCGTAGCCAAGCTGGACTTCATTGGTCAGCAGATACTGCGAGAACAGCCACGCAGCAAGCACCTGCTGCGGATCGTCTTTGGAAAAGATCGCCAGCGAAGGTCCCTGCGAGATCATTTCGATGTTCTCCTCATCGACCTGCGGAACCGGACGGACTGCCGTCACAAATTCTGTTTTTGCATCTTCTGCAATATCCGAGAGCGGCGCATCGGCACCCATCCAGGTCGCACCGGCTGTTGAATCTACCGCAAAGAGAGTCTGCGAAGCATTCAGGAAGTTGGCCGGATAGCCGGAGACTTTAAAGGTGGAGAAAGCTCCGTCCCCGGTATAGCCGGCAATTTCTTCCAGATCCGCCCGGGTTGTGTCATTGAAGATTTCCACTTTGCCGGTTTCATCGGAGTAGCCGGCATTCTGCTGCTTCAGCAATGTAATCAGCATGTTATCGGTCGATTTGTAGATAAACGGAATCAGGACCTTCTGGTTGTTCAGCGCATACGTTCCGTCGGGATTTTTCTGTTGGACCGCTTTCTGCGAGACTTCCCAGATCCAGTCCCATGTCACGACATCCGGAACGGTATAGCCAAGTTTATTGACAAGCGTTTCATTGATATAGAGTGCTTCGGTTGAACGCATGAAGGGCAGAGCGTACTGCGTTCCGGCGATGATTCCCTCATCCAGAAACGCCTCAACCAGCTCATCCTGATTTGGCCCGTCATATTTCAGCTCACTGCCGCCAAGACCGTATTTTTCATCTGCCATCAGTTCATTGAGCGGCATGACGACATTTTCGCCAGCCAGGTAGGAGGCAATATGGTCGGGATAGGTGATCGCCACGTCGGGAGTTGTTCCGGTTGCGATGTTGGTGATGATGTCGCTGTAGATCTTCTGATAGTCGGTATACAGCTTCATGTTGACTGTGATATTGGGATAGAGCTTTTCAAAATCTTCGATCGCTTTTTTATAGACAGCGGTCTGGTTCTTGTTTGTATCGTTTTTCGCCCAGAAGGTAATGGTTACCGGCTTTGATTCATCAAAGTTCTCCGGAACCGCAAATGACTGTGCGCTCTTTTCGGATCCATGGCATCCGGCAAGAATTGTCGAGAAAGCCAGAATGATTGCGAGCAGGATGGCCAGGAAGCGGTTCTGGCGAAGAGAAGAGGAAGAAGAAGAAGATGGGAAAATCGATCTCATCCTTTGGTTCCTCCCCGGGCCACGCCCGACATGATCTGCTTACGGTAAACCAGGAACAGCACAATGAGCGGAATCGAGATCACGACAACGGCAGCCATCATCGCCGGAATATTTGCCCGACCAAATCCGCTTTCGCGGATCTGCTGGATGCCGTTGGAGACCAGAAAGTACTTTGGATCATCGGTGATCAGGCTTGGCCAGATGTACAGGTTCCAGCATTCGATCACTTTCAGAATAGTGACCGTAACAACTGTCGGTCTGCAGATTGGAACCATGATCTTCCACAGAAAGCGCCAGTCAGAGGTTCCGTCAATTTTCGCTGCATAGTAGAGCGAATCAGGCACCTGGGCAAAGCTTTCGCGAAGCAGATAAATATAGAAAATCGAAGTTACAGAAGGCAGGATCAGACCGATCATCGTATTGCGCATGTTCCATTCGGTAATCGTCTGAAAGTTCGTGATGATGACCAGCTCATTGGGAATCATCATCAGCGCCAGAAACAGAGTAAAGAGAATGTTCTTGCCTTTGAATTCCAGTCTGGCAAATGCGAACGCCGCAAGAATGGACACAAAGACCATCAGTCCGGTGGTGACCACTGTAAAGAACAGCGTGTTAAGCAGATAGCGGGCCAGATCAACTTCCGTAAACGCCAGTACATAGTTTTCGAGCGTAGGGTGAAGCGTCCAGAGCTGCGGCGTGTATTCCGCGTTGTAAGCTGCATAGCCTTTGATGGATGTCAGAAGCATCCAGTAGAACGGAAACAGAACGGCCAGCGCCCAGACAATCAGCAGAAGCCAGGTAAACGGACGGTGTTTTTTCATGAAATGTCTCCTTTCTACGAGTAGTGCACGTGCTTGCGAGAATACAGCAGGTTAATGACTGTAATGGTCAGAATGATCAGAAACAGCAGAATCGCAGCTGCAGAGGCATAGGATGGATAGCCGCCGCCCTCACGGTAAAGCATGTCAAAGACATAGCCGACCAGCGTATTCATGCCGGCCGAATTCAGGCTCGTTCCAAACAGAGCAACCGCATCGGAATACGCTTTGAACGCACCGATAAAGCCGGTGATAATGAGATAAAAGACCGAAGGCGAGATCAGCGGCAGCGTGATTTTTGTAAAGATGCGCCATGAGGAAGCACCGTCAATACGGGCTGCCTGAGCATATTGCGGATTCACGCTGGCTAATGCACTGGTCAGGATCAGAATCTTAAAAGGAAGAACGATCCAGATCGTATAGAAACAGAGCACAAACATCTTGGCCCAGTACGGACCTTCAATAAAATCAACCGGTCCAAGTCCGACCATGCCCATAAGCATATTCACGAACCCTTCTGAATACGGCGTCGTCTTGAACAGCACCATGAACACCATGCCGACTGCCAGCGTATTGGTGACATAGGGCAGAAAGAAGATCGTTTCAAACAGCGAACGAAGCTTTGTAATCCTCGTGAGCGCAAAGGCAATCAGCAGCGCAAATCCGGTCGATACCGGTACGGTAATCAGAACGAGGATGAAGGTATTGATCAGCGCCTGCGTGAAATAGGGATCATGCAGAACGTAGTCGAAGTTGTACCAGCCAATTCCGGAAAAAGACTGTGCAGCGGAACTGTAACCTTCTTCAAAGGAGTAGATCAGTACGTCAATCAGCGGATAGACCAGAAAGACGGCCAGAAAAATCAGAGCCGGCAGCAGGTAGAGGAACGCTTTCAGTCCGGACCGTTTCATCCCTGATCCCCCTGCCCTTCTTCTGCTTTTTCTTCGGCACGGATCGCTTCGCGGGTATGCTCTCTGGCTTTTTTGATGTCTTCCTGTGCCAGCGCAAACTCACGTTCGGCTTTCCGTTCTTCTTTTCGCACTTCTTTCCGTTCATCTTTTGACCCTTCGTGTCTGTCTTCTCTGTCCTCCTCTTTTGAAGGGACAGTCAGTTCCGTACGGATCCGGTTTCCGTCTTCTGTGGAAAACAGGAAGGTTTTGCGCGGATTCAGATCAAAAGCTGCAACAGTTTCCGGAATGAGAAGTTCCTCTTTATTGGAAAGAATGGAGCGGACAATCGGAGAGAAGGCCGCCGGGTTGCGGGAAAGAATGCTCGTATCCCGACCGCTGACCTCTTCGCGAATCATTTCGTTTTTCATGGCTCCATCTTCTCTTAAGACAAAGCCTTCCGGACGGACGCCGACAACGACTTCCTGATCCGGGAGTTCGCCGGTATGCAGAACAGGCTGCTCTGCAATATAGAGAATTCTGTCTCTGACCTGTCCTTTGAACAGGTTGATTGGCGGTGTGCCAAGAAACTGGGCAACAAACTGATTGGCCGGATCGTCATAGACTTTCTGCGGCGTTTCGGTCTGCTGGATGGTGCCTTCTTTCATAACAACAATCCGGTCGGAGATGCTCATTGCTTCGTCCTGGTCATGGGTAACAAAGACAGTGGTAATGCCGGTCTGCTGCTGAATCCGGCGGATTTCTTCGCGGGTCTGCAGACGGAGTCTGGCATCCAGGTTAGAGAGCGGTTCATCGAGCAGCAGAACTTTGGGCAGTTTGACAAGCGCTCTGGCAATGGCGGCGCGCTGCTGCTGGCCGCCGGAAAGTTCAGAAGGCTTGCGTTCAAGAAGATTGAGAATATCCACCGTTCTTGCGGCTTCTTCGACACGTTCTTTCATCTGCTGGGCGGTAAGCTTCTGGTCTCCTTTGAGGTTTTCAAGGGGAAAGCGGATGTTCTGTTCGATGGTCATATGCGGATAGAGCGCATAGTTCTGAAAAACCATGCCTACCCCGCGATCTTCCGGCGGAAGATCAGTAACGTTCTTATCGCCGAAGTAAATCTTGCCGGATGTCGGGGCAAGCAGACCGCTGATCATGTTGAGCGCGGTACTTTTGCCGCAGCCCGAAGGACCGAGCAGTCCGACAAGCATGCCATCGGGAATGGTCAGCGTGACATCGCTGACTGCAGTGACTTCAGAACGGTTTCTGCGTCCTCTGCCGGGAAATATTTTCGTCAGGTGTTCAAGTTCAATTCGCACTGTAGTTTTCCTTTCGCATCAGCTTCATGTAAGAAGCCGAAGACATATTTATATCAGAATACCATCCGGAAGCCAGCCTTTCTTTGGACCGCTTTCATTTCTGCAGCACATGAAAATCATCTTCTCAAACACGCAGAAAATAAAAAAAGCTCCGCAGATATTCTGCGGAGCAAATCAGACATGGTTTGATTAACGTTTGCTGAACTGCGGAGCGCGACGGGCTTTTTTGAGACCGTATTTCTTACGTTCTTTTGCACGCGGATCGCGGGTAACATAGCCGGCAGCTTTCAGAGCAGGACGGTAGTCTTCCGAAGCTTCCATCAGGGCGCGGGTGATGCCGTGACGGATTGCTCCAGCCTGACCAGTAAATCCGCCGCCATGAACGTTGACCATAACATCGAACTGGTCGAGTGTGTTAGTCAGTTCAAGAGGGGAACGGACTTCCATCTGAAGAAGTTCAGATGGCATGTACTCTTTAAGCTCTTTTCCGTTGACTACGATTTTTCCTGTTCCGTTTGGACGAAGGAAGACACGGGCAACGGCTTCTTTACGACGTCCGGTACCAAGATACTGAACAAAATTTTCTTTTTTAGCCATTTCCTATTCTCCTATCCTTTCACTTTCAGTTCCACAGGTTTCTGTGCTGCATGCGGATGTTCGTTTCCAGCATAAACCAGAACGTGCTTGCGCTGTACGTCGCCAAGACGCGTGTGCGGGAGCATGCCCTGAACAGCTCTGCGGACCCATTCAACAGGGTATTTTTCCTTCATTTCTTTGGCAGTGCGAACACGCATGCCTCCGTAATAGCCGGAATGATTGTAGTACTTCTCGGTGTTGAGCTTGTTGCCAGTCATGTTGACTTTGTCGGCGTTGATGATGATAACATAATCGCCACAGTCTACGTTAGGTGTGTATGTGGGTTTATGTTTACCGCGCAGAACGTGAGCAGCAGTTGTAGCGAGACGACCAAGAGTCTGTCCTTCGCCATCAATTACATACCAGGTGCGTTCTACTTCAGCAGGTTTTGCCATTGTTGTCTGACGCATGTTTTGCTTCCTCCATTTCGATGAGTCTTACCGGGGCTCAAAGGCTTGGATACAGCCACGGAATATCTTATCGATTCACCCTTTGAAAGTCAATTATTTGCATGGGTATGAACGCAATTGTCTGCACCTTTTTATGCGTGTTTTCGACTGGTCTTTTCCCTGACGTTTCATCATGAGTTATAGAGTGTAAAAAGTTAAGAAACTCCGACAGGTTTCGGACTATCTGCGTCTTTCAGATCCAGCCGGACCGGTACTGTTCTGTCGTCTGTTTTCTGTACTCTTTGACGGATACAGATGCTAAAAGCGCCTGACTCCGGAAGATCACTCCCGGCTTCAGGCGCTGGTACTGTACTGGTTATGTTTCTGTACTGGCTAATCTTTATTCCGGTTTTTCCGGCTGCACTTCTTCGTAGCCCACCTCGACCAGATACAGGCCGCATGCGGGTGCGTTGAATCGGCAAGCATGCTTGTCTCTGGCTTCAAGCATTCTGGCGATATCATCCGGTGCAATCCGGCCTTCTCCTGCTGCAATCAGTACCGCACTCATCATGCGGACCTGATAGCGAAGAAATCCGGTGCCCCGGTAAACGATGCGGATATCTTTTCCTTCTGGAATTACATCGATGGAATAGATCGTTTTTGTCCGGGGCTTGCGCGGATCAATCTGCGCATTGGAAAACGACGTAAAATCATGTGTTCCCTGCAGAATAGCCGCACCCTGGCGCATTTTCTCAAGATCGAGCGAGCGCCAGACAAAGTGCTTGTAGTTATAGGAAAACGGATTGTCCCGTTCGGTTGTTATCACATAGTCATAGCGTTTGGAACGGGCAGAAAAGCGGGCGTGAAAATCATTGCTGACCGCTTCTACTTTAAGAATGCGGATGTCCTTGGGCAGAAGCGTATTGAGCGCATTGTAGTATCCGCGCTCGCCGATCTTTTCCGGTCCGTCAAAATGAAAGACCTGTCCAAGAGCATGAACGCCGGCATCCGTCCGGCCTGAGGCGGTGATGGACACGGGTTCTTTGATAATCTTCTCCAGCGCCTTTTCAATCAGCGACTGAATCCCGGTTCCGTTGATCTGCTTCTGAAAACCTGCATAGCGATGACCGTCATAAGCCACCGTTGCTTTATAGCGCATGACTAGACGCCCATAACCGCCATGATGATATCGATGGCCAGAACCAGAACAGAAAGTGCCATAGCAACATAGTCGACCGAGTTCATTTTCAGAACTTTATAGCGGGTTCTTGGTCTGGATGGATCATAGCCGCGGGCTTCCATGGCATTGGCGAGCTGGTCTGCCCGGTCAAATGCAGAAACAAACAGCGGAACAATCAGCGAAAGAACAGCTGAGATCTTTTCCTTGAAGGATCCGTTCTGCATATCGATACCGCGGGAAGCCTGAGCATTCATGATGCGGTTTGTTTCTTCGATCAGTGTCGGGATAAAACGGAGCGCGATGGAAATCATCATGGCAATGACATGTGCCGGCAGACCGATCTTTTCAAAAGGCTTGAGCAGTTTCTCGATGCCCAGCGTCAGATCGAGCGGTTTGGTCGTTGCGGTCAGAATCGTCGTCAGAATGATCATCAGCGTCAGACGGATGATGACATACGCGGTCTGGATCAGAGCACTTGAGTAGATTTTGAACCAGCCCCAGCTGACCAGAAGCGTTCCTTCATGCAGAACGAGAATGTTGATGACAAGCAGAAACACCATCATCCACATCATCGGCTTGAGCGAGCGCATCGCATAGGAGAGCTTAAGTTTTGAGAGATACAGAGCCGCGATAATAAAGAGAACAATCGGGATATAGCCCCAGAAACCGGCCGGGATAAAGATGGCGATCATCAGAATCAGCAGGATCATGATCTTCGATCGCGGATCCATGCGGCTGACAACAGAATCAATCGGCAGGTAGCGTCCAAGAGCGATGTTATTCATGGGCCTTCACCTGCGCTTTCACAGCCTGAGCAATTTCATCAAGAGAATAGCTGTCCAGAGGAATATCAAATCCCTGCTGCTGCAGCTGTTCCTTGAGCAGAACGACTCCAGGCGGGTTGATGTCGATTTCACGCAGCAGTTCAGGATGCTTGAAGAATTCATGAACAGGCATCTGCGTGGAGACTTTTCCGTCTTTCATGACGACAACTTCATCGCAGTATTCGAGAACATGTTCCATATCGTGGCTGACCAGAAGAATCGTTTTTCCTTCTTTGCGGTTGAGAGACATGAACAGATTCATCATTTCTCTGGCCGACTGCGGGTCAAGACCGGCTGCTGGTTCATCGAGAACCAGAACTTCCGGATCCTGAACCAGAATGCCCGCTATGGCTACGCGGCGTTTCTGACCGCCGGACAGTTCAAATGGCGAACGTTCGAGGAACGAAGAATCCAGCCCGACAAGCGGAAGAACTTTTTCCGTTGCTTCCTGAATCTGCTCAGGCGTATAGCCAAAGTTTTTCGGACCGAAGCCGATATCTTTGGCGATGGTTTCTTCAAAAAGCTGATATTCCGGAAACTGGAACACCAGACCGACTTTTTTGCGCAGAGCTTTGGCATCTTTCAGCCTGGTCGAAGGATCGAGATGATAGCCGGCAATATCCACCGAGCCCTGGGTCGGACGGAGCAGACCGTTGAGATGCTGGACAAGCGTGGACTTTCCCGATCCGGTCTGACCGATAATTGCGGTTACTTTTCCTGTAGGGATCGTCAGGTTTACGCCTTTGAGCGCTTTGTGTTCAAATGGCGTTCCCTGCGAATAGACGTAGACAAGATCTTTTATTTCAATCGGCATACTTCCTCCACCAGTTCATCGAGAGACAGAACCGGACGGACTGCCATACCGGCCTTTTCAAAGGCTTTGGATGCTTTCAGGGCAAAAGGCAGATCCAGTTTCAGATCTTTCATCATTTTTTCGTTTTCAAATACTTCTTCCGGTTTTCCCTCAGCAACCACTTTTCCTTTTTCCAGGACAACGACATGTTCTGCCTGTGCGGCTTCATCCATGTCATGCGTGATGGAGAGAATCGTAATGTTCTTTTCTTTGTTCAGCTTGCGGATCTGCGCATTGACGCTTGCTTTGCCCTGCGGATCGAGCATGCTTGTCGATTCGTCAAAAATAATGATGTCCGGAGACATCGCCAGAATTCCGGCAATCGCAACGCGCTGTTTCTGTCCGCCTGAGAGATTGGTCGGTTCCGCATTGAGGTAGTCGAGCATGCCGACTTTTGCGGCATTTTCTTCGATCAGCGGCTGCATTTCTTCGGTCGGCACGCAATGGTTTTCCAGACCGAAGGCGATATCATCGGCAACCGTCGAACCGATGAACTGGTTGTCCGGGTTCTGGAAAACAATGCCGACATGATCGCGGATTTCAGAAGCTGTCGCTTCTGTCAGCGGCCATCCGAGAACTTCGATTTTTCCGGCTGCCGGTTCAAGCAGGCCGATGATCAGCTTAGCCAGAGTAGACTTTCCTGAACCGTTGTGACCGACAACAGCCGTGTAGCTTCCTCTGGGTATATTGAGAGTAATTCCTTTGAGTACCGGAGTTTCGCCATCGTAGGAGAACTCCAGGTTTTCAATATGAACAGCTTCCATTTTCTATATGTATTACCTTTCAAAGTGTCAATCAGTATTATACATAGTCGCTCATTTTCCACAGTATGAGAAAGGGGTTTCAGGAAGATAGCATCAGCGATTTCTTTTCAGTTTCGAAAAAAGGTACCGTCATACGGACCGATCTGTCCCGTTTTCTGAGCTTCTTCTCCCCTGTTCTGGCTTTGCAGCCTCTG
>Strawberry_p1__coassemble_1743_pt1 | contig 39782 bp, 35 predicted proteins | sample Strawberry_p1__metabat2_high_PE_023 | metagenome-assembled genome bin Strawberry_p1
TCACTGCTTAACGCTGATGTGGTCTGAGAAATCTTAACTTAATGACATTGGTCACACTATGCAAAAAAACACGGAAATTCGAAATGATTTCCGCTTACATGAATGAGACGGTAAGCGAATTTGAATTGTCCACTCTGACGGCATATAATTCCCTTGATTTTTCAGGCCTGCCTGTTCCAGGCTGACCCCCGCCTGAGAATCTAACCGAAAGAGGTCTAAATGTCAGAAAAAGAAAAAATTGTCAATATCGCAGTCATCGCTCATGTTGACGCCGGCAAGAGTACTCTTGTCGATGCGTTCTTAAGACAGAGCGACGTATTCCGCGACAATGAAGAAGTCGTAGACTGCGTCATGGATTCCAACGCCCTTGAGCGCGAACGCGGAATCACTATTTATTCCAAAAACTGCTCCGTTATTCATAACGGCGTCAAAATCAATATTGTAGATACTCCGGGTCACGCCGACTTCTCGAGTGAAGTTGAGCGAATCATGGGTACCGTCGATACCGTTATTCTTCTGGTCGATGCATCCGAAGGGCCGATGCCGCAGACCCGTTTTGTACTGTCCAAAGCACTGGAAATCGGTCTGAAGCCGATTCTGCTTATCAATAAAATTGATAAGAAAGATCAGCGTGCTGAAGAAGTTGTTGATGAAGTTTACGATCTGTTCCTCGATCTGAATGCAACCGATGAACAGCTCGATTTCCCGATCCTTTACGGTGTAGCCCGTGAAGGAAAGGTTTCACGCTCGCTTGATGAGCCTTCCGACAGCATCGAACCGCTGTTCGAAACCATTCTTGAACATACCGAAGTCTATCCGGACCGCGACGACGAACCTGCTCAGATGCAGGTTTCTGCCCTGGCTTACGATGACTATATCGGCCGTCTTGGCATCGGACGCATTAAACGCGGCGTTCTGCGCAAAGGCGATTCCTATATCCGAACAAACAACGACGGTCTTCAGGTCAGAGAAACCATCTCCAACCTGTTCGTTTATAAAGGTCTGTCCAGAACTCCGGTCAATGAAGCCCGCTCCGGCGACATCGTTGTTATTTCCGGTCTGCCTGATGTATCTATCGGCGATACCGTCTGCGCTCCGGAATGTGTCGAAGCTCTTCCGCACATTCCAATTGAAGAGCCGACTCTGTCGATGAACTTCCACGTCAACAAGTCTCCGTTTGCCGGCCGTTCCGGTAAATACGTCACCAGCCGTAACATCAAAGAGCGTCTGGAAAAAGAACTGGAAGTCAACGTCGGTCTTGAAGTTGAACCGACAGACAGCGCTGACTGCTTCAAAGTTTCCGGCCGCGGCGAACTTCATATTTCGATCCTGATCGAAAACATGCGCCGTGAAGGCTATGAACTGGCCATCTCCAAACCGGAAGTCATTCTGCACCGCGATGAAAACGGACAGAAAGTTGAACCGGTTGAAGAAGTTGTCTGCATCGCACCGGCTGAATATTCCGGAACCATTATCTCCAAGCTGAACCTGCGCAAAGGCACCATGGTCAACATGGATGAAGAAAACGGCTACGTCCGTCTGACTTACACTGCGCCGACCCGCGGTCTTCTTGGTTTCCGTACAGAATTCATTAACGACACCCACGGTGAAGGTACTCTGATCCGCCGTGTTTCCGGCTACACTCCATACATCGGCGAAATTCCGCAGCGTATGCTCGGTGCCATGATCTCTACCGATACAGGTACCGCCATGACTTACGCTCTTTGGAACCTGCAGGAGCGCGGTTCTCTGTTCATCTCTCCGCAGACGGAAGTCTACGAAGGCATGATCATCGGTGAATCCAGCCGCAATATCGACATGGATGTCAACCCGCTCAAAAACAAGAAGCTGACCGCGATCCGTTCTTCCGGACGTGATGAAGCGATGCTTCTGACTCCTCCGCGCGTCTTCTCTCTTGAAGAAGCACTCGAATGGATCAATGACGACGAACTCGTAGAGGTTACGCCGGATGCCATCCGTCTGCGCAAGAAAGGTCTGACCGCTCAGGATCGCCGCAACCTCTATCGTGAGAAGATGGCTGCAGCCGCAAGAGACGAGTAATCCATCAACGCTTTCCCCATTCAGAAATAAAAACAAACAGGAATTCGCAAGTCAGCATGATCTGCGAATTCCTGTTTTTCATTATGCGAAACGCCGGCAGATCTCTGCCGGCGCTTTGTTCGATGTATGTCTTTTCAATCTGCTCATTCCAGTCTGCTCTACACCTGGCAGCATAAATTACAGAACGAAAAAGCTAATTCTCTTCTGCTTTGGAAGGTTCTGGATCTGGAATGCTGTCCTTTGGAGCATCAGACTTGTGGTTGTCTTCTGCGTGGAGAATCTCGCTTTCCTGTTTCTCTTTCTCAAAAACAACGGCGTTTTCAGTTTCCGGTCCCCAGATGACGTAAAACGAGGGCGAATGCTGCTGAATCGACTCAAGGGTCAGGCAGATATCTTTCCAGTTAGGGGTACGGACCGGCCAGTTAAACACTTCTGTGACCATCGGCTCGCTGCTCATGTAGAAGTGTTTGCGGATCTGCGCAAGATTCATCGGTTCAAGTTCATAAAATGAACAGAAAAACTCAGACGGATCCTGCTGCGGATCAATTTTAGATGCATCAAGAATTCTTGTTTTCATAGGGCCATCATACCATTCATACAGGCAGATTCCGGTTCGGATGATGATCCTCTCCTGGGGCAGCTTGTGCTTTAAAATATCATTCGTCTGGTTTTTAACTGACATTTTTTCTTAAATGGTTAAATTTCGTCAAATATCGACAATTCCAATCATTTCCGTACAGAGAGAAGGCTGATCGTTTTATAGTCGATATTAGAAGAGTACGGCTGATCCCCTATTTTCCACCACATGTCTCCGTTCGGACCAGCCGAACCTCTTCTTCCTGAATCTCCCGTTTTCTGCATGACGGATGACTCGTTTCTGGCTGATCTGAATCCGTTTTGCAGGATACGTTCCCTGCTGCCCTCTGTTACCGAAGATCCTGAATCAGGTTCTCCGGTTTTTTCGTTGCCCAGAAACAGCGGATTTTCAACCGGTGGTTCGTTCAGTGCTGGCTGGATCTGCATCTCTTGATCGTATAAAAAGGCTGCCTGTACGCATGGTACAGACAGCCAGCTTATTTTAGATTATTCAGTTTCGAAAGCCTGCAGGGCAGAGCGGACTATTCTGCTTTGGCTTTAGCTTGCAGATCTGCAAGCGAAGCTTTTGCCTGTTCAAGAGAAGAACGGTTCTTCTCAAGTTTGACAGTTTCCTGTTCAATCTTGGCAGCCGGAGCTTTGGATGTAAATCCAGGGTTGCTGAGCATCTTTTCGCCGCGGGTGACCTCTTTTTCAAGACGGGCAACTTCTTTTTCGGCTTTGGCGATTTCAGCGTCCAGATCGATCAGTTCAGCCATTGGTGTCTTGAGAACATGACCGGAAACTTCACGGGTCAGCGCTTCTGCGTTCGGGTCGAGAGTAACGAGATCAACATTGGCCATACCCTCGAGCAGAGCAGCTGCCTGTTCGCTGAGCTCATACGGTTTGCCCTCACGGGTTTCCAGAGCAACAGTCAGTCTGTCTTTTGGTTTGAGCGAATACTGCTGACGGATTTCACGGACAGTTTCGATCGAAGCGATGATCAGGCTCATGCCTTCAACGTCTTTTTTGCTGGAGGTGAAGACAGCTTTTTTCGGCCAGGATTCCAGGTTGATACTCTTTTTGCCCAGTTCAAGTGCCTGATAGATGTGCTCGGTTACAAAGGGCATCATCGGCGAAAGCATGATTAGGATGGCGCGCAGAACATAAACCAGAACAGCAATCGTATTTGCACGGACTTCTGGCTGATCGGAGTTCAGCTGCGCTTTGGACAGCTCAATATACCAGGAGCAGAAGTCATCCCAGACGAAACGGTACAGTTCGTTTCCAGCCAGACCGAATTCATAACGATCCATGTTCTTTACAGTTTCATCGATCGTCTCGTTCAGACGGCTGAGAATCCACTGGTCTGCCAGAGACAGATGTTCGAAATCCGGTTCGCCTGGTTTTGTATCGCCCATCTGCATCTGAACATAGCGGGATGCGTTCCAGATCTTGTTGATGAAGTTCCAGGCTGCGTCGATTTTCTTTTCGTCGTAGCGGGTATCAAGTCCTGGTGCGGAGCAGGTAGAGAGGAAGAAGCGCAGAGCATCTGCACCTTTTTCGTTAACAACTTCAATCGGATCGACACCGTTGCCAAGAGATTTGGACATTTTGCGTCCCTGCGCATCACGGATCAGACCGTGAATCAGCGTATCTTTGAACGGACGGTTGTTCGTCATATGACGGGCCTGAAAAGCCATGCGGGCAACCCAGAAGAAGATGATGTCATAGCCGGTAACGAGCAGGTCGGTCGGATAGTAGCGTTTGAAATCTTCGGTTTCTTCCGGCCAGCCGAGTGTGGAGAACGGCCAGAGAGCGGAAGAGAACCAGGTATCGAGAACGTCTTCATCCTGTGTCCAGTTTTCGACGTCTTCCGGTGCATGTTCGCCGACATAGATTTCACCGGTTTCATTGTTGAACCATGCAGGAATACGGTGACCCCACCAGAGCTGACGGGAAATGCACCAGTCTTCGATGTTTTCGAGCCACTGCGTAAAGGTATGTTCAAAACGCTGCGGAATGAAGCCGATCTTCTCATCTGTCTTCTGGGCATCCAGAACAGCCTGAGCCAGCGGCTTCATGCAGACGAACCACTGTTTGGACAGATATGGTTCGGCAATAACGCCGGTACGCTCGGAATGACCGACCTGATGCGGATGGTCTTCGATATGATCCACGATGCCTTCTGCTTCAAAGTCTTTGAGCAGAGCTTCACGGCATTCGAAACGGTCCATGCCTTCGTATTTATGAGCGAGCTCATTCATCGTGCCGTCCGGGTTCATGCAGATCGGCATTTTCAGACCGTATTTCTTTGCGAGTGCAAAGTCGTTCGGGTCATGAGCCGGCGTACATTTCATAACGGCTGTACCAAAGTCCATGTCGATGTAATCATCTGCCATGATCGGCAGCGATTCACTGTTAGCCGGGTTGATGGCATGCAGGCCGACAATGTCTTTATAGCGTTCATCATCCGGGTGAACGAAGATTGCCTGGTCGGCAAACATGGTCTCCGGACGTGTTGTTGCGATCACGAGTTCTTTTCCGGTTTCTTCAACTTTGTATTTGAAGTAGTACATCTTTCCGGGGATCTCTTTATGGATAACTTCAATATTGGAAAGCGCGGTTCTTGCCTGCGGATCCCAGTTGATGATGCGCTCGCCCTGATAGATCAGACCTTCGTTATACAGAGTCACAAAGACTTTGTTTACGGCTTTATTCAGGCCTTCATCGAGTGTAAAGCGTTCACGGCTGTAATCGAGCGACAGACCGAGCTTGCCCCACTGTTCGCGGATAAAGCCGGCGTATTCTTCTTTCCACTCCCAGGCGCGTTCGAGAAATTTTTCGCGGCCGATGTCGTAGCGGCTGATTCCCTCGCTCTGCAGACGGGCATCAATTTTTGCCTGTGTAGCAATACCGGCATGGTCCATGCCCGGCAGATACAGAACGTCATAGCCCTGCAGACGTTTGTAGCGGGCTGCCGTATCCTGCAGCGTGTTATCCCATGCATGGCCAAGGTGCAGCTTGCCGGTTACGTTTGGCGGCGGAATAACAATGGTATACGGAATTTTCGACTGATCGCCAGCTGTGAAATAGCCTTTGGACTTCCAGTCTTCGTAAACTTCTTCCGTCTCAACAAGACGGTGACTGTACTTTTTCGACAGTTCTTTCATAGTGACCTCCTAAAAATACGATTGAAGCGGGCCGAGCAGTATCCCATAAAACAAAAAAAACGCGGTGAGCCTGTCCGATTGGACGGGACTTCCCGCGGTACCACCAACATTGTTTTCTGTCTTCAGAAAACCTCTCTCGCCTAACGCGGCGTAAACGTCAGTTCCTGGACTCATCCCTGAACACTGTGTCAGTAATGGATGAATGTTGAGAACCGCTGCCCGCGGACGACCTTCCCTGTCTGCTTCATGTTTTCTTACACCAGCCGAAAACTCTCTGAAATTCAGCGCGCAGGTACTCCTTCCGCGAATCGCATTTAAAAACAGTTTAAAGCTTTCTTCTCAAATGTCCATGAAAAAACGTCCGCCAGCCCATAGATCTATAGGACTTTCGGACGCTTTGCGTATGGAATCTCTTATTTATTACAGTTCCGGTTTGAATCACACGTCGTAGCAGTGGATCAGATCTTCAAGCGTAAGCTTTTCTTTCTGTTCTTTATTGAAATCGTGTGTGATCTTTCCATCCTGGAAGATCAGCAGACGGTTTCCGTTTTCAAGAGCATCACGCAGGTTATGGGTGATCATCAGTGCTGTGATGTTGTTCTGCTCGATCACCTCATTGGTGACCTGCAGAATCTTCTTGGCACTGATCGGATCAAGCGCTGCGGTATGTTCATCAAGAAGCAGAATCTTCGGCGTATTAGTAACAGCCATCAGAAGAGCTACCGCCTGACGCTGTCCGCCGGAAAGCAGACCGATCGGCGTTTTCAGACGGGTTTCAAGGCCCATATCCAGACGCTCAAGCATCTTGCGGAATTCTTCCTCTTCCTTTTTACGGACCGCAATCGCAAACGGACCGCGGCCGGAGGAGCAGGCAAGACCCATGTTTTCTTCAACGCTTAAATGCGGTGCAGTTCCCTGCTTTGGATCCTGGAACAGACGGCCGATCGAGCGGGAGCGGACGTGTTCAGGCATCTCGGTAATGTCGACACCATCAAGGACAACGCTGCCGGTTTTTGCTTTTGCGAAGCCTGTAATGACATTGAAGAAGGTTGATTTACCGGCGCCGTTGCTTCCGAGAATTGTAACAAACTGTCCCGGTTCAATGCGGATTGACACGTGATCGAGCGCCTTTTTTTCAAGAACCGTTCCTTCATTGAAGATGACGGAAACATCATTGAGTTCAAGCATGTGACTGACCGCCTTTCTTCGAGGATGCAAGCGCAGCTTTGCGTGCCTTGTTTTCTTTCCAGCCTCTTACATATTTCTGGACAGCCGGAATCGAGATGGTCAGAGCAACCAGAACGGAAGAAACCAGGTTCATGTCGCCGGCCGCAAAGCCAAGACGGAGTGCGAATGTATAGAGGATACGGTACAGAACAGCACCGATGGCAGCTGCTGCAAGTCCTGTTCCGACATGTTTTGGACGGAAGATGGCTTCACCGATGATAATGCCGGCAAGACCGAGGACCAGCATGCCGGTTCCGCCCTGCAGATCCGCAAAGTTCTGATACTGAGCAAGCAGTGCTCCAGACAGAGCGACAAGTGCATTGGAAAGGCCAAGACCGATGAATTTCATGTGGTCGACATTGATGGATGAAGAGCGGACCATTGTTTCGTTATCACCGCTTGCCCGCAGCATCAGACCGAGATTGGTCTTGAAGAACAGGCTAAGCAGGAAAATGATCACAGCAACGATCGCAAGCAGTACATAAATGCGGATCGATGCATTCGAAAGAATCGTCGGTGCCGGCTTACCGGCGATGTACAGGTTGACGGTCGGTGTTCCCTGCATGATGCGCAGGTTGATCGAATACAGGGCCGTCATCGTCAGAATGCCAGCCAGGAGGGGCTGGATTTTCATTTTTGTCTGCAGGAATGCCGTGATACATCCGCAGATCGCGCCAGCGACCATCGAAAGAAGCAGGCCAAGATTTGGCATGCCGGCTACCGTCATCATGGCGCAGACGGCAGCGCCGGTAACGAATGATCCGTCGACTGTCAGGTCCGGCGAATCCATAATGTTGACGGTGATGTATTCGCCTAAAGAGAGAACGGCGAAGACCAGGCCAAGCTGGATCGCGTTCAGAAGCAGTGCTTCACTCATAAATTCCTTTCCGAAACGTGCACAATCGCCCGGAACCAGCCGGGCGATTTAAGACGTTTCTCTGTGTATTCTTCTGGTTCTTTAATTCTTAAATCTTTTCTCTTTGTTACTCTTTGTATCTGATTGTTTCTGAGCTGTTTACCGAACGATTACTCGGCCGCTTTGACTTTTTTCAGATTTTCCTTAGAAGCGATGTCTTCAGGAAGTTCAACTTTTGTCTTTCCGTTTTCGCTCAGCTGATTGAGCAGGTCTTCATTGACGTAGATGTTGAGGTTTTCTTTGAATACGGAAACCGGAGTGGTTGCAGGATCCTCGCCGTTCAGTACGTCGATCGTGAGTTTTGCGGTTTCTCTTCCGAGTTCTTCATAGTCGATGCCGACTGTCGCAAATCCGCCTGTTTCAACCATGGAATCAGCGCCTACATAGTAAGGAATACCCGCATCAGCTGCGACCTGTCCAAGAGAAGCCATGCCTGTTGCAACAGTGTTGTCGTTCGGCGAGAACATCGCATCAACAGAGGAAGCAAGTTCTACAGCTGCCTGCTGCATTGTTGTATTGTCCGTTCCGGTCTTTTCAACAACTTCCAGGCCTTTTTCTTTGGCATAGGCTTTGAAGCGCTCAACGTTGGATACCGAGTTGGCTTCGCCAAGGTTGTAAAGAACGCCGACGGTATGAATATCCGGGGAGAGCTGAAGCATCAGGTCAATGATCTGTTCAACCTGAACTTCATCGCTTGTTCCGGTGATGTTTCCGCCCGGTTCTTCAAGAGAAGCAACAAGGCCTGCTCCAACCGGATCAGAGACTGCGGAGAAGACTACCGGAATCTCTTCGGAATAGTTCTGTGCGGCCAGTGCAGTCGGTGTAGCGATGGCAACAATGACGTCATCGCCGTCTGCCTGATAGCCGGCCATGATGGAATCAAGACTTGATGTCTTTCCGGCTGCGTTCTGGTAGTCAATGATGACGGTATCGCCATCGACATAGCCTGCATCTTCCATTTCATCCAGGAAAGCATCCCGGATCGTATTCAGAGAAGAATGATCGACCAGCTGAGCCAGTCCGACTTTATATGGTTCAGCTCCTGTTCCGCTTGCAGAACCGGAAGCTGAAGAAGCTGGAGCGGAAGCTGAGCCGCATCCGGCAAGAAGAGAAGCTGCCAGTACGGAAGCGATCATCGTTTTGAATGTTTTTGTGTTTTTCATCTGAAATTTTCCTCCTGTTAGACAAGATTCGATAACAGAGCTCCGGGAAAACAAAAAGTCCTGTTTTCGAAGAGTGAATCCTCGAAAACAGGACAGAATTATATTCTGCGGTACCACCTGTATTGGCTTGCGCCCTCTCATCGAATGCGAACACATTCTGCTTTCTGTAACGGGAAAGGCCCGGCTTTGCTACTTGTTTCCGTTCACATCGCCCTTGGAAGTACATTTGCAGAACGGTAATCATCCGGCTTTCACCATCCCGGACTCGCTTAGATCCCTTTTTCTGTTTGATCTCTTCCGCATCGGTTTGTTTTTGCTGCTTAAGTTATGGTCGAATCATACGACCTTAACGGTCGAGATGCAAGTGCGCCGAACCAATTTTCTGAAAAGACACAGACTTATTTTCTGAAAACAAATGTAAATCAACTTTCATTGCTCATTCGGAAAAGATCCGGATCCCCTTCTGTACAGGGAAATCCGGATCTTTCGGTTTGGAATTTTTAATCTGGACTGACGGATTACGATTATCCGGTCAGTTTTCACTTACTTATGCCTTATTCAGGAAGTTTTGGCAGCGAGCGGATGTATTCATCCTCAGTGAGGCCTTCGCGGTACGCTTTGGCACTTTCAATGCGGTGCATGCGCTTGTCGCCTTCTTCGGCCAGTTCGCGGAATGCATCAATCTGCGTTCTGAGCTGCGGCAGTGCTTTTTCTTTGTAGCTCTCGACTGCATCGAGCGCTTCGTAGGTATTGCGGAAGGCTTCTTTGAGGGTATCGACGGAAATATTGGCTTCCATCGCCTGCTGCTGAATATCAGCGCCCTGCTGCTTGAGCATGATGGATGTCTGCTTGATGAGATCATTGGTCGTATCATTGATCATTTTGACTTTGTCGAGAACGATCTTCTGGTTGTACAGAGCGCTGGCAACAGTGACAGCTGTACGAAGAGCAGATACGGTGACATGCTTGGCACGGTCAACAGCACGGATCAGTTCCTTGTTGTTGCGGCGGACGATTTCCATCGCAAAGTAGCCCTGCTGATTAACGGCCTGCATCTGCTGCAGATCCATCAGTTTCTGGCGGAGCGGAAACAGAACTTCATCCTGGATGTATTTGATTTTTTCCGGATCTTCGTTGTTGATCTGTGCTTCTTCAAGCTCGCGGGTCAGAGCTTCGTCCATCTTCATGCCAAGTTCGACCTGCTTGCCAAGCTTGACGGTCAGATTGCGCAGGGAAACCTGTTCGATTTCCAGCGTCGTATTGTCTGCGGCAAGTGCTTTGCGGCCTTCATCAAGCGAGGCGATGATTTCATTGATCTGTGCATCTGCACGTTCAAATTTCTGGAAGTAGTTGCGTACTGGGTTTGTAAACTTGCTGAAAAGACCGTTGCGGTTGAAGTTGATTCCGCTAGGGTCGAGCTCTTTCATTTCGCGGTTCAGTTTTGCCAGCGAATCAACGACTTTTGAGCCTTCGCTGCCTGTCTTGGACAGATCGCCCAGCGTATTTTCAAGCATCTTATTCTTGGATGCGGATTTTTCTACAATGTCGCTTCCGAACGATTCAATGGTCTGCGCAATGTTGCGGCGCTCATCGATTGAATCGAGATCGATCTTCATAATCTCTTCGGCGTTTTCGACAGCCATGTCTGTCAGTTTTACTTTCTGCTCGTCTGTCGGATTTAATGGTTTGGTGACTTTCTCCTTATCGAGTTCGTCAACGTCCATGCTAAATGCCATAATCTTCTCCCCGGCCGTTTCGGGCCTTTATCTATATGGTACGGAACAGATTCCGTGACTGTTTCGGTTTCTGGTTAATAAGAATGCAGCTGCCTGCTTTGTTCAGTCTGTCAGCTGTCCTGGTGCGATTGAGTTTTGTCTTCTGGCTGTTCCGCTTCTTCCGGTTTTTCCGCTGTTTCCGATTTTTTACTTTCTGACTGATCACTTTTCGGATTCCGTTTCTGAACAGCCATCAGAAGCAGACCGGTAATGATCAGTCCGGCGCCGGCAGCCATCAGACCAGAAGAGATCGAATCCATCTGCATAAAGAGAATGCCGGCGATTACTGAAAGAACAATGCCGGCGGTCAGGATCTTTCCCTGGGCCGATTGCGTCTGATTCATACATCACATCTCCTCTCTGTACTATACCACAGGCAAAATTAGGCATTTCTATCGTTTCGGCTACTGAATCGTAAAGTCATCCGAACCTTTCTGAACAAACTATGAACAGGAAGGCGATTGAACGCATGGCGATAAATGAGCGCAGAAAGAGCTGAATATTTGAATCAGTTTAAAAAAATGCTTCCGCATTCAGGCACTGGCCTGGCGGAAGCATTTGCGTGTACAGGTTTAAAAAGCTGCAGCAGAATCTGCGATTATTTTGCAGTTTCTTTTTTAACGTAGTCGAGAACTTCTTCAGCTGTATCCATGTTCAGGCAGTTATCAGCAAGTTTCTGCATCTCTTCATAGGAGAGAGAGTTGACAACTTTGCGTGCCTTCAGGATCTGGGTAGCGGACATGGAGAATTCATCGAGTCCAAGACCGAGCAGGATTGGTACTGCATAAGGTTCGCCTGCCATTGCACCGCACATGCCGACCCATTTGCCGTTCTTGTGAGCGCCTTTGATCGTCATGTTGATCAGACGCAGAATAGCCGGGTTGTATGGCTGATACAGGTAAGCGACTTTCTGAGACATACGGTCAGCAGCCATGGAGTACTGGATCAGATCGTTTGTTCCGATAGAGAAGAAGTCTGCATATTTCGAGAACTCGTCTGCAAGAACAGCAGCAGCCGGGATTTCGACCATCATGCCGACCTGGATGTCATCGGAAACAGCAACGCCTTCTGCAAGCAGTTCAGCTTTGCACTCTTCAAACAGAGCCTTAGCCTGACGGAATTCATTAACTGTAGCGATCATCGGGAACATGATGCAGAGTTTTCCGTAAACGGAAGCACGGCACAGTGCGCGCAGCTGTGTTTTGAAGATATCAGTCTTGTCGAGGCACAGACGGATTGCACGGTAGCCAAGGAACGGGTTCATTTCTTCAGGGAATGTGAAGTAGGACAGTTTCTTGTCGCCGCCGATATCGAGCGTACGTACAACGACTTTCTTGCCGTTGAGTGTTTCAAGAACCTGTTTGTAGACATTGAACTGCTCTTCTTCTGTCGGGAAGTGATCGTTGTCCATGTACAGGAATTCTGTACGGAACAGACCGACACCTTCACCGCCGTTAGCAACAACCTGTTCAGCGTCTTTGGCGTTGCCGATGTTTCCGGCGAGTTCAACTTCGTGACCATCAGTGGTGATGGATTTTGCGTTAACGAGAATCTTGAGTTCTCTCTTTTCTTCCAGGTAGTCTTTCTCTTTTTTAGCAAGAAGTGCGACTGTCTCTTCGTCCGGATTGATGAATACTTCGCCCTCGATTGCATCAAGTCCGATCAGGTCGCCATTCTTGGTTTCAGACAGGACTGCACCTGTACCAACAACAGCCGGGATTTCAAGAGAGTTAGCCATGATAGCAGAATGGCTTGTTTTTCCGCCGATTTCTGTAACAAATCCTCTGACATACTCATTGAGCTGAGCGGTATCAGACGGAGTCAGGTCATGTGCAACGATAATCGTCGGTTCGCTGATGCTCGACAGATCTGGAATTTCCAGGCCGAGCAGATTGCATTTCATACGGAATGTAACGTCTTTAATATCAGCTGCTCTTTCACGGAAGTAGTCGTTGTCCATGCTTTCGAACATGGCAACCATCATTTTGGAGACTTCATCAGCTGCGTATTCAGCATTGACGAGATCGTTGCGGATCATCGTACGCATCTGGCCGACGAGTTCCGGGTCGTTTGCCATCATCAGATGAGCATCAAATACAGCGAGTTCCTCATCCGACAGACGTTTTGCAGCACGGGACTTTACGCCCTCAATATCAGCAACGGTTTTAGCCAGAGCGGCATCGAGTTTTGCGATTTCAGCGTCTGCGTCTTCAATGCTCTTCTTTTCAATGACGACGACAGGCTGCTCAAGTTTGTAGGCTTTAGCGCAGGCAATACCTGCGGAGGCGGCAATACCTTTTAACATTTATCTTTCCTCCTGCAATAAATGCATGATTTCATCAGAAAAATAGTAACATATTTCGTCCTTATCTTAACTTCACACTTAAAAATGATGAGATGATTTTTAACTCTGATTTCAATGCGGTCCACCGCTTACACAGACAATGGGATTTCTTTTCCTGTAAAGCGATTCCGTTCCGGGAACGTTTCAGGCTCTGTCGGGATCCCGGTTTAAAACTCAGGTTGAATTTATCCGGACCATGACGGCTTGTGAATTCCTTATAAATAACGAAAGGCGAAACCTCAACTGAAGTTTCGCCTGATGATTTTAATGTTGTGCTGGCTGCTGTTTCCGGTATTTCACCGGTTCAGATCATAAACGGTAATGGCTAGACGGCTTTGGATCCTGCCGCTTTGTTGGAATAGCCTGACTTGGTCGTGCGAAGCGGCTTGACGGCTTTGGCAAGTGCCATGGAGATGACACCGGCTGCAATCATTTCAAGAATGCCGTTAGTCACAATGACCATGCCAAGGTAGGCAAGAAGAGCTGTAGCAGCTACGCCGATTGCTTCTGCATACTGTGCACCCCAGAACAGAGCGATCAGTCCGAGAACCATCAGCGTATGCAGTAAGGTGGCGCCCATTGCAGCAATCAGAGCCGACAGAGGACGGTTAAGCTTTTTAGAGAGCAGCTGATAGAAGATGCCAGCCAGGTAGCCAAGCAGAATACGCGGAACAAGCGCGATGATGAGTGAAGTCCAGTTTCCGCTGATTCCGCCCACGGTAATGAACGGAGAGAAGACAAAGGATGTCAGGTTTGGCTGCATGGTTGCATTCCAGACGGAAGTCAGTCCGAAGACAAGACCAAGAGCAGCGCCCCATCCCGGTCCCATCAGAATGCCGCAGACGACAACAGGAATGTGCATCAGCGTGATGGAGAGTGCCGGGGTACGGATATAGCCAAGCGGCGTGAGCACCAGAAGGAGCTCAATAGCCAGGAACATGGCAAACAGGGCCATATTCCGGGTGTCCAGTTTTTTTCTCATAATTGTGTTTTCCTCTACTTTCGTTTCTTTCGAGAATACGATGTGTGATTTACAGGAAGACCTGATCAGCAGCCGATAAAGTCTCATGCTTGCCGTCCTCAGATCGGCAGCCGCTTTATCCGTAACAGAATAGAAAATTCATCTTCTGAATGCAATGCAGAATTGAGCGCGCAAACGCTTTTTTTTCGCTCAATTTGAAAAGTTTCTGACACATTTGTAAAACTGTCTGCTCCTGTCTGTTCCGAATGTCCGATCGGAACGCTGTTTTTCCCGTTCAAAGACTGTTTCAGGTCTTCCGGGCAATGAAACACGCTGTCCGTGAAATACTGAAAGAAGAAGGAAAAGACAGATGGCCGAACTGCCATCTTTAAGAGGTAGTGCATATGGATTTCATCAAAGAGCCCTTTGAAATGCAGCCGGCACGCAATCTGCCAGAAAGGATCCGCAAAGCCGGATGGCGCCTGGAAAAAGACAGTTCCAAAGATGCCGTCTGGTCATTTATTTCCCTTCTTCAGCGGGCAGCTGCCGAACAGCTTCCGCTCTATGTCCCTGTTGTCAGCGTGCAGAGTACAGATATCAATACCATCGACCCTCTCGATCTGCAGATCTTCGTTGCGCCTGACAAGGATCTGTTCCGTCAGATTGAACTTGAACAGGGCGGACTGGCTTATGCAGCCTACCTCAACCCGCCGGAAATTGACTGCACACCTGCAGCCGAATACAGACAGATCCCTGCCGGAGACTTTTTCCGTATTGCACTCGACGATACAAATTCAGCCGGCGCAGTTCTTGAACCGTGGGATCTTTCCGCTTTTCTGACCCGGGATATCCTTGGGCTGGTTCTCAATAAAGACGGTTCCTCGGCCCAGACGGCTCTCTATGTCTGCCGCGGCGAAACGCCCTGGCAGGATGCCGATGTTCTGGTGAATGCAGCCCGTCATCCCTTTTCCACCGAAGAACCATGCCCTGCCGCTCTGTTCAAACGGGCCGGAACAAATCTCACTTCCCTGACTGACCAGCTTGAAGAACCTGCAGAAAATCAGATTCTTGTTACGGATGCCAGAGTCGGCGATTCCTCATCCATCTTTCATGTCGCTCTTCCTCAGTCCACGACTGAAGAGAACCTTCGCATTCTGATCGAAGAAATTCTCGCCAAAGCGCAGCGCATGGGCTATTCATCTGTAGCCATGCCGGCCATCGGCAATGAAGAAGCGCAGGTCGACACCGCTGCACCTTTTTCGCTGATCGCCATCAGTGCCTGGTTCAGCCGTCATCCGGACTGCGGACTGAGCGTAACAGTCACTGTCCGGGATCCGCAGATCTATGAAAATTTTCTCGACTATCTGCAGGCCTGATCGACATAAGAAAATCAACATAAGAAAAGGACAGACCTTCTGATTAAGAGATCTGTCCTGGAATTGAAATCTGGAATAAACGGTTTAAGCAGCCACAGTAGCTGAAGGCTGAACAATGCTTAGAGATTGTAAATCAGGCCAATGAATTCAAGCGGCTTGTCGCTGTTGTTTTCAATCGAGTGAAACTGCCCGTCTTCAATCGTGCAGATATCGCCGGCATGAACGAGAGTACGGCTTTTATCGTTATCGATAAAGGTTCCTTCGCCGCTCAGGATATAGTACGGTTCCGTTTCACCAACATGCTGGTGCCAGCCGACCGAGCAGCCCGGATCCAGAACAACTTTTGCATAGAGCCGTCCGGCTTTTCCAAGCTCTTCCCGGCTCTGAATATGATAGACTTTCGCCGTACCTGTACCGCCGGCAAGGTGTTCAACCGGCGTGCAGACTTCTTTTCGAATCATTGCAGATTCTCCTTTCTGACCGGGTTTCTTTTCCCGGATCATCGTATGGAATAACAGTATCACGTCTGAAACAGAGTGACTGTTCTGCTTTCTTTTCTGTTCAATGATTTTGCCATCTGCTGAGGTGATCTTTCTTTTTATGCAAAAAATTCTCTACTATGCCGCGCAGGCGGTTCTTCTGCTCAGTTCCCTGCTCGTGCCTTTTGTCTCAGGCAATGAGCTTCTGATTCTGTGCATTTCCTGTCTTGTCAGCGGTCTGCTGCTGATGCTTGTCTATGCGTTCAAGTCGCCCTCGCACTGGGGCTCCTTTTTCCTCTATGCGACAGTCGTCTTCTGTCATGCAATGTATCTGAGTCTTGGCAGTTCGCTCATGATCTATATGCTTGTGGCCATGATTCTTATGATGGTCTGTGCAGCAGCGGTTCTGGTCTGGCTGATCCGGGGTGCCTTCCCGTATCGAAGGGTTCTTGAAGACAGTCTGTTTGGCAAAGCGGCCCTTATTCCAGAAGTCATTCTCAACTACCTTCTGGCCAGACAGAGCGGAGATTCGACGTTTTCCAATTTCTCCTGGGTTCTGCTGGCTCTGACTTCCGCATATGTCATTGCTGCAGCTGCAGTGATGTACCGAAAGAAGATCATCACGCCCTCCTGGGCCTTTGCGACAAGCCTGCTGGAGTTCTTCTTTTTTACCGATCTGATCGGCGATGTCATTCTTCTGATCATGGCCATCCGTCATAAAGAAAAAGTGGAAGAAGTGAAAAAGAAAGCTCCGCTCTATGCAAAATCCGCCTTTAATAAAAGCGGAAGCGGAAAGATGAAATCCGCAGAAGCATCCGCTTCATCAAACCGCTCTAATAGAAAGAATCACTGATTCAGGCTGCTGCTATCCGGCAGCTTTTCTGTTTCCCGTGCCTTGTTTCTTACTTTCTTCGCTTCAGTTCAGGACCAGATATAAAACAGCCGGATGGCCTGCATTTCTGCATAGCTATCCGGCTGGATCTGCCTTTGTAAACGGGAATGAAATTGTTCAGTCCTTCTGGACTTTATTCCTGATCCTCGGCGTCTTCAAAAGGATATCTGTATTTTGATTCAATTTCCGGTGTGATGAGATAGACCTGAACGCCGCGCGGTTCCACATTGAAATGAATCATCGGCTGTCCGGTTTTTACGGTATCTCCGGCTGCTACAAGCATGTTTTCAAGAGGCCGGATCAGCAGAAATTCAACACGGACGGAGTAATCGTCTCCAAAATAGATTTCAATTCCTTCCGGCGCTTCATTAACCGCAACGACTTTGCCATCACATGGCGAGACGATGTCGTTTCCCTGAATCAGCTTTTCGCCTTCGATCAGCGTCGTTTCCATCAGCTGTGCAAGCTTTTCGTTTTTGGCCTGATCATCTTCAAATCGCGATTCAAGATCTTTCTCATCTTTCTGCCACTGCTCTTTGATCTGTTCGAACACTTTCCACATGACTCCTGCCTCCTGTCTGGTAAACCTTCATCTCTTTTATTGTAGTCATCCAGACTTGCCAGAAACAGGACATGACCTGTTTTCGCCTGTTTTAAAGAGTATTCGGCTTGTCAAAATTGCGGCTGACATATGAAGCGTACAGACCGCCCTTTCCGATCAGCTCTGAATGCGTTCCGCGTTCGGCAATTCCCTTTTCGTCGACAACAAGAATTTCATCGGCATTTTCGATCGTCGACAGACGGTGTGCAATGGTAAGACACGTCCGGTTTGCACTGAGGGATTCCAACGCTTTCTGGATGTAGTATTCACTCTCGTTGTCGAGTGCTGATGTGGCTTCATCCAGAATCAGGATTCTCGGATCTTTCAGGAAAATGCGGGCAATTGAGATTCGCTGTTTCTGTCCGCCGGAAAGACGGGTTCCCTTTTCGCCGACCCGCGTATTCATTCCATCGGGCAGCTCCTCGATAAATGCTTCCAGATTTGCTTTTCTGGCTGCTTCCATGACTTCTTCATCACTTGCTTCCCATTTTCCATAGCGGATATTGTCAGCGATTGTTCCATCAAACAGATAGACATCCTGACTGACCAGACCAATCGACTGGCGCAGCGAGGAAAGGCTGAGATCCCGGACGTCCTGGCCATCAATAGTCACCGATCCGCCGGTTACATCGTAGAATCGAGGAATCAGAGAGCAGATCGTCGTCTTTCCAGAACCGCTTGGACCAGCCAGCGCATAGTTTTTTCCGGCTGGAATCGTGAAGCTTACATCACTGAGAACACTCTGGCCGTCTTCATAGCCAAAAGATACGTGATCAAAAGAGATTTCACCTTTTGGATTCTGAAGTGTCCTTGCATACGGCTTTTCTACAATCGTCGGATGAGTACGCATGACTTCTTCAAAACGGCAGAATCCGGAGTAGCCTTTCATAAAGCTGTCATAGAACTCAAGCAGAATGTCGACTGGGGCAATGAACACATTGACATACAGCGCAAATGCTGCAAGTTCGGGAGCCTGCATGGATCCCTGTGCAATCAGATAGCCGCCTGCACCAATGACCGCCGTATAGAGCAGTCCGCGGAAGAAATGGTTAAAGCCGTAGTAGGCTCCCATGGCGTGGTAGTTGTCGATTCTCGAATCCAGGAAGCGGTTGTTGGATTTCTCGAATTTGGCTTCTTCTTTTTCTTCGCTCGCAAAAGCTTTGACGACCCGGATGCCTTCAAGTGAATCCAGAACCGAAGCATTAACTTCCGCGATGCGTTTGCGGTTCAGAGCATAGGTCTGTTTCATGCGCCGGTTAAGGACAAAGCAGGTTGCGACCATCATCAGTACGATCAGAAACAGCACTCCGGAAAGCGCAAGGTTCATAGAAGCCATGATCGCAAACGAGCCAATGATCTTGATCGTTGAGATGAAGACATTCTCCGGACCATGATGCGCCAGTTCCGTAATGTCAAACAGATCGGAAACCATGCGGGAGCTGAGCGTTCCAGTATTGGTCGTATCGTAGTAGTCATGCGAAAGCTTCATGTACTGATCGAACAGATCCCGTCGCATATCCCGTTCCATTCGCGAACCCATGATATGACCCTGACAGCTTACGAAATACTGACAGCCGGTTCGAATGGCATATATCACCAGCAGACCGGCAATGATCGATGGCAGAATGGCCATCAGAGCAGAAGATGACATCACAGCTGCTCTGGCCGCAAACGTACTGAGAATCAGCGGGAAGACGATATCGACAATCGATACCACGCTTGCGCAGAGCAGATCCAGGATCAGCGTTCCCAGATATGGTTTATAAAACGAAAGAAAGTATTTAATGGTTCTCAAACTTTATTCCCTCCTCTTCAGCTGTTTTCTCATTGTAGCGAACTGGTTTTCATTTTTGGCTCTCCCGGGCATTTCTGACTGTTGAGGTTCTTCACTTCTGTTCAGAAATCGCATAAGTGATAGATGTTTCATGGTCTTCTTTATGTACAGTGCGATCAGTGCATCGCTGATAGTTTCCGGAACAGAAAAGGAGGAGCAGGGTCTTCTAACTCTGTTCCTCCTGGATTTGTATAAGTGTTCTGGGATGCTTAGTCCTGAGCAGCCTGAGCAATGATGCGCTGAGCGATATTGTCAGGAACCGGATCATAGCGGTCCATGGAAATGGTATAGCTTCCAAGACCCTGAGCCATCGAACGCAGGTCGATCGCGTATTTGGAGAGTTCCATCATCGGAACCTGAGCGGAGATGACCTGTTCGTCGCCTTCTGGTTCCATGCCAAGGATGGCGCCGCGGCGTTTGTTCAGATCGCCGATAATTGTACCTGTGTATTCATCCGGTACGCGGACGGTCAGGTTCATGATCGGTTCAAGCAGGATTGGATGGCACTTGGTCATTGCATCTTTGTAGGCAAGACGCGCAGCAAGTTTGAAGGCCATTTCAGACGAGTCAACATCGTGGTATTTGCCATCGAGCAGAGTCGTCTTCAGGTTAACCATCTTATAGCCTGCCAGCGGACCATTGACTGCGTTTTCGCGCAGACCGGTTTCAACAGCTGGGAAGTACTGTTTCGGAACGGCACCGCCGAATACTTTTTCGTCGAAGACGAGTTCTTCTTCATCCGGGTTTGGTGCGAATTCAACGAATACATGACCGAACTGGCCGTGACCGCCGGACTGTTTTTTATGACGGCCTTCACCGACTGCAGTCTTAGTGATGGTCTCACGGTATGTAACCTTCGGATCAGCCAGGTTAACGTCGGCTTTGAATTTGGATTTCAGCTTGTTGACGATGACATCAAGGTGCTGGTCGCCAAGACCATAGATAACGGTCTCGCGGGTTTCCGGGTTGTTCTCAACGCGGAATGTCGGATCTTCTTCAACGATACGGTTCAGACCAGTGGACAGACGGTCTTCGTCGTTCTTTGTTTTCGGTGTAACAGCCTGGCCATAGAGCGCTTCGGTAAAGACGATCGGCTTGTTGATCAGGCGGGTACCTTTAGCACAGAGGGTATCGTTTGTCTTCGTGTTCTGAAGTTTGGAGATGGCCCCGATATCGCCTGTGAACAGTTTTCCGGCTGCAGTCTGATAACGGCCTTTGATTGTGAACAGCGCGCCGAGTTTTTCCGGTTTGCCAGTGTTGCCGTTAATAACCTGGGAGTCGGAAGAGAGGGTTCCGGAGAGGACTTTGATGTAGGAAATGCGGCCTACGAACGGGTCCATGATGGTCTTGAAGACCTGAGCGGTCATGACTTCATCTTCAGTGGTCAGCAGTTCAACAGGTTCGCCTTCCGGTGTTTCAAGAGTGATGACACCCTTTTCGGAATATGCCGGGAAGTAGGTAACGATCAGATCCATCAGACGGCCGATACCGCGGGATTCAACAGCGGATCCGGAGAATACAGGAATGATTTCACCGGAACGGACGCCGATGCGCACACCGCGAGTCAGTTCAGCATCTGTGAATTCTTCGCCGGAGAAGAATTTTTCCATCAGTTCGTCATCGCCCATGGCGACTGCTTCTGCGATCTGATCTTTGTACATAGCGACTTCATCTGCCATGCTTTCCGGAATCGGCTGAGCAACGGAGTCGGAAGCTTTCGGGCCATGATGATACCAGGCTTTGTTTTTCAGGATATTGACTGTACCAACGTACTGTCCGTTTTCGATGATTGGTACTTCGAATGGAATAACGGATTTTCCGAAGGCTTCATGGAGCTGCGAATACGCGTCGTCGAAAGAGGTATTCTCTTCGTCGAGATGGTTGATGAAGAAAATGGTCGGTTTTTTGGAAGCGGAAGCTTCTTTGAACGCGAGTTTTGTACCTGGTTCGAGAGGATCTTTGGCGTTGACAACGATCAGGACGTTATCGCCTGCTGCGAAACCGGCTTCTTTTTCACCTGTGAAATCGAGGTAACCCGGAGTGTCGATGAAGTTGATCTTGCAGTCTTCCCATTCGATCGGAACGATCGAGGTGTAGATGGAGATGCCGCGTTTGATTTCTTCAGCGTCGAAATCAATCAGCGAGCTGCCTTCTGTTGTCTTTCCGAAACGTTCTGTTGCATCCGTGTAGTAAAGCATGGCTTCCAGAACGGATGTTTTGCCGGCGCCGGAATGGCCCACGACGCTGACGTTGCGTACTTCGCTGCTCTTATAGTCTCTCATAAATTATTTTTTCCTTTCCTGTCAGATGCTGAGCATCGGTTCGAGCTGAGCTCTGCAGTGTTCTCTTACATAATCCAGTGCTTTGTTTCCCTGTTTGTCGGTCAGATCCTTGTCTGCGCCATAGACGAGGAGCTTTTCAACCAGAGACGGGTATCCGCCGTATGCAGCACGCATGAGTGCGGTGCAGCCGTTGTTGTCGAACAGGTTAACATCGGCGTTGCGATCAAGGAGCATGTTGATGGTGTCGCGTTTGAAGGCGATGCAGGCTTCCATCAGAGCGGTACGTCCGACTTCATCCTGTGCGTTGATGTCTGCACCGGCATCGAGCAGAACCTGAATGCAGCGGTCCTGACCAAGGAGAGCGGCACGCATCAGAGCGGTACGTCCGTTGTCGTCTTTGGCATTGACGTCGGCGCCAGCCTCGATCAGCGCTTTGCAGATCGTGCGGTTGCCTTTTTTAGCAGCGCCCATCAGAGCTGTTTTTCCATAGTTGTCAGCTGCGTTTACATCAGCTCCGTTGTCGATGAGCATCTGAACGATGTCTTTGCGGTTGCGTTTTGCGGCGCGCATCAGAGCGGTACGTCCGTCGCCGTTTGCATAGTTTACGTCAGCTCCAGTTGCGATCTGGCTTGCGGCCATCGAGAAATCGCCGTTTGCGCATGCATCCCAGAACACTTTGTTGAATTTTGGTTCCATTGTGTATTCCTCCTTAAAATCGGGTATCAAAAAGCCGGTCCAGTCCATTAAAGTTTTACGCCTTAAAGGTTCTGCACCGACCGCATACGGAAAAGGGTCCCGTTGTTCATGATTGCTGTGAATACATCTCTGCTGACATTGCTCTTCATGAAAACCACCCCTTTCAACAAGTGAGTTCATTGTAAGGGTTTTCATCGACGGTTTCAAACCTGTTTCCATTCAGGCCGCTTTGACTACCGAACAGGTCGTTTTTGACCAGTTTCCAGGAAAAAACGGGGAATGTTTCTGTTATGATCTCTGATTTTCAAAGGCAATTTCATCAGGAAAAAAGGCCGTCTTTTTATCATTCTCCGGTATTTTCTGATCCTTACAGATACAGATTTCATCTGATTGCGTTCATTTTCTGCAAAGAAAAAGGTTGCCTTTTCTATTGGCATAATTCCGGCTATGTCTGTCTTGATCCAGGAAATTGCAGGCTGAGCAGAAAAAAGACCTGACTGGTTTTCCAGTCTGGCCGTAATTTCAGAGTGTTCAGCGTGTGATCGCAATTTCCATGGAATCAAATGGACACGGTCTGCTCTTTTTCCAGTCTCCGGCTGCCAGAGACCAGCTTTCCAGGTAGTTGAGATAGCCGCTCAGCTTATAGGTCGGAACGCCTGGAACATTCATGGCAAAGTATGTCATTGCCTCATCATAGAAATTCCGGGTGATCTCAACTTTCTGACCGCAGAATACATGGTTTTCAAGCATGGAACAAAGCTCCATGCTGGCCGCCAGATGATAAAGCCGGCGCTTGTTTTCCGGCAGATCTGCATCTGCTGGTACATGCAGAGCTTCGGACGCTTTTAAAAGCGATTCATAGACAACATACCAGGACAGATCTTTGCAGAGCAGAGAGCTGACTTCTTCAAAGCGGCTGAGCTGGCGGCGCTGTTTTCTGTCAATCATGTCAGTTTTCCTCCTTGTCCAACGAGGCAGAATCTGTCGCCTGATGGGTGCGAAGTTCCTGCTCAAGATCAAAGCGGCGGCCGGCCTGTTCCACCAGCATCCGCGCAAGCAGAGATGGGTCTGCCTGTTCATCAAAATGGTCTAAATCAAAAACACGGGTAAGATCCGGTTCATCAGTAATCGGATCAAGAATTTCAATTTCTTCAGCTGTTTCCTGTTCAGGTGAATCAGCTGCTGTTTCTTCTGCATTTTCTGTTTCAGGGGCTGATTCCTGTTCAGCAGGAACGATCGGATACGATTTCTTTTCCGGTTCATCCGCACCGTTCAGATTTTCTTCTGTATCCTGTTCAGCATGCGGATCTGTTTCAGTTTGTTCCGGCTGTTCGGAATGTTCAGACACTGGCTGTTCAGATTCCGGTGTTTCACTTTCTGTTCCTGCATCAGAGGACTCTGTCTGAGAAGCTGTTTCATCTGTCTGTTCCTGGCTGTCTGATTCATCTTCAGAATCATTCCCCAGAATGAAGCCAAGATCAGAGGCTTCGATCAGCTCAAGCTGCTCATTTGTAAGACTGTCGAGCTTAACGAGCCGGTTTGCCTGGGCAACAACGGCTTTTTCAAAGATATTGCGTACGGTTCTTCCGTTCGCAAAATCTTCATCGCGGTTTGCATAGAGAACTTCAAACTGGGATCTAGCTGCAGCGGCTGCACCTTTGGAGAGGCGGTAGCCGTTTTTTCTGGCAAAGCTTTCCAGAATGGCGAACAGCTCTTCTGGCGTATAGTCGGGAAATTCAATGTATTTGTTAAAACGGGATTTAAGGCCCGGATTGGACGAAAGGAATTCTTTCATCGGTTCCGGATAGCCGGCAACGATAACCGCCAGATCGTCTCTGTGGTTTTCCATTTCAACAAGCAGCGTATCGATCGCTTCCCGGCCAAAGTCGCTTTTGTCTTTTCCGGCCGCAAGCGAGTAGGCTTCATCGATAAACAGTACGCCGCCAAGCGCAGAGTCGATGACTTCCTGCGTCTTGATCGCCGTCTGGCCGACATAGCCGCCAACCAGTTCCGAGCGGTCTACTTCCACAAGCTGACCTTTGCTTAATGCGCCCAGCGAATGGTAAATCTCCGCGAGCAGACGCGCGACAGTTGTCTTGCCTGTTCCCGGATTGCCGGTAAAGACCAGATGCATCGATACAGGCATTTCTTTCATGGAGCGTTCACGGCGGATCTGCCGGATTTTGAGCAGATTGATCAGCGAACGGACATCCTCTTTGACCGACTCCAGGCCTGTGAGCGCATTGAGCTCGTCCATGAGTTCTTCAAGCGGACGGGCTTTGGGCGGTTCTTCATCCTGCTCATCGGCTTTGCGGGTATCTTTTTCGGCTTTCTTTCTTGTGCTGCTTTTTCCGGCTTTTGAACCGGCAGATGGAGCGGCATCAACTTTATCTTTGGATGAATCCGGCGCTTCATGTGTATGAAGTGCGTTGTGGACGTCGAGAGATCCAATCAGATCGTCGACGCTTTCCATTGTGTCTCTGCCTGTACGGAAGGCCCAGTTTTCCAGAAACAGAATGTAGATCTGCAGATCGAGTTCTTCCAGCGAATTTCTGCCGGATGCCTGCCAGATCTCTGTTCCGATGACATTGAAAACGGTAATCAGATCGGATTCAAATGCTTTGCCCTGCCCGCTTTTTTCTCCGGCTGCAGCGGCAGCTTTCAGAACAACGGGGACAAGGCTGCTGAAATCGGTAGAATGCAGACGCAGACGTCTGGAGAGTTCCCGGTACTGGGCTGCAGTGTAGGACAGTCCAAGTGTTTCATTAATTGCCTGTGCGCGTTTTGAGCTGAACTGGCCAGCCGTTTCTGAGAGGTAGATCAGAAACGAGAGAATTTCGATCCGGTACTGCGCTTCCAGACTCTGGCCGATTTCTCTGGCAAAATCCGGAACGATCGAGTCGATCCTGCGGACCAGAGCGAGTCCATGCTCAAAGGCATCAATGGCTTTGGCTGATGTAACTGACATATCATTCCTCGAAGCAGCCGTCTTCTCTTTGCACAAATGCAGGTAACAAAAGCCGGTCTGCTGTTTATTTTCATTCAATACGACAGAAATCCGGCATTGCCGCAAAATCCTGTCTGTATTCTTTATCGTACTTCTTTTTTGTTGATATCCGCATATATTCACAGAAATTGGCAGAAAAAAGGCTTTCGTCCCTCGATGAACAATCGGAAGGGCGAAAGCCAGAATGAATCATGCGCTATCTCTAAATCGGATTAAAGGCTGTAGAAAGCAGTTTTCTCGTCGGACCATCCGCTCTGCACAAGCATATCGCGCTCGTTGGCATCCATTGTGAAATGATGGGCTCCGCTGATCGCGTTTGGATTGTAGACACGGTAAACTTCCATGCCCTGACTCTGATCTGCCGAATACCAGGCGATGCCCTCATCCTGCCAGCCGGCGTCTACAAGAAACTCCACTTCGCTGCGATCGGAAGTGTAGTGATGATCGCCCGCATTGGGGTTATAGACACGGTAGATCGGGGCACCGCCATCCTGCGAATACCAGGCAAGACCTTCGTCTTTCCAGCCAGCTTCGACCAGGAAAACAAGCTCAGAATAATTGGGCGTATAGAAATGTTCACCGGAATTCGGATTATAGAGCCGGTAGACTGGCGGCTGTGTTCTTGCAGCCTGATGAACGTAGGCAAGAACATAAGAATCAATTGCGGTTCCGCCGTTGATTTCTTCGCTGGATCTGGCAAAAGTGTGAATCGCAACCACGTTGTTTTTTGAATCAAGCATAGGCGAGCCGCTCTGACCGGATGCCGAATCAATATAATGCATCAGCGTCCGCCGGCCGATGATGTGATCCGTCATTCCGCGTGCTTCAAGCATTTTCTGCTCTTCCACGGGTACGCTGTTTGAATACGGAAAACCGGCAAGCAGGAGATTCTGTCTGGAAATGCCGGCATCAAATGTACTGACCCGGACACCCCGGCTTGTGTCTTCAACCGGTTCATGCAGACGGATCAGACCAAAATCGTAATCCGTATCGCCATCGTCTGAATTGATGTAACCGGAAGGAACAAACACTTCTTTTGCGGTATAGACATGATCCGCATTGTTTTCGGTCTGGTTGTCAAAAACAGCGGTAATCGTTCTGGCCTGGCCGAATCCGTAATCCAGATCGTAGATGCAATGACCCGCAGTCAGCAGCGTATCGGGCGAAACAAGGAAGCCGGTTCCCGCAAACTGCTGTCCGTTAGAAAAAGTAATGACCAGACGGGCAATCGAGGAATAGGGTCTTTGAGAAGGATTGTTTACAGGGGTGCGGGAATCTTCGCCAAGGACCTTTCTGGGAACAACATCAATCGCTCCATCCCCTTCTGCTTCCTGCTGTTTTGCAGAATATTCTTCAGGTTCATCCAGCTCAAAGCGCTGCAATCCGTCTATTTCATCAGCTGTATTCGTGCCCTGCGTCTGTTCCGACTGAATGAGAGCCGTGCTGTTTTCCTTTGCCATCAGCGGCGTGATCGATCCAAGAACCATCGCACCGCCAAGAAGAGTGCCTGCAAGCATTCTGTTCAAAATGGTCATATCCTTCATCCTTTCTCTTCATAAGCGGTCTGCTCTTTCGAATCTGTCTGAATTTATAAACAGGACGGATTGCAAATCGCTTTGGGTCTCTTTTCAGCTTTCCATCCGCAGCGACAGAAAGCATCAGTCATCTATACGTAAGAATTACAGTATGACAGAGGTACAGACGATTGGCAAAATCCGTCAGGGTAACCATTCTATCCTGCTTCCATTCTGCACATTCTCCGGGCAGTTGAGAACCCTGATTCTGCCAGATGTAAAAAAGGACACCTGCCGGAATAAGCAGATGTCCTTCAATCAGACGACTTTGTGTCTGTTAATTGTTCATATTGAAGTTTTTGCGGATCACATCGCCAAAGGAGATCAGAGAATCGCCTTTCCAGCAGAGTTCGCCCTGCTGACCGACATGAAGCGCATAGTACTCAAACGAGTTGACCCAGAGAATCACGGTTCCCTGATCCGTCTCGAATGCAGCTTTATACATTGGATCTCCATGGGGATCCATTTCAACAGCGGTCTCATCATAGACGCCCTCTTTAGCGCCAAGCGTCGCAAAGGCGCGATGGACCTGCGTGTCATTTGTACACATGAATACAGTCTCCTTCAAATTGAATTGAGTTTTTCTCTTCTTTAAGCCAGAACTGGCTCTTCTTTTGCCGGAAGCTCATCAGCTGGCTGTTCTTCTGTTGCAGGCAGTTCGTCAGCTGGCTGTTCTTCCACGGCTGGAAGTTCATCAGAAGCCGGTGTTTCCACTGCAGGCAGATCTGCATCGGAGTTTGAATCTGCAGTATCGTTTTCTGCTGTGACTTCTCTGAAGTCGCATACAACAACCGGCAGCTCTGCTTCTTCTCCTTCTGCCTCGTCATCATGATCGCGGCTGATGGTTTCGAGGTAGTCGAAAGTAATCTGACGTTTTGGAATCTGAACATCGCGGACACGGATACGGACCGGCATGCCAAGGGCGAAGCGGTTGCCGTTGTTCTGTCCGGTCAGAGACATCGTATCTGCATCATAGACATAGAAGTCATCTTCCATGTAGCGCAGAGGAATCATGCCCTCGATCGTGTTGTCGAGTTCTACAAAGAAGCCAAAGCTGGTGACGCCGACAATGACGCCCTCAAATTCCTGGCCGACTTTGCTGGACATATATTTTGCGGCTTCTAGATCATTGACTGCACGTTCGATGGTGACTGCATCTTTTTCTTTTTCAGAGAGATGCAGTGCAGAGTTTTCCATCTTCTTCTCATCCTTGAGAATCGTTTTTTCATCGTTCTTCTTATGGATGACATGCTTTTTGAGCATGCGGTGAACGAGCAGGTCCGGATAACGGCGGATTGGCGAAGTGAAGTGGCAGTACTCATCCAGAGCCAGTCCATAGTGACCGGTATTCTCTTCGGAGTAGCGTGCTTTCTGCATGGAACGGACAGTGATTGTCGAAAGAATTTCACGGTCTTCCGGATCTTCGATTGCAGCCAGGAAACGGGCTACGTCTTTTGGTTCGCAGCTGTATGGATCAAGGTCGCATTTTACGCCAAGAACTCTGGCCATATTGATCAGAGTTTGCAGTTTTTCAGGATCCGGATCTTCATGGATTCGGAACATGCCTGGCAGAGAGTTGGAGTGCAGTTCATGAGCCGTCGCAACGTTTGCGGCAATCATGGCTTCCTCAATCATCTGTTCACTCCAGCCGCGCTCGCGGATCTGGATGTCGACCGGCATGCCTTTTTCATCAAGGATGTAGTACGGTTCTTTGGTTTCAAAATCAATATGGCCGCGTTTCTCGGTCTGTGCTTTCAGCTTCTTGGCAAGATCGGAGAAATCGCACAGCAGAGCGCCGACATGAGCGTATTCCGGTACGCTTTCCGGGTTTTCCAGGAAGGCGTTGACTTTGGAATAGGTTGTCCGCTCATCGGAATGAATGATACTTTCGTAGATCGAGTAGTCTGTCATGATGCCCTGCGGGGAGAATTCCATTTCGCAGGTGAGAGTCAGGCGGTCAACGTCCGGGTTCAGCGAGCAGATTCCATTGGAAAGGGCAAACGGGAGCATTGGAACAACACGGTCGGTGACATAAATCGAAGTGCCGCGCTTGTAGGCTTCCTGATCGATTTCGCCGCCTTCTTTGACATAGTGGCTGACATCGGCGATATGGACATACAGCTTATAGCCGCCAGCAGGAAGTTTTTCGACGGATACAGCATCATCAAAGTCTTTGGTCGAATCGCCGTCGATCGTGACGGTCGGCAGATCGCGCAGGTCTGTACGGCCTTTCATTTCTTTCTTATGAACGCGTTCAGGAAGATCTTCTGATTCCGAGCGGACTTTCTTGGAGAATTCTGAACGGACTTCATTTTCCGCAAGGATTGCGGAGATATCGACACCCGGATCGTTTTCACGACCGAGGATATTTGTGATTTTGACTTTCAGTGGTGCTGTGTACTCGGTGACTTTAACGACAGCTTTCATGCCTGGCTCAATGTTCCAGGCTTTTTTGTTCTGCACGATAAAGGAAGTATGCAGATCCACATCACTGCGGAACTTCATGCCGGTACGTGTCCGGACGAAAACGCCCGGGATATTGGTTACGCCGCGCTGATAGATATGAACGACTTCCGGTTCATTTCCGGAATCGTGGACGAGGACTTCGTCTTTATCCATCATCATGCGGCTGCGATTTTTCGAAACGTAGACTTTCTTATCCGGATTGATGACCGCATATTCCGTAGCTGAAACATCGCGGATCTTGCCGATCATCCATTCATCGCCGTCAATCAGGACGTACGATTCGTGATCGTTGTAAATCAGACGCTCATCTTCGAGTTCGTTGAGCGCCAGACTCAGTTCCTTGACCTCACGGCTGGTTTTGATGCGCATCGCCCGTCCTAAATCTTTCGGGGTCATTGTGCGGTTTTTCTTTAAAAGTTCAATAATCTGTTCCTTCACTTCAAATCCTCCCTTTCCTGTATGAAATGTCGGTATCAGGCAAAATAAAAAAAGGCCGAATGGCCTTAGACAACCTGCAGTGCAATAACAAGTGCAAAGAAGATGATGCCGCAGATCAGAGTTGTATACGAGAGCACCTTTTCGGGGCCGCGTTCTTTCTGTACGGCAAACAGGTTCAGATCACCGCTTCCGGTAAATGCAGCCGACAGACCGTCGGATTTACCGCTTTGCAGGAGGACAAGAATAATCATCAGTCCTGAATCGACCATTAATAAAATATTTAAAAAATTCTCCATAACAAAACACACTCTTTCTTTCTTTTCCCGCACTTAGTATATCAGACAATTGTCTGATCGATGGCTGACAGACGCAGAAAGTCTGCCTCGTCCAGAGAGGCCACAGTCTCATCGGGAATGACTTCCAGTCTCTCGATATCTTCACGGTGATGGACACCGCTTTCAACGAACAGTGTGCGAACCCCGTTATTATAGCCGAGCGCGATATCGGTTTCCAGATTATCTCCAATTAAAACTGCGTCTTCTTTCGAAATTCCCGCATACGCAAGGGCTGTTTCAAGAATCGGCGCATACGGTTTGGCGATCTGGGGGCTTTTCTGTCCGGTTGCATACTCAAACATCGCAACGACCGAACCGTTTCCAACTTCAAATCCTCCCGGTTTGGCCAGGATCCGGTCCATGTTCGTTCCAACCAGTTTAGCTCCATCCAGCAGCAGAGCCAGCGCTTTGGAGTACTTAGCATAGTCGGCCGTTTTATCCAGACCGATGAATACAAAATCGGGATGATCATCCGTGATTTCAAAGCCTTCATCGAGCAGAGCCTGTTTCATGCCATCCTGTCCGATCATCCAGGCGCGGTTTCCCTGATTGAGATGTTTCACATACCTGGCTGCAGCCATCGCCGAATTGACAAAGTCTTCCGCACGGATATCTGTATAGCCCATCCGGTTCATATGGTCTGCATTTTCCTGCGGCGTACGCATGGAGTTGTTGGTCAGAAACAGATACGGAATCTCGTGAGCTCTGCAGAATTCAATTGCACGAATGCCGGCTTCGATCGGCTGAGTTCCCCGGTACATCGTTCCGTCCAGATCAAACATCATCGTTTTTCGTCTGGGACGGGCTGATGCTTCGTTTGTATTATTCATTTCTGTCTTTTCTGTCATTTCTGTTTTCTCTTCCATCGTATTCACCGTATCCTTTCTGTCCTTTTTTGCAGGAGGCTGCTGTTTTAAAATCCTGCGACTGATTGTAAACGAAAAGAGAAAATTCATCCACTTCCTGTTCCAGACAGAAAAAGCAGACAGGACTCCTCTGCTTATAAATGAGGGTTTCTGTCTGCTTTATACATCTGAATGAATGCGAAGATTTGGCCGGGTGCGGGGTTTAGAAAACCTGAACGCCGCCGTACGGACGGATCTGAAGTACATGGCATGCGCCTTCGCCGAAGGTGTTATCCATGGTTTCTCTATAGGTCTCTACGAGATCATTTGGAACAAAGGCCTGGATTGTTCCGGCAAATCCGCCGCCATGAACACGGTGAGCACCTTTGCCATCAAGAGCGAGTTCGCTCAGTGCCAGAGCAAGAGAAACAGCCTGGTTTTTGTAATCTGCCGGAGAATAAATGTTCTGCAGATACTTGAAGGAAGAGGTTCCCGAAGCGAGAATCTGTTTTTCAAAGCCTTCAAGGTCATTGTTCTTGAGAGCCGCTACAGCTTTCTGTACGCGCTTGTTTTCTTCGAACACGTGGATGGCGCGCAGCAGAGCGCGGTCATTATTCAGAGCAGCACGCAGTTCCGGAAGTTTTGCATAGAATTCTTCTTCATCAACTTCGCGCAGAACTGGTTTGCCAAAGAATTCATCAACTTCTTTGAGCTCGAACGGAATGTCCGCATAGTCCTGTGTCAGGTCGGCATGGGATGCATGAACGTCCGTGATGCACAGGGAGGTGTTGAAGTCGGAGAAATCAACATCAACTTTTTCAACGATCGGATTCTGTTTGTCTCTGAAATCGATATGAATCAGACCGCCTACGGAGCAGGCTGACTGGTCCATGAGTCCGCAAGGTTTGCCGAAGAATACGTTTTCTGCGTACTGACCGATTTTGGCGAGTTCAACCGGGTCAAGAGACTGTCCGTTGTAGAGATCGGAGAAGATGTTTCCGATCATAACTTCAAATGCAGCAGAGGAAGACAGTCCGCTTCCCTGAAGTACATCAGAGGTCATGTAGCCGTCAAAACCGCAGATGTTTCCGCCTTCTTCTTTGATTCTGGCAGCAACGCCGCGGATCAGCGCCTGGCTGCTTTCTTTTTCATCGTCATGGACGTTCAGATCGCTCAGATCGATAGGTGGAATGTCATAGTCGTCAGAGAGAACTTTGACGACGCCGTCTTCTCTGGGGGAAACAACCGCAATGATGTCGAGGTTGATGGAAGTGGCAAGGACTTCACCCTGCTGGTGGTCTGTGTGGTTTCCGATGACTTCGCTTCTGCCGGGAACGGAAATGATCTGAACATCTTTATCCCCGTACAGTTCGATAAACTTATCGATGGCTTTCTCGTAGCGCGGTTTCTGTGCTTCTGCGAGAGTGCCATAGATTTCTGTGAGGCGCTGATCCTGCGCCCCGCTCTTCAATTCTTCTCTAAGCTGGCTGGCAATCATATTTTTCTCCTTTGATACCGCTGTCACAGACCTATTCTAACAAACAGAGATACGTTCTTTCAATGTTTAGTAAAAAATGAATAACAAAACTTTTCTTTTACTAAATTTCGACAATCTGCTTTTTTCCTGCGTCATTTCCTGTTAGCGTATGTCTAGATATTTGTGTTCTAAGAGGTGATAGAATGGCCACATTAAAAGATGTCGCGAATTTAGCCGGGGTCTCGAGCGCCAGCGTCTCACGTATTCTGAATAACGACCTCACTCTGAGCGTTCCGCAGTCCACCAGGGACAAAGTTCTCGAGGCTGCTGAAAAGCTTGGCTATGTCAAGAAGAAGAAAAAGACCGAAGTCTCGAGCATGCTTGTCGGAATTGTGCAGTGGGTATCCGCAGAAAACGAAGCCAAGGACCCCTACTACATGAGCATCCGCCAGGGCGTCGAAAACTACTGCTCCAACCACATGATTACAACGATCCGCTGCTTTGCTTCCGAGTTCAACATAAACAAGCGGCTCGATAAGGTAGATGGTCTGGTCTGCATCGGCAAGTTCTCCGAAGAAGCCAGACAGAAAATGATTTCCATCTGTCCGAACATCATTTTCCTGGATATGCGTATTGATTCAATCACAAACTGCTTCATCGTCCCGGACTTCAAAGGCGCGATGCGCAGCGTTATTGATCATTTCGTTTCTGAAGGCCATAAGAAAGTCTGCTTCCTTGGCGGCGTTGAGAAAGTCAATGATCAGGTCTATCCGGACGAGCGTCTGAAGTATTTCCGCCGCTATGCCGCAAAAGCCGATCTTGAATTTCTGCCGTACATCGTCCTGAAGGAATTCTCCAGAGAGTCCGGCTATGAAATGATGAAGTCGCTGATTGATTCGAAAAACATTCCGACAGCCGTTTTCGCTGCGAGCGATCCGATCGCGATTGGTGCCATCCGCGCCTGCCGCGAAGCCAGACTGAATATTCCGGAAGATATTTCAATTATCGGTTTTGACAACATTGACGAGTGCAATTATACGTATCCCCCGCTTACAACGATTTTTGTACCAACCTATGAAATGGGTTCGACCGGCATGCGCATGATTCATGATGCATGGAAGCGCAATGAGATTATCCAGCCAATGGAAATCAAGCTGCCCTGCTACATGATCCGCAGACAGTCTACCCAGGTTCTTCCCGACATCATCGAACTTGAAAAAGAATAAACACCCAAAAGCCGCCTGCTCTTTCCAAATGGAAGCAGACGGTTTTTCTATTCAGGAAATGCGTCGTTAGACAGGAATCTGTACCAACGCAAAAGCGCAGCCCGGCTCCGAAAGCGGAAGCGGACTGCGCTTTATGATTCATTGAATGATCGGCCTGAGACTAGGCGTTTTCGCTGCGGTCGACTTTTTTGAGATCTTTAAGATCAATGTCGGTCAGCTGCTGCTTGCCCATCATGCTGAAGGAAACTTTTGCCTGACGGCTAGTCGGATCTACAGAGACAACTTTGACGATATTGCCTTTGATGGCTCCGTCAAGAACTTCTGCATAGTCACCCGGGATCAGATCGACTGTGACGTTGTCCTGCGGACGGTGCAGACGGCTGAGGACGTTATCGACTTCTTCCTGGCTGACTGGGAATGGTTTGGCACCTTTTCCGCTCGATCCGATAAATCCGGTTACACCCGGAGTATTGCGGACGATGTACCAGGCTTCGTTGGTCATGCGCATGCGCACGAGGATATAGCCGGAGAACAGATTGTGCGTTTTCTTGATTTCCTTGCCGTTTTTGTATTCGGTCTCGGTCTCTTCTGCTACGACGACATCAAACAGAGAGTCTTCAAGACCCATGGATTTGATTCGCTTCTCCAGGTTTTCTTTTACACGGTTTTCCTGTCCCGCGTATGTATTGACGACATACCAATTGATGGATTCATCATTCGTCTTATCTGCTGGCATAAACTATCTTTCTCCTTTGTACAAGAACGCGTCTGTCTGATCCGCGCACGTAATGTTTCTGCTGGAACTGGGCAGAGAGAACCAGAAGGTTTTCAGACAGAATGACCGGAATCGGCAGTTTCTGCTTTATGGTTCCATACAGAATTCATGACATACATGAATTTTACCATTGGACCGGTTTCTAGCCGGCTCTGACTCCCGGATGATTGATCAGAATCCCTGTTCACACTGCTCTTGCCGGTCTCTTTATACAGATCCAGCAGGATAGATACTGTTTCAGGTGCTCATAATTCATCAGCTGGAATCAGCCTAACGAAAACGGCAGGCTTGCGTCCTGCCGTTTGCATGATCTAGATGGAAACAATCCAGCTGATCAGTCCGGATGCGCAGACCTCACAGATGAAGAAGTACAGACCAAACAGGAAGGTAAAAAGAATTACCAGTCCGCTTGACTGCATGAGTTCTTTGAAGGTCGGCCATTTGACTTTTTTCAGTTCAGACCAGATCGCTTTTGGCGAATAGGTCGGATCCTTGATTTCGTTTTCTGCCATAATCTTTCCTTTTCTTTCTTCGCAGCTTACTTGGATTCTTTATGCAAAGTGTGTTTATTGCATTTCGGGCAGTACTTGCGAATTTCCAGACGGCCTGTCTGATTCTTCTTATTCTTTTCCGTTGTGTAGTTGCGGGAAAAGCATTCTGTACAGACCAGAGTAATCTTATCAGCCATTTTCAGGCCCCCTTTGCAAGGATAAAATATACCATTCGTGATTAGGGGTGTCAATTGACGCAACCCTTTCACTAATGGCATCGCACACTCTTTCCATGCCGTACTTCAGGCATTTTCAGGCTGTCTTCCCTGTCCTTCCCTTCGGGTCACCCCCCCCCCGAAAGATCCAGGAGCACCCTGGTTCAGGATGAAGAGGTGGAGGATGAAGGAAGAGCCTGGCTGTACAGCAGCTGCGTATAGCAGTCGCTGCCGCCCGGGATGATCTGGTTCTGATAGCTGTACCAGATCTGCCTGGCATGGTGCAGAGCTGCATCGACACGGTAATAATCGATCTGCAGAATCCGGCTGACGTTCTTCTTGGTATGCCCTGCATACAGCAGTTCCAGAATATGGTTTTCCTGGTCGCTAAGCTTTGGACGGATCTGACTGATGACCTGATCGTACATGACACCTGTCAGAACCGATTCTTCTACGCAGAAGGTTGCCGGCATCTGATACGTGCGGCCGCTCATTTCATCCATCACTGCATCAATCGAAAGCGCAAAGCCCGGCGAGGGCTTGTTCTTGCGCCTGCAGGCCCGGTATAAATCGATGGCCCGTTTTTTCAGATTCTGGATGTAGAACGTTTTAAATGCAGCCTGCTGATCTTCCCGGAAACGGCAGATCGTCTTTTCAAGCATTTCGCAGGCTTCGCACTGCCACTCTTCAAACGGAAAGCGCGGATCGAGATATGTTCGATATATATAACGGATATCAACGGAATACTCGTCAAACAGCAGAGAAAATGCTTCTTCATCCTTCAGATGAACAAGATAGACAAGTTCGTTGCGGTTGACGGGTTCCTTTTTGATGTTTTCTGTTTTTTTCATGATCAGCTCTACAGCTGACCGGCCTCTTTTTCTTTTGCGCTCTGAATCTCATACATGAGAATTCCAGCTGCAACAGACGCATTGAGCGACTGCACAGCGCCGCGCATTGGAATGTGGACTTTAAAATCGCATTTGTTTTTGACGCTGCGGGACATGCCTTTGCCTTCGTTGCCGATCACAAGAACTAACGGACGGTCGTACAGTCCCTTTCGGTAGTCGACACTTGTTTCATCGAAGTCGCTTCCGACAATCCAGTAGCCTTTTTCTTTGAGCTTTTCCAGTGCGGCTGACATCGAGGAAACCGATGCAGCCGGCATAGAGTAAGCGGCTCCGGCAGATGTTTTAACGGCTGCCGGTGTCAGGCCTGCGCCTTTATGTTTGCACAGGATAACTCCGTTGGCACCGCAGGCATCAGCGCTTCGAAGAATTGCACCGACGTTATGCGGGTCCTGAATCTCATCAAGAGCGATGAGAAGCGGATACTTCTGGCAGGCCGAGTTCTGATCGGGACGGTGTTCCGCCTTTTCAATCAGCTCATCGAGCGAGAGAACCGGCAGATCGCGCACTCTTGCAGCAATGCCCTGATGGACACCGCGATCAGAAAGGCGGTCCAGTTCTTTTTTCGAAAGTGTTTTTACACGAAGATTTGCAGGAAGGCTTGCGAGAATTTTCTTCGTTCTCGCGTCGTTCTGTCCGCTCTGTACATAGAGCTCGACAATGTCCTGCGGACTGTCCTTTAGCGTTTCAAAGACATTTTTTCCATAGACAATCATAGCGTTTCTCCAAGATCCATACAGATCGTAAGCAGCTCTTCCATTCTCTCTTCATGATGATACAGAGACAGATAGCCAAACAGGGCCTCAAGGCCCGTGGCTTTCAGGTACGTCTTCAGATCCGCGTTTTTCGCGGGACTTTTGACGTGCGCGTTCCGTCCTCTGCGTACAATTTCTTTCTCGTCTTCATTGAGCAGATCCCTCTCCAGCAATGCGTCGAGGACTTTCGCCTGTCCAACTGCACTGTTGTATTTTGCGGCTGTTTTCTGCAGCACGTCCGGTCTGCATTTTCCGCTTGCAAGGATCGTTTCCCTGACTTTCAGGTTATAAATGGCATCGCCCAGCCACGCGAGAGTAACAGGGTTTTCCATTACGATTTCCATCAGATAATTCCCTGTTCCATCAGCGTTTTGCGGCAGGCATCAGCGCTTTCGAAGTTCTTTTCGCAGACTGCGTTTTTCCAGTCTCTGTACAGCTGTTTCTGCTCGTCCGCTGCATGCTTGAGCTCAAGGTCGATACCTAATACGCCAAGCATTGCACTGAGTGAACTGTAGAGCGACTGAATGCGATCGTAGTCCAGGTCACGTTTGCGCAGTGCGGTATTGAGATCTTTGACAGCCTGCTGAACAGCGGAAATCGCATTTGGCGTGTTCAGATCATCCGACATGGCATCGAGGAAGGCTTTCCAGCTTGCCTCGTCTTTTGGCGCGTTTTCATCAAAACGGTCGGCCAGATCGAGCTGGAACAGTGCCTGCTTCATCGGCTTTCTGACTTTTTCGACTTCTTTTGCGGCGCTTTCCATTGCGGTTTTGGACAGTGTCAGAGGTGCTCTGTAATGGGTGGAGATCATCATCCAGCGGCAGACTGGTCCACCGTATTTGGCGATCAGATCTTTGGCAAGAACAACGTTGCCCAGCGATTTGGACATCTTGTCGAGTTCGCACTTGTCGTTTTCGATGTTGATCATGCCGTTATGAACCCAGGTGTTAGCCAAAGGGGTTCCCCAGGTCATACGTGCCTGTGCCATTTCATTTTCGTGATGCGGGAATTTAAGGTCATTTCCGCCGCCGTGAACGTCGATCAGCGGTTTGCCGAAGACATCGTTGATCATAACGACGCATTCGGTGTGCCATCCCGGACGGCCTTTGCCCCATGGAGAATCCCACTGCACGCCTTTGTCTGTGGTTTTCCACAGCGTAAAGTCGAGCGGGCTTTCCTTTTTATCATTGATCTCGATCCGGCTTCCGGCGTTGAGATCGTCTACATTCTGGTGAGACAGTTCGCCATACGTCTTATCGGCATTGACGCGGAAATATACATCGCCATCCACAGCATATGCAGCGCCTTTGTCTACGAGATCGGCAATAAATGCGATAATCTGGTCCATTGTTTCCGTTACACGCGGAGCATAGTCCGGCTCACGCGCGCCAAGGGCGGAGCGGACGGCTTTGAACTCTTCAATGTAGCGGTCGGTCAGTTCCTTTTCTGTCGTATTTTCTTCAATTGCCCGGGCAATGATCTTATCGTCGACGTCTGTAAAGTTAGAGGCTAACGTAACTTCGTTGCCGAGTGCTTCAAGTGTTTTGCATAAGGTATCAAAGACGACGATCGGTCTCGCATTGCCAATGTGAGGATCGTTATAGACAGTTGGTCCGCAGACATACATGGAGACTTTTCCGTCTTCCATCGGAATGAAGTCTTCTGTTTTCTGGGTATAGCTGTTATAAAGCTTCATTTGTATCACTCCTTGCTGGATTTCCGGTGTATTTTTCAGGATACGCAAAGACTGCAGAAGTGTCTATTCCTGCAGCCGGCTGTTCGAAAGAGTTCAAGGAAAATCAGAGATTGACACCTGTTTTTGTTTTTCTTACAGCGGCGGCTCCTGTAAAAAAAGGAAGCTGAGCTTCCTTGGATAGTTTATCAGATTCCTTAAAGAGCCTTCAGTGATCAGGCTGCCTTCTCAAGCATCGTCTGGCAGGTTGCCTCTTCGGCGGTTCCTTTGAGATGGGCAATAGCCGGTTTAACCCATTTTTTCATATCTGCATAATCCTTATTGTAGGAATACTGCAGAGCAATCAGATACTCAAGCATGCCTGCCGGGATATTAACGCCATCGCCAAGCGGGCCCTGTTCTTCCAGACGGCTATGACGTTCTGTCAGTTCCTTAATATACTTGGATTCTTTTTTGAGGAGAATCGAATACTGGATTTCCAGGTTATGGAACTGCTGCGGAGTTCCGTAAGTTTCAACCATGTCGAGCATGCGTTTTGCTTTTTTGATTTTTCCAAAATCGAGGTAGATGTAGAATCCCTGCTCGCCGAGCTGCGCTTTCTGCTTCTTGCTGAGCTTCATGTTTTCCATGAACGCAAGCTGATCCTCAACCTGTTTCTTATCTCCCATAGCCATGCAAAGAGATAGACGCATCGATTCACGTTCAAAAGCCGTAAAGGTTACTTTTGAGATCAGCGAATCGAGATGTTTTTTAAACGCAGTCACATTTCCCTTGTCCAGATCATTCATCATTCTCTGGTAATACACGCGTTTTACAAGAGGCGGTACGAGGACGACAAGGGCAATGAAGACTGAAAAATAAAGCAGATACATCCAGTTCATTCTTTTTCTCCTGCACTTTCAAACTGTTTGAGATACTCTTTTTCTTCCGAACGGTCATCGCTCTGCGCTTTTTTCGCATCGCGTTCAGCTTTTTCCCGTTTCGCATTTTCAATAAACAGGTTGATCATGAACTCATCAACACCATCTTTACGCATGGTTTCAATATATGCAGCTGTCAGATCATCTGTTTCTTCTGCCAGTCGATTGTATTCATCATCGACCAGGCGCTGTCGAATAGCCATAAATAAATCCTTTCTCTGTTTCCAATATATCCAATGTACAGATTTTCAGGCTGACTCTCAACCTCAACCGGATGCGCTTTCCCCGTAAAACTGCTTCCTGG
>Strawberry_p1__coassemble_1757_pt1 | contig 37872 bp, 38 predicted proteins | sample Strawberry_p1__metabat2_high_PE_023 | metagenome-assembled genome bin Strawberry_p1
CACCTCAGAAAACTTTATAGGCCTGTGCCCACCTCAAGAAATTTTAGATTGTCCAATAAAATCCGGATTCTGCCTCATATATCGTTGCAGGATCCGGATTATTTGTTTGTAAATTTTCAGACAGCTGGCTCGGCCTTCTTTTTCTTAGCGGGTGAAACAGATGCCGGCTTTTTCGCTTTAGGGCTGGATTGTCCCGTCTGTTTTTTCAGCTGTTTTGGTTTTGAAGATCCCGGCTTGCGGGATTTTTTCTTTGCGCCAGCTGCTTTTGCCGGCTTTTCCTCACCGTTTTCTTCCGCGCTTCTGGACGAATGAGAGGCCTGTTCAACGAGCTTCCGGCTGGCCTGTGCTTTCTGCTTTTCCAGTCTGGATGTGCGCAGATCATTGAATTTGGATTGGACGCCTTTAAGAATGTGCCAGTCCTGATTGGCTGCTTTCAGATTGCGGATGCCCTGGTCAAGAACACGGACCGCATCATAGTACATGTTGAGCGAATCATATGTCTGCGCCAGGCGCAGATAGAGACCGGGCGATGACCAGTGTCTGGCCAGAGCCAGCTCATAATGGAAAATAATGCCCTCGTAATCGTTAGCCTTGAAGGCTTTGTCGCCCAGGATCTTGGCGCTTTTCGCATTCATCAGCGTATTGGGCGCTCTTGTTGCGATCTGTCTTCTGGTAAAGGCCAGGAAGATTTTCATCTGTCTTCTGGATGGCTTGTGATCGTTTTTATGGTGTTTATGCTTCGGTTCGGGAATTTCAGTTACAAAGGGAGAAAGGTCCATGGCAAAGTAACGCGCCATGTAGCGGACGATTTCATAGCAGGCATTGACGTCGCTTTCGGGATTGTGATGGTCAATCTCGATGCCGAGATGATCAGCAATGTTGCACAGCTTGAGATCGCCTTTTTTCTGTTTTCCTTTGTAGTAGAACTTTTCCATGATGGCCATCGTATCGATATAATGCGTAGCCTGGATCTTTTTGCCATAGCGTGCCAGATCTTTGTTGAGAACACTGACGTCGCTGAGGGTATTGTGGGCACCGATGATATAGCCTTCATCGAAATAGTGTCCATAGTCCGCCCAGAACTCTTCAATCGTCCGGGCATCCAGAACGTCTTTTCGATGGATGTGGTGAATTTCAATATTGTTTGCGGAAAAGAACGTCTTCGGGTTGATCAGTTCGGTATGACGCAGAACTTCTTTCTGATCTTCAACAACGATCATGGAAATCGCACAGATGCAGTCATTGTTCAGATTCGGGATCTCAACATCCACAAATGTATATTTGCCCGGGTATGGAAAATCGTACATTTCAGTTCCTCCTGCTTTTTGTGCAATCGGCGCATGGTCAGAACTCTGACCGAATGGGAAAGCTATTTTGAAGATGCTGCTTCAGCCAGTGCAAGAGCCTGCATGAAGGCCTCTGGAGAAGCGCATAAAAAAGTCATTTTCGTTTTGCCCGCTTTGATGGAAATCTTGTTTTCTTTGCGGGTAATGGTCATCGCATTCAAAGGATGCGAAAAATGGAAGTTTTCATCCAGGCAGACCAGGCGCTGATCTGTCAGATAAAACAGATACGGTTCTGAATTGTAGAAATCTGTCCGCATCTGATCGGTCCAGAAGAGCTTTTCGCCGGTTCGAAGCTTCAGTTTGCCCTTCAGCTTCGGTATCTGTCCGGCTTCGAGCGCTTTTATTGCTTCAGGGTCAAGAACGGACTGAACTTCAGGGCGTTTTGGCTGTTTCTTTTTCGATGAATGAAACAGGAACAGATAGATGGACAGGACAAACGCAAAGCCGGCAAGCCAGAGTGTCCAGGTTGGATCCTGTTCCATCAGACACAGTGCTGCAAAGCCGCCGGTTATGGCCATCAGAGTCAGCAGGATAGTTTTTTTCGCAGTCTGGTTCATATAACTGACATTCTAGCATGTTCATCTTTCTGCGTCCTGCGATGCCTGGCAGAGACCATTTCTGGAGTGCGTGCGAAAAAGGGAAGGTCTCTGATTCTCCCTTCCCTGCAGTGCAAAATTATCCAAGTACTTTTTTGGCGTAAGAGCAGACCGGAATGACCGGAACGCCCTCTTTTTCTGCTTCGTCGGAAACCATCAGCACCAGATTTCTGGCAATTCCCTGTCCGCCGTACTCAGGAAGCACTTCGGTATGAACGATTGCCCATCCCTGATCGGTTACGACATACTGGCAGACACCGATCTGCGTATCGCCGTCATAAGCAGCGCTCATATTCTGATCCTTTAAAAACTCATAGCGAATCATGGTCTTCATCTCCTGAATTCTACCGGTTACTGTTTTCAGTATATGCCTGCACGAATCGAGGCAGAAGTGAGATACAACAACTGTTTTTCACGCAGATCTATACGAGCGTCGAATCAGAGTACTGTGTCTTATCCGGCAAAAAAGCACTGAACAGAACGGTAAGGTTCCATTCAGTGCTTTTCACTGACTAGAGTGCAGAAGGATCTGCCTGTACAGGGGTAGGATCTCTGTAACGGTTTAAAGGCGCCTTTTCAATCGGGAGCAGGTATTCAGGAGCCGCTTCGCGGATGGAAAGAATGTTCCGGCACCACTGCAGAAAGATTTCGGCGTAATCGAAGGCACCGTTTTTGGCAGCCCAGATAATCGCCAGGCCGTTGTTGAGTTCAAGAATTGCGGAAGCAAGATGCTCTGGCGTATCTATGTTTTCAATGTAGCCTTTTTCCTGCATCATGCGCAGGCAGTCAACAATCATTTTCTCCATGCTTGTACTCTGGCTTGAAGAATAGCCAGGGTCCTTGAACATGTACGTCCGGTAGACAGCATACAGCTCAGGTCCCATTTCTTCGGTAATGCCATGGAAGGTATTGAGCAGCCGCTGAAATGCAACAGCCGGCTTGTCATCATCAAGCAGCTCCTTAGCGGCTGGAAGCGCCTCTTCGGTTTTCTGCTGGAAATATTCAACAAGAATCATCTGCTTGCTGGAAATATGGTTGTAGAAGGTCGGTTTGGTGACCTGGGCTTTTTTGCAGATATCATCTACGCTGACTGCGTCATATCCGCGTTCTTTAAAGAGCGCCAGGCCGGCGTTTACAATGGACTGTCTTCGCTGCGCAGCTTTCATCGCCATACCTCCTCCTGCCGGATGCGAAAGAGCGTCTTCAGTCCGTCATGGAAGGTCTGAAGGCTCGCATCACGGTTGCCTAATGCAAATTTTGATCCGCTTCCAAGAATACAGCAGCAGACAAGATCACAGATCTCATCAGGCGGCAGATCGATCCGGAGCAATCCCTGAATCTGCTCTGTAGACAGCAGAAGAATCATCCGGTTTCTCCAGCCATCATCAATCAGATCATCAATCGCATTTTCCTGGATCAGCACCTGATACAGATCACTGAGCAGCCTGGTGCCATAGGCGGTAAATGTTTCAATAATTTCGTCCACCAGATCGAGAAAGCAGCTGACTGGATCATTTTCCAGCTGCTCTAAATCCTCCTGGGAAAGGACAGCCTCGCGATTGGCCGGCTTATAGAGGTGTATCAGCAATTCATGTTTTTTGAGATCCGCCGCATAGAAGGTCGGCTTCGATATCCCGACTTTTGCACAGATTTCATCAATGGATACAGCGTCGTATCCTTTTTTGAGGAACAGTTCTTTGGAGGCATCATAGAGAGCCTGGCTTACCGCTTTTTTCTTTCGCATTGCAGTGTCCCCGATCTGTTGTGCAGCGCCGTTCATGAAGAACGGACGTCTGCTTACTGATCGCAGTATAACATGCTCAATTTTTGACTTTTTCACACCCTGTAAGCAAAAAGGATAAAAAGAAAAAAACATTATGATTCATTTTCCATAATCTGCAATTGATTTCCTTCCGGAGGATACTTCGGAATTATGCAGATTTAACTTCTTTGTAAATTTAAAGATTCCCATAAAAAATGTACGAATTTCCTCACTTTTTGGCATGATTCTTATTCACATTTGTAATATGCGGGTTTCTGCCTGTACTGCGCGGGAAACGTACATTACGCAGCGAAAAGAAAAGAAGAACGGATCCGCTTATGCAGCATTTCCGTTCTTCTTCATTCTCTTTCATCTTCCTGAAAACATTTTTCAGATGCTGCAGAAAAGTCTGATCAGGACTGTTTTTAATACTGTCGTCCTGCTGCAGAACAGATTTACTCTGCAGATTCCCTGGCGCTTTCGGCTTTTTCAGCGTCTTCGCTTTCGTCTTTCCAGCCGCCGGCAATGGCTTTCTGTTTCCAGTATTTTGCCTTGGCAAGATCCGGCGTGGCTCCAAAGCCTTTTTCATAGATCATGGCAAGATCAGCCATCGACTGAACATCGCCGTTCATCGCGGCAAGCAGTGCATAGTCAAAACCGGTACGGTAGTCGATGCCATGGTCATAGGCTTCATGCAGATAGATGCGCTCGGCAAGAATCTGCGAATCCACATCAGCCCAGTTGGCTGCCTGACGGATCAGCGGCATGGCGGATGTCAGATCGCCCTGTTCAAGAAGGGCAGTATATTCACGGACGACGTCTTCTACGATTTCCTGACTCATTTGCCGGCCTTCTCTTTGGCGTCGACAATCGCGTCAAGATCTGCATTGAGCGTTCTGGCAAATGTATCGAAAAGTTCGCTGACTTCTTCCTGCTGTTTCAGGTTGAAGGCGTCATATTCATTGGCCTGGCGCAGCAGTTCGTTCATCGGCAGAATCGCATACATCTTCACGCCTTCAAGACCTTCGAGATTCTTGAAGTTTCCGTTTTCATCAACCGGATAGAAGTTGATGCGCTCTTCGCAGTGCGGACATTTCATGTACGCCATGTTCTCGACCATGCCAAGAACAGGGATTTCCATCTTTTCGCACATGCGTACAGCTTTGGTAACGATCATGGAAACCATAGCCTGCGGCGTGGTGACCATGACAACACCGGTCACCGGCAGATCCTGCAGGATGGTCAGTGCGGTATCGCTTGTTCCTGGCGGCATATCAATCAGAAGAACATCCAGTTCGCCCCAGAGAACGTCGGTATAGAACTGCTTAAGCAGGTTGGAAACAATCGGACCTCTCCAGACAACCGGATCGGCTTCGTCCGCCATCATGTAGTTCAGAGACATTGTTTTAATGCCGTCTTCGCTGACGACAGGAAGAACAAAATTACGTGCATCGGAATAAGCCTGTTCACCCTGCAGTCCAAGCAGACGCGGGATGGACGGACCAGTTACATCGGCATCAAATACGCCAACCGACAGTCCCATGCGACGGAGTGCGCGCGCTAAAAGAACAGTTACCGTCGATTTGCCGACGCCGCCCTTGCCGGACATGATCGGTACAATCGCACGGATTTTATTTTCCGGATTTGGCTGCACGCCGCAGCTCTTCGGATCTTTTGAACATTTGCCCGCAGACGGGCATCCTTCACAGCTCATCGTTAAACCTCCTTATATAAGATGCGTCGGTCAAATCTGACCGGCATCAAATCATGACTGACCATCCGGTGTTTCTGATTTTATTGTCTGCCGGATACAGTCAGTCTGCTCTAACAATTCTAACGCATGATTCAGTCAACGTATACGAATTATATCTTCCGGCACTCTTCATTCCCTGCACTCTCAATCCGTATGATCTGCGCTTTCTGGCTTTTCTCCTGTCTGATCGATCTGGCTGTCTGTCGTCCTTCCAGTATTTCCAAAAAGATCAGGAAGCGCGGAATCGACGGTCTGTCTGAGCCGGTGCGAATCGATATGGGTATAAATCTGCGTCGTGGAAATATCGCTGTGACCAAGCAGTTCCTGCACCGTACGCAGATCGACTTCATGCTCGACAAGTCTGGTCGCATAGGAATGGCGCAGGGTATGGGCCGAGGTCGATGGAGAAAGCGAATGCTCCATGGCGACTTTCTTGCACAGCCTGTAGACATACTGCCGGTTAAGCGGCTTTCCCTGTACAGTCACAAAAAAGCGCCCTGAACACGGTGGAAGCGGCGAGCGGACAGTGTCTCTGTATTCTTTCATCTGCCTGGCGCACGCAATGCTGATGGGAATTATGCGTTCTTTATCGCCTTTTCCAATCACGCGGATGGAGTGCTGATCAAGCGCGACCCGCCGGTCTTCTAACGTACACAGTTCACTGACCCGCAGTCCAGTACAGTAGAGCGTCATCAGAATTGTCCGGTCAAGAATTCCCCGTTCATCGTTATCAAAGCTTTCAAGGATTTCATCCATCTGCTTTTCACCGATCCAGGATGGCAGATGGCGGCTGACGGATGGCGAGCGCAAAGAAAGCGTGATGTCCTTGAAGTCAAAGCGCAGATTTAAAAACAGATAGAACGAACGGATGGTTGAGCAGAGTCTGGCAACGCTTGCGTTTTCATACCGCACCATCAGCCGGTCAATCACCGCCTGCAATCCGGCTTCATCAAGATCAAAAGGCGTCCTGCCGATTTCCTTGCATCCTTCTTCAAACAGGCGCAGATCATTTTTCTGCGCCTGTATTGTTGCCATGGAAAGGGCTCTTGCGTTCTGCTCATAGGCAAGATATTCCCGGCACACCTGTTCATAACTCATAGCCATTATTCTGCTTCATCCGGGCTCTGTGTTTCTGTTACAGCCGGATGGAGTCCTGTTTTTGGCCGGCTGGTGCGGTCATACCACTTCGGCGGCTCAATCTCCATTGCACACGTTCCTTCTTTGACCGCTTCAAGAAGGATCGCACTGGCTGCGCTGCTTTTTGCATCGTAGGCAATCTGCAGTCTGGATGGACAGAGCTTCGCCTTTTTTAAGGCATCCATCAGCTCAGAAAGACGGTCCGGTCGGTGCACACAGGCAAATTTTCCATTGGAGCGAAGCAGTCTGGATGCACTCAGGCACATGCCTTCCACATTGAGATCCGCTTCAAACCGGGCCCGCTCTTTTGAAGTAAGAGTCTGTGCCTGCTTATCCGGCGGAAGCGGAAAATAGGGCGGATTGCAAAGGACCACATCAAATGATCCAGCTGAAAGATCAAGATCCGGATTATTTACGGAACCTTGAATGATCTGCCAGTCGCCATGAGCAAAGGAAGAGAGATTGTATTTTGCCAGTTCTGCCGGCTGTTCCTGAATTTCAATCCCGCAAAGAAAAGCCGGAGAAAACTGATCGAGATAGAGCAGAATCGCACCGTTATTGCAGCCAATCTCTGCTACCCGTTTTCCTTTTACAGATGGGGCAAACAGGGCAAGAGCGGCACTGTCGGAGTTGAAGCAGAACGATTTGGGATCCTGATACAGGCGCAGCGATGGATCAATAAAGTAATCCAGGCGAAGTCTGGTTTCCGGCTTATTCATGCTCTTTTCCATTCCTGCCCTGCCCCTGCTGAGCGGTCTCTGTATTGGTCTTTGTATCGCTCTTTGTACCGGTCTCTTTTTCTTTCTCTTTAAGAAGATCGCCAAGATGCATCAGCTTTCCTCCGTCTAGTTTTGCGTTGAGATCATCGAGAACGGAATTGCTGACTTTCTGCGGCAGATCAAAAAGCGAGGGCTGAACAATGATCTTGTCTTCATCCTGCAAAGAGCCTACCGATACGCCGATATGACGGTAGCCCACCGGTTCAAATTCCTGATAGAGCAGGCCGCTGACCGCTTCGTTGATCACAATCGGATCGCTGGTATAGCCGGAGAGTTTTGCACTGCACACTTTATTGCGGAAACTGCCATCGCGCAGAACCAGAGAGACCTGCATTCCCTTTTTATGCTTGCGCTGCATGTTGGCGCAAAGCTCCTGAATGAGCAGGTGCAGCTGGGTCTGCAGATCCTCAATCGAATACAGATCCGAAGGGAATGTGCGGGAGTGTGAAATCGATTTGCGGGTTGTCGAGTAAATCAGCTCATCGGAAGACTGACCATGAATACGGCGTTTGAGGTCATACCAGGAGTTTTTAAAAATCTGCTCGCAGATGGCTTCATTGTCCGGGTCGGCCAGATCGCCGATTGTTTCAATGCCGGCTTCCTTCAGACGCGGTACGGTTTTTGCACCCACGCCGATACAGGCTTCTACAGGAAGCGGATAGAGCTTGGAGGGAATATCCCGTTTGCGAAGAACCGTCAGACCCATGGGCTTATGCATATCAGAAGCCATTTTGGCCAGAAAGCGGGTCGGTCCGACGCCGATCGAGCATTTCAGTCCGAGCTCTTTATAGACCCCCTGCTGGAGCGTTACCGCAAGATCGAGCGGACGGGGAAATTTGCCGATGATCTCAGTGACATCCGCAAAGCATTCATCAATAGAGAGAATTTCAATTTTCGGACAGTAGCGGCGGATGTACTGGAAAAACTGATTGGAAAGTGAGCGGTAGTATTCATGATCAGGCGGTACAAGGCGCAGGTCGGGGACCATCGCCAGCGCCTGCATGACAGGCATGGCTGAATGCAGACCAAGCGCTCTTGCCGGATAGTTACAGGTCGACAAAACGCCTCTTGCGCTGTTCGAGCCGATGCCGAGCGGTTCATCCTTCCATTCGTGATGACGCAGCTCTTCAGCAGAAGCGAAAAAGGCGTTTAAATCGATGTGAAAAAGCACTTTAGCCATGACGGACTCTCTGCGCCAGTTCGCGCATGCTTTCTACGCTCTTGGCATCCGCCCCGCCAGAAGCCATAATGGCCAGCTCTTCAAAATGCTCGTCTTCATTGAGTTTTGCGACATGGGTTGTCGTCGTATCGCCATCGGTCGATTTCGACACTCTGTAATGATCGTCCGCCCAGACGGCAACACTTGGCAGATGCGTGATGCAGAGTACCTGATACTCTTCAGCGAGCGCATGCATCTTGCTGCCCATTGCCAGAGCGACTTTGCCGGAAACACCGGTATCGATTTCGTCAAAGACAAGCGTTCCGATGCCGTTTTCAGCCTGGAAGACCACTTTTAAAGCGAGCATCAGACGCGAAAGCTCACCGCCCGAAGCTGATTCACGAAGCGGACTTGGTGCCTGCCCGGGGTTCATGGATGCATAGAACTCAATGGCATCCATGCCGTCAGCTGCCGGGTTCTTCTTGTCAAAATGAATTTCAAAAACGCAGTTTTCGAGCATCAGATCTTTTGCATGGCCTTCAATCAACGACTTCAGTTCGCCGACCACAGCCTTGCGCGACTGATGGAGCCTGCTGGCCAGCTTTGTATAGGCAGCCAGCGCTTCCTTGCGCTCTTTTTCCAGACGGTCAAAAAGATCCTGACGGTGGAGAATCCGGTCGACCTGCTCATTGAGATCTTTCTGCGTTTCCAGCATGGCTGCGTAGCTGCCGCCGTTTTCCTTGAAAATCTGGCGGATCCGGTATTCGCGCTCATGCATGCGGTCGAGCGAATCGCCTTCCGCAAAGAAGTCGTTTTTAACATCCGAAATCCGCTCGAATACATCCTGGATCTGAAAGGACAGATCCGAAACCTGCTGGCCGAAACCGTCTTCTGTTTCGTTGCGCTTTAAGGCACCCGAAGCCTGCGCAAGCAGGTCCTGAATGCCGCCTTCTTTGCGGTAAAGATAGAGCGCTTCGCTCATGCCCTCAAACGCTGCCTGAATCTGTTCAGCCTTTTCGATTTTCTTTTCAAGCGCTTCCAGTTCCCCGTCTTTAATCCGGGCTTTTTCGATCGCATTGAGCCGGTCGGTAATCGCCTTGAGTGCCTGATCGGAGAAGGTCTCGTTTTTCAGCTTGCGAATCTTAGCGAGAATAGCCCGCAGATTTGCATACGCTTTTGCGGTCTCTTCTTTAAGCGCATCGTTTTTTGCATAGCGGTCCAGCAGCGACAGCTGAAGGTTCGGGTCCATCAGACGGATGGTATCCATCTGCGAATGGATATCGACCATGCGCGAAACGATCGAAGAAACAAACGCATTGGTCGTTGCTCTTGAGTTGATGAGCATCCGGCTTTTGCCATTGGCATTCACAATGCGGGTGATGATGATTTCATCTTCGACATCAAAGCCGTTTTCCTCGAGCAGGTCGATGACTTCCTGCGAGGGTCCGCTGAGAATCATCTGCAGAACGGCTTTTTCTTTTCCTTTGCGCACGGCGCCTCTGGAAATACGGCCGCCCGAAATAGCGGCAATCGCATCAATCAGAAGGGATTTACCTGCACCGGTTTCACCAGTAATGACTGACATGTTCTGACGAAAATCGATTTTCGCTTCATCAAAGAGGATGTAGTCTTTTACGCTGAGCTCTTCAATCATCCGTGTTCCCCTTCCTGTTTTCTCTTTCCTGCATAGACGAGATATTCCTGGTTGCCGCTGCGGCCGATCACCGGCGAGGGGATCGAACGGACCCTGTCATATCTCGTTTTCAGAAAACCGCTCACTTTTTCGAGGGCTCTCTGCTCGTCCTTTTTATTTCGAATGACGCCCTTCTTGTTCAGGGCGCTTTTTGAGCATTCAAACTGCGGTTTGACCAGCACGACCATCTCTTCAGGAACAAACTGTGCAAACAGCGGTTCAAGAATCGAGAGGGCGCTGATGAACGATACATCCATCACGACAAAATCAACGGGCTCGTCAAACCAGTCTTTCTGAATCGTACGCGCGTTGACGCCTTCCATCTCAATGACACGCGGATCTTCTTTAAGAGAAGGCGACAGCTGCAGATGACCGACATCCAGGGCATAGACCCGTTTTGCACCATGTTCAAGAACGCATTGCGTAAAGCCGCCTGTACTGGCGCCGATATCGAGAACCGTGCGATCTTTGCAGTCGATGTCAAAAGCATCAATGGCTGCAAGCAGCTTGCCGCCGGCTCTGGAGACATAATCGTGTTCGGCTTCCTGCACGCGGATTTCATCGGTTTCACTGACTTCAAAAGCAGGCCGGGATACAGCTTTTCCGTTGACAGAAACCCGTCCGGCTTTAATGGCGTCCGCAGCCCTGGTGCGTGAGCCTAGGTGCGGGGCAAGATAAAGATCAAGACGCATGAGCTTTCAGCCTTTCAAAGAGATCATCGATCGACACGCCCTGCTCATGGCGCAGCTTTTCGATATTTCCCTGTTCAATAAAGCCGTCTTTTAATGTCAGCACATCAATACAACGGCCTTTGGTCGCCGCAAACGCCTGCAGCACCTGCGAGAATCCGCCCTGGGGGCTGTCTGTTTCAAACAGCGTCACAGGCAGACCGCTCTCGAGCAGTTCGGTAAATACTTTCGTATCAAATGGCTTGAAGAAGCGTGCATTGATCACGCGAAGCGGCATGTTCTCTGCTTTTGCCTGCTCAAGAATCCGGTCGACATCCGGTCCGTAGGCAATGACGATCTGCCGATCGGCCTTGTCCGGCATCGAAGAAAATGAAGTCCACGTTCCGGTTTCAATTGTATGGAACGTGCGAGTCGGGCGGAATGGCATTTCACCTTTGGGATAGCGGATAAAATACGGCTGCTTCTGTTTAAAGCCGCTGTAAATCAGATCCTGTGCTTCACGGGCATCTTTTGGCTGGCAGACGACAACGCCTGGAATGGTATTGAGAAACGCAATGTCATAAATGCCCTGATGCGTATCGCCGTCTTCTCCGACGATGCCTGCCCGGTCGATTCCAAAGACAACCGGCAGATTCATTCGTGCAACATCGTGGAGGACCTGATCATAGCCGCGCTGCAGAAAGGAGCTGTAAATCGAAAGAAATGGATGCAGACCGCCTGCAGCCATGGCTCCGGCCATTGTGACCGCATGCTCTTCGGCAATGCCGGTATCAAAGAAACGATCCGGATAGCGGCGCGCAAAGGGCAGCAGTGCGCTTCCTGTGGCCATCGCCGGTGTCATCACAGCAAGTTTCGGATCCGTTTGGGCGAGTGTTTCAAGTGTCGAAGCAACGACCTGCGACCAGGAAGCCATTCCTTCCGTGCTCTTCTTTCGCGGCAGGCCGGTATACAGATCAAAAGGACCTACGCCATGCCAGAAACCGGTCGTATCGTTCTGTGCAGGCGGATAGCCTTTGCCTTTGATTGTTACGACATGAACGACGACCGGTCCGTCTTTTTCCCTGGCTGTCTGGAAGGCATTGATCAGTGCAGGCAGATCGTGTCCGTCAACCGGTCCGATGTAATCAAGATCAAACTGGGAAAAGATCGGCGCATCCACAACGCGGTGCTTGATGGCATCTCTTCCCCGCTTGAGAAAATGAAGAATCTCCTGGCCTGTTTCTGAATTTGAAAGCGAATGGCTCAGATCCCGTTTGGTCTCGCGATACACCCTGGAGGTGCGCAGACGGGTAATCGAGCGTTCAAGACCGGAATCATTGGGCGAGATCGACATCGTATTGTCGTTAAAAATGATAATCATCCGCCGCTTCTGCCGGCCAAGATCATTGAGGGCTTCAAGGGCCATGCCTGAGCCGATTGCCCCGTCGCCGATAACCGAGACGACATTGTAGTCTTCATGAAGCAGGTCACGGGCTGCCGCAAAGCCAAGTCCGGCTGAAATGGATGTAGAAGAGTGACCGGATTCCCAGGGATCCGCCTCGCTTTCCTTTCGTTTCTGAAAGCCGGAGAGGCCATGAAACTGCCGGAGCGTATTGAACTGACTCGCCCGGCCGGTCAGGATTTTATGTATGTAGCTCTGATGCCCGACATCAAAGATCAGCTTGTCTTTGTATGGATTAAAAACATAATGCAGAGCAATCGTCAGTTCGACCGCCCCGAGATTGCTGGAAAGATGGCCGCCGGTTTTCGATAGGGAATACAGAAGAAACAGACGGATCTGCCTGGCAAGCTTTTCAAGCTCCGGCATGCTCATCGACTGAATCTGTTCCGGAGAGTGAATCTCCCTGATATTCATGCCGCCTTTCCTCCTTTCTTGCGCAGTCCGAAATGCACTGCGCTTTTTAATCAGAGCATGCACTCTGGCTCTCTGATCTGTGCTGCTTCCATCGTTTCTTCCTCTTCTTTGATGGAAACAGAACTGTATAAACAGCATCATCTACGAATTTTCGCAGTACCTGTTCGTCAATTGTACGGGATTTCGTTCAAAAAGCACAGGAAAAGGCTGAGCAGCAGCGAATCCGGCCTGTTCATCTGTGTGTTCAGACATTCTATTTTATCGGATTCTATGCCGGATCAGCCTTTTCTTTTCTATGTTTATTGAACTTACAGTTAATGCGTCCGGTTCTTCATTGTATCGAAAAGGGCGCGAACCGGAGCGCTGTCAATCTGCATGGAAGCCAGCTGCCCTTCGATGTCCTCAAAACCGGCGGCAACCCGTCTCTTTCCTTCTTCCAGTCCGAAGAGCGAAAGTGCAGTTGCCTTATTGTTGCCGGCATCTGAGAGCGATTTGCCCATCTGCTCTTCGCTCGATTCCCGCTCAAGCAGATCATCCTGGATCTGAAAGAGAATGCCAAGCGTACGTCCAATAGAATCCCACGTTGGAATATCCTGGGGTGCATCGCAGAGGATTGCACCAGCTGCAAGGGGCAGCTCAAACAGACAGCCGGTTTTGTACTGCTCGATTTCTTCGAGCTGCTCAAGACTTACATGCCCGTTGTCTTCGGCAGCAAGATCGAGATCCTGTCCAAGACACATGCCCGCTGCACCGGCTTTTCTGGCAAGCAGTGCGCAGAGCTTTCCGGCTTTGGCCGGATCCGGCGTATCGGCTGCATTCTGGAAGGAGAGAGTCTGCAGCGCATCGCCGGCAAGCAGTGCGACAGTATCGCCAAACTGTACATGGCAGCACGGACGGCCTCGGCGCAGCGTATCGTTGTCCATTTCCGGCATGTCATCATGAATCAGCGAATAGGTGTGCATCATTTCGATTGCACATGCCACCGGCAATGCAGCATGCCAGTCCTGACCATAGGCATCCATCGCTGCAAAAAGCAGCATCGGACGCAGACGCTTTCCGCCGGCTAAAAGCGAATAGCCCATCGCTTCGCGGATGCGGGAAGGCGGAAGCTGTTCAATCTGTCTGGAGAGCTCTTCTTCAAGAACTCGAAGACGTACATCGTGTTCAGGCATGTGCTGCTCCACTGTTATTGTTCTGCATCAGAACATCAATTTCATTCTGGAACGAATCGAGCTGATTCTGGCAGTACTGAGAAAGCAGAAGACCTTCCTTGAAGCTGTTCATCGCCTGCTCCAGGTCCATATTCGGGTTGTTTAAAGAGGCGACGATCTGCTCAAGACGGCTCATCGCCTGCCCAAAGCTCAGCGGCTGTCCATCCGGACCAAGCGGTGCGGCAGAAGTCTGCACATCAGGCTGGTTAGTCATGAAATAACTCCTTTCGAGCGTGCATTGACTCTCCGTTCCAGATGAATCCGGAAAACAGATTCAGACAGAACAATCGAATGCACAGGGATATTGAGAAGAACGGGTTCAGAGCAGTCAGGCATTTCTGAACCCGTCATAATTCATATTCAAAATTAAATACAAACAGAAATGAAAAATCAGAAAGAACAGACCGGAAAGAATAACCCGGAAAACCAGCCGCGACTAGTTCCGCGGACTGTTTTCGCTGTCTGTATCGTTAAACACGTCTTCAACGCGTGCCGATGCTCTGCCTGAAGCAAACTGCACATCGACAAGATCCTCTTTATGAAGTGCAGAAGCATCCGAAACGATCTTTCCATTGTGCGTGACAATGGAAAAGCCGCGTTCAAGGGTACGGGTCCAGGAGAGCGCATCAAGAAGCTGACGCTGTGACGCAAGGCGGCTTCGCTGATCGACAAGCAGTGCCTGCATGGCGTTTTTAAGCTGAAGCGTGCGGGTATCGACCACTGCTTTTTCTTTCTGAACGCGAACGGAAGGCGAAACGGAATAGAGCATCGCCATATCATTGTTCAGACGCGTCGTCTGGTTCATCAGCTGACTGGACATCCCATTTTCCAGCTGTACGTTCAGCAGATCGAGTTTTCGCTCGGCTGAAGCAAATTCGTTTTCAAAACCGGAATGCAGCTTCTGCACCAGAAGACTCAGCCGGTCTGCCCTGGACTGGACGAAGGTCTGCGGACTGCTTAGCGGTGAAGAAGCAACAAGGTATGCCAGTCTTGCCTGGGCATCCTGCAAACGATACTGCGTACGGTCGACAAGCTGCTGAGTAAGCGTATGGAGTCTGTGACGGACTTCCCGCTGATCAGGCGTGACCCATTGGGCTGCTGCTGTTGGTGTCAGTGCCCTATGGTCTGCTGCATAGTCGGCCAGGGATGTATCGATTTCATGACCGATGCCTGTGACGGTATACGTCTTCATCCTGGCAAGCTGGCGGACAATGGATTCATCGTTAAAGCAGAAGAGGTCTTCAAAGCTTCCGCCGCCGCGGATCAGCAAAACAGCATCTGAACCGGACTCATCCGCTTTTTTTAAGGCTTCGACGATTTTTGGCGCTGCATCCTGTCCCTGAACGGGTGCAGGAAACAGTTTGACCTGAAGCACCGGCCAGCGGTCATGAATGGTTTTGAGCGCATCTTTAAGCGCTGCAGTCGTTTCGCCAGTGACAATCGCGATCGATCGGATTTCGGCAGGCTTTGGTTTTTTTCGCTCCGGGGCAAACAGTCCCTCGGCTGCCAGTCTTGCCTTGCGCTTTTCGAGTTCGACATAGAGAGCACCGATTCCATCAAGCTGCACATCATTTACATAAAGATTGAGCTTGCCGCCTTCTTTGTAAATGCCAAGGCTTCCCTGTACGAGAACCGCCATGCCATCTTCCAGCTGAAAATCGAGCTTTGAAGCGACTGTGCGCCACATGACGCAGGCCAGCAGGCCATGCTCATCTTTAAGATCGAAATAGCAGTGTCCGTTTCTTTGGTATTTGACACCGGAGAGTTCGCCTTTGATCAGAACGCCTTTGAGATTGACGTTGTCACGCAGAAACGCATTGACGCTTTCGACGACCGCCGAAACCGCAATGGTACGCATTATTCGTTTGGCAGCGAGTCAAGAATCGCATTGATCAGTTTTGGCGATTCTGCGTCGCAGTATTCTTTGGTCAGCGTGATGGCCTCATTGATTACCGCTGCTTTCGGGGTTCCGTTTTCGAGAATCTCCTGCGTGCTCATCAGCAGGATGGCCTGTTCAAGCAGAGGCAGACGCTCAAATGTCCAGTCGGAACGGAGCTTTTTGGAGAGCAGCTCAATGTATTCGTCCTTGTTTTCAATCGTCCCGACCGCAAGGGAATACAGATAGCCGTTGACTTCATTTGAGCCGTCAAGCACATCATAGAGTGCCCGGCGGATATCCTTGCCAAGCAGCAGGTTCTGGTAAATCGCCTCGAGAGCGATCTCGCGCATCTGGTGACGGTTAAATGGAATCCTGTATTTGAGCATCAGCTTGCGGGGAAGAGGAATCTTCTGAACGAGAGCTTCCTGAATGTTGACAGGAATCTCGTCGAGACGGTCTTTAATTGCGTCGTAAATGTACGGCGAAAGGTTTTCAAGGCCTTCCTGGAGTTTCTCCGGGCTCATGGCTTCCACATCGGCCAGTGTCTTTTTCTGTTTCATCGAGAACGGTCCTTTCAAAAAATGGGGAAATCCGCCGATTTCCCCTAAAAGATAAATCCGACGACCTGAATCTGAACGGATTCCGGCTTGTAGTCGGTCATGAATTCAATGCTTTCGAAAATCTTCTGCTGCAGCTGGGCACAGACATCTGTGACATTTGCGTTTGCGCTGACGCGGACCGGAATGGATATATACAGTTTTCCGTCCTGAATCCACGATAGCTTCTCTGCATGGAAGACTTTGGAACTTTCCGCCGTCTGCGCATCTTTGCTTTCATCAATTACGTTGCGTGCAATGGCGGAAAATACGGACTTGTTATAGACGATGGATCCATACTTGTCCTGAACTTTCATTACGCTGTTTTCATTTGGCATAGTTTTCACCTGTCTTTTCGGTCTCAGTATACCATCGGCGCCATTGAATCTCCAAAGAATGCCGCACCATGGAGATGGGCAGCAGGAGCCGGCATCTGTTCCCAGTATAGCCGCAGGCGCGTTATCAGCCATTCAATTTTGCCTGTAATCTCTTCACTGCCCGGCTGGATCTGCGTCTTCGCTTTCAGCTGGAGCGGCAAGTGCCTGCAGCGACTCTTCATCAATTTCCGGTTTTGCGCGCCAGAGCTTTTCAGTGGCTTCCAGAAGATCTTTTAACGGTTCAAGTGCAGGTCTGGTTGCTTTTGCATCACGTTCGAGCTGATCGGCCAGATCCTCTGGGGAGGCAAAACGGATTTCCTGACGCAGGCGGTCCGCAAAGAAAAAGCGGACAGGTTTCCCGTAGATGTCTTCATGAAAATCGAGGATGAAGGCTTCGACAGTCTTTTTCTTATTGTTAAAGGTCGGATTGCGTCCGACGTTGATCATCGCCGGCAGAAAGCGCGTGCCGCTCTGCACGTATCCGGCATAGACGCCGGAAGCAGGCAGGATCTCTTCAGAAGAGAAGCCAAGATTTGCGGTTGGAAAGCCAAGCTGTCTTCCGCGCTGATAGCCATGGGTGACCGTGCCGCGAATCGAGTAGAAGCTGCCAAGAAGCTCAGCGGCTTTTCGCATTTCTCCAGCCTCAACGAGCGCTTCAATGCGCGAGCTTGATATTTTTGCGTGTTCGCTCTGAATCTGTTCAATGACATGGACATGGCCTTCAAAGGCTTTTGAGAGCGTTTCTGTCGTTCCGCTTCCCTTGCGTCCATACGTATAGTCAAACCCGCAGACGATCTCCTGAATATTCAGACCAGCCAGGAATTCATGAAAGCGTTCGTTCGACCAGCCGGCAAATTCTTTCGAGAACGTAACGACATAAAAGAGATCGACGCCCATTGCGGCAAGCATGAATGCTTTATCGTGCAGATTGCTTAAATGAAAGAGATCGGATTGAGGGCGCAGAACGCGCCAGGGGTCGGGATCAAAGCTTAAAACGGCACTCTCCATGCCAAGCTTTTCTGCCTGAGTCAGAGCTGCCTGAATGAGCTGCTGATGGCCGCGATGCAGACCGTCAAAATAGCCAAGCGCACAGACGCTTGGCGGCAGCGTATAGTGCTCAAACGGATTGATTCGAATAATTTTCATGACCAGAGCCCCCGTTTTGAAGCAAATGCCGGCTTGCCTTCTTCAATGCGTGAATAAATGGCAAGCGGCTGATCTTTATAGACAATCAGCACCTGATCGCCTTTCGCATCGATGCGCACCTTGCGGCCGTTGCGGATATCGTCATAGCAGACATACGGTTTTGGCGTCCGGTCTGTCTGATCTTTCTGCGGTGGCAGACTGTCTGTGTCGAAAGCTTCAAGACGCTCATAGCCCAGCAGGCGTTCTGCCGGATAGAGCGTATGCATTTCTGCATCAAGAGGCTGGGCATCTTCGATGGTAAAGCCGTTGGCTTTTGTGCGAATGAGCGATTTCATCGCCGCCAGGTTTCCGGTTTTTGTACCAAAATCCCTGCAGATGCTGCGAATATAGGTTCCTGACGAGCAGGCAATTTTAAAGCGATAGGGGCAGTCTCCAGCTGCTTCAAGAGGTTCAATCGAATAGATTTCTACATCGGAATAGACCTCGGGAACAGGCTGACCAGCCCTCAAATATTCGTACAGCTTTTTTCCGTTGACCTTTTTGGCACTGGCCTTAGGAACAAGCTGGTGCTGCTTTCCTTCAAATTCATGCAGAACAGCCGCAAAATCAAAATCTGTATTAACGGGCGCGGTGGCTTCCGCCTTGCCGAAGACATCGTCGGTGTCGTATGACGTGCCCAGTTCGAGCTCGGCGATGTATTCTTTATCCGTGTCCTTGAGAAAGGGCAGAAGCTTTGTCGCACTTCCGGCAAGAATGACCAGGACACCGCTCGCCATGGGATCAAGCGTTCCGGCGTGGCCAAATTTTTTCTGCCCGTATTTTTTTCTCAGCCGGGCAATGACATCAAAACTTGTCATGCCTTCCGGCTTGTTGATTACTAAAATTCCATCCATACGGCTATTTTAGGCATATTTATTCAATCGATAAAGAAAAGCGATTTGCGTTGCAGCAGACCGCTTTGGGAGAAACACATGAAACTTCAGAACATTCTTCGCGCAATCCGCCGCGCCGATCAGGACTTTAACCTGATTGATGACGGTGATCGGATTGCGCTCGCCCTGTCCGGGGGCAAGGATTCGATGCTGCTGTGGCTGGCCCTCAGTCAGTATCAGAAATTCAAAGGAAAGAACTTTACCGTCTGCGCGATCCACATCGATGTCGGCTTTTCCGAAAAGGAAACAGCGCTGATGCAGGATTTTGCAAAGAAATACGATCTTGAGCTGCACATCATTCCAACACGGATTAATGAAATCCTTCAGATGCAGCAGAACCTGCAGGGCGAAAAGATTTCCTGCTCGCTTTGCTCGACGCTAAAAAAAGGCATGCTGATCGATGAGGCAAAAAAGCTTGGCTGCAACAAAGTGGCTCTTGGACATCATGGCGATGATGCAGTCGAAACCGTTCTGCTCAACCTCATTCACGGCGGACGCTTTGCCACGTTTGCACCGATTCAGTACATGAGCCGGGCCGATATCCATATGATCCGCCCGATGGTCTATCTCAAAGAAGAAGACATCATTAAAGCCTGCGCCCTCAATGAAATTCCAGCCGTTAAGCCGGTCTGCCCAAATGACGGCACGTCGCAGCGCCAGGAGATGAAAGACATGCTTTCTTCGTTATATGACGCCTATCCAAGTGCTCATGACAACTTCTTTAAAGCTCTCGTCAACCGCAAGGAAGACCGTCTGTGGATGACAGAAGCCGATCGAAAAGCATTCGGGCTGGCAGAAAGAGAACTGACCGGTGCGCAGAGCCGCAGAAAACCGGAACCGACTGAAACAAACGAAACAGAGAAAACAGAATAAACTGATGCTGAGCCAGGGAAACCTGTTTCGCTCATCATATAAAAAGACTGCCAGAACGATCTTTGCGGATCGCTTCTGGCAGTCTTTGTTTTTTGTTCTGAATGGATCCGCTAGAGGATCCGGTAGTCCAGGTCATCTTTTCTGGTTCTGACTAGATATTGGAAACGTTGTGGTAAACGTTCTGTACGTCATCTACATCGTCGAGCAGAGTCAGCAGTCTCTTGAAGAGTTCGAGATCTTCGCCTTCGAGTTCAACAGTATCGTTTGGAACAAGTCGGCGTTCGAGAACTTCGTATTTAACATCCGGAATGAGAGCATCGATGGCTTCTTTAGCTTCATCGAGCTGAGTCGGATCAACGGTAACAGTCATGTAGCCGTCTTCAACTTCAACATCGCGCAGATCCACATCGGCCTCGAGCATAGCTTCCATCATTGCTTCTTCGTCTTCGTAAGGAATAACGATAACGCCGAGATCTTCGTATCCGAAGGATACCGATCCGCTGACACCCATCTTGGAATGCGATTTGTTGAAGCAGGCACGCAGGTTGGCAATTGTACGGTTTGCGTTATCGGTCAGGCAGTCAACGATGACTGTGCTTCCTGCACCAGCGCCGAATCCTTCGTAGCGTGCTTCAGAGTAGCTTTCATCTGCGGAAGATTTTGCTTTATCGATGGCGCGTTTGATGACGTCACTCGGAACCGAGTTGGCCTTCGCACGTGCGATGGCTTTTTTCAGAGCCTGGTTCATGTCGGGGTCAGGAACTCCGCTCTTTGCGGCCACTAAGATTTCTTTAGAGTATCTGGAGTATACCTTGGCTTTTGCGGCGGCAGTTTTGGCCATTGCTGCGGCGCGCACCTCAAAATGTCTTCCCATAATATGTCCTTTCAAAAATTACCTTATGTAATATATCACGATTTTATACTCTGAACAGGTGACGGCGCAATTTGTGAAAAACTCATAAAAAATGGCGTCTTCTTTGAACGATCCTTTTGCACTTCCCTGCTCCTGCTTTTTCAGACTCAGCGCCGTCCGTGCCGGCATCAGAGAAAAGCGGGGTTAGGTCTTCTTTCCCCTTTCTGTTTCAGCGTCTCTGATCAGCTCCTGCTTCTTAAAACCGAGACGGATTTTTCTTTATACGGTCTTAATTTTCACCTTAATTTCAGGGTGAATACATCCATCAGTTATGCAGCAGAACCTTGCGGATACTGCCTCTGTCAAGCCAGTCATCCTCTGCTATCCCATTTTCATCAATTCATTCGAAACACCGTCAATCCGGACTGATTTATACAATCCGTCCAGGCAATCTCTGTGAAAACCGGTTTCAGTTCGGAATCACCTTTAGGTGCGGTCGATTGTACAGGAAGATGACGCACAGATGAAAACCGGGTGAAAGTTCCGGAATCCTGCATGAAATACGGTTGAAAATACAGGTCTTAAAACGCTTACATATCGCGAATTGCGGCAATTCTAAGTGAAAAGATAAACCCATCTTGAAACTTCCCGGGCAAATAAGTAGGATGGAATCGCTGTAAAGATAAACCGAAAGGAGAACGTTAGCTCGCTTTTATGAATAGCACCGTATTGTTCTATACATCCCCCGGCTGTTCGAACTGCCGTAAGGCTAAAAAGTGGCTTGATGAAAACCACATCAACTACGTTGAGAAGAACGTCTTCTCTTCTGACCTGACAGAAAGGGAAATTAAATACCTGATGGCACGCTGCGAAAACGGCACTGATGACATCATTTCGACCCGTTCAAAAACATATGCACTTCTGAACGGCAAGCTTGAGGATATGACGATCCAGGAACTGACTACATTCATCCAGGACAATCCATCAATTCTCAAGCGTCCAATCCTTCTTTCCGAGAGAAGCATGACCGTAGGCTATGACCACGACGAAATCACTTCGCTCGTTCCCCGCAGAAAAACAGAAGCCGGCAGCATGTACGTCGCTTAATTCTGTTCTGCTAACGGGTTCAACCCGTTTCTTTTTTATGACAATAAGGCCTGTTTTGCATCCGCTGCAAAGCAGGCCTTCTGTTTTTTCATATCTGTCTTTTCTGACTTTCTGCGATGCCTGCGATTCGGTCTTTCTATACGTTTCCCAGAACAACTGTATGCAGGTACTTCTTTGCGATGGCTTGCAAAGACTCCAGAGTCGAAAGCGGAGTTGGCGGGATGGTTTCCTTATAGCGCGGGAAATAACGGGAAAGATGAAGGACGATATCCGGCGAAACGGAAGCGATCCATTTTGCCATCTTTTCCATGTCTTCGGGCGAATCATTCTTGCCAGGAACTACAAGCGTGGTCAGTTCCACATGGGCTTTCTTTGCGGCATGGGCGATGAAGTCCTTGACCGTCTGCAGATCGCCGCCTACATAGCGATACGCTTCTGGCGTAAAACCTTTGAGGTCGATATTGAAGGCATCAATATACGGGAGAATTTCATCAAGCGTGCTGATCGTCGCATTGCCCGATGTTACGACAACCGTTTTGAGTCCTTTTTCTTTGGCAAGCTTCGCGGTATCGCGGATGAATTCATAGCCGACCATCGGCTCATTGTATGTAAATGCAATACCGATATTGCCGTATAGGACAAGTTCAACGGCTTTGTCGACCAGCTGCTGCGGCGTGACTTCTTCGCACTGCCCTTCCAGGTCAACCTGGGAGATCTCATGGTTCTGACAGAACGGACAGCGAAGCGAACAGCCGTAGCTGCCGACCGACAGAATCATGCTGCCCGGATGAAAGCGGACAAGCGGCTTCTTTTCCATCGGATCAAGAGCGGCGCTCGAAATGCGTCCGTAGTTTTTGGCAACGATTTTTCCATCCCGGTTAATACGGCCTTTGCAGAAACCTTCCTGTCCTTCGCTCAGGTCGCATTTGCGGAAGCAGACTTCGCACTTCATACGTGTCTGACCACCTCAAAGCGTTCAAGCTCAATATCCTGTTCATCTTCCAGGATACCGGCTTTCTGCTTTGCGATCCGGATCTGCTGTTCGACGCTGTCTACGCCTTCAAGATCCGGCAGAAGCAGTCCTCTGCGGCCTTTGCTTGAAACAATGACGCCATATTTTTTTGGATCGAGGTCATCGATGCTGCAGACCGTAGATGGAGTGAGAACATCGACATTGATTTCGAGATCTTTGAGTTCTTCCGGACGGATCGGCGAAAAGCGAGGATCACGGGTACTTGCGGAAATGGCGTTATTCACAATTTCCATCGCAATGTTTTTCTGGGTCGGAGCAGTTGTTCCGATGCAGCCGCGCAGGCCGCCGAATTCATGAATGGAAACAAATACGCCGGCTTTATCTTTTCGAAGCTCTTCGGACAGATCGCCAGGAAGCGGTTCAACGATTCCTTTGCGGATGTAGTTTTCAATGGTCCGGCGGGCAAGTTTTACATACTCGTCTTCTTTCGCTCTTGCTTCACTGCGGCGCTTTTCAAGATCCTTTTCGATCATGTCATAGAGATGACGGTTTTCATCTTTCTGCAGATCGGTATAAGTGCAGATGCCGTAGCCGACACCGAATTCAGCACTGTGAGCCAGGCCTTTGGATTCCGGTTTGAAACCGTCCATGGCACCAGCCATGACGCAGAATGGTTTGTGTCCGCAGCTCATTGCATCGTCCGCTTCTTTTTCCGGCATTTCGACAAGAGATACGAAATCGCCATTGGACATGATGTCCATGATTTTTGCATCGTAAATAGGACCGCAGGCTTTAAAGCCATAGCTGCTGCCCTCTTTCTGGCAGTGCGACAGATCGCCGGAAGCCACAACTGCAACTTTCCTGCCAAGTTTCTTTGCGGCAGCTGCAAGGATCTGACCAGCTTTGTAATGATCAAGATTGCTCAGTCCGCCAATCGACATGCGGACAATCTTTGTATCCTCCGGCAGGTTCTGCAGGAAATACAGCGGAACAACAGTTCCGTGATCGAGCGGCTCATTCTGACGGCCAAGGGTTCCCATCGCAAATTCCTGCTCTTCGGCGATCTTTTCCATTTCCCGGACGAGCTCGAGATCGTTATGAACCGTAAAGAAATCTTTCTGATCGCCAAACTGAGTCAGACTGCCGCAGGATACCGGCGCGCTGGTCAGCTGAATGTAGTCGAGATAGCTCGGTGCATGCGGCGAGACAATGACGACTGTATCGGGATGCATGTCGACAATCTCCTGGGCAGCCTTTTCATAGGCTTCTGTAATTTCTGAAATTTCCTTTTCTTCACCTTTGCCGACCGCCGGAACGATCAGAGGCGGATGACAGACCATTACGCCCCCAAGAACAGGGCTCTCTGTCTTCTCTGTTTTCGAATCCATAAAACATCCCTCTTTTCCATGCCTGTCCGGACTGCTGCAGGCACCCAGGTGAGTGTTGTGTATATGCTGATTCGTCTGAACAGGTTCATCTCTATTGTAGTCGTTTGAAATTCAAATCGTTTTCAGGCGCCTTTCTGAATGCCCGGGATAAACCTGGAGCGTACCGGCAAGCCAGAACAAAAAAGTACTCCTTATTCGGAGTACTCGTTGTAGCGTTCAATGATTTTCTGGACAAGCGGGTTGCGGACAACGTCGGTCTGGTCAAAATAGATCATTTCAATGCCGTCAATGCCTTTGAGAATATTGCAGGCATCGATCAGGCCGGAATCGGCTTTGCGGATCAGGTCGATCTGGCTGACATCGCCGTTGATGATCATGCGGCAGTTCTTGCCCATACGGGTCAGAAACATCTTCATCTGCGCACGGGTGGTGTTCTGTGCCTCATCGAGAATAACGATGCAGTCATTGAGCGTACGGCCGCGCATGAAGGCAAGCGGTGCGATTTCGATGATTTCCTTTTCACGCAGACGCTCAACCGTATCCGCACCGAGCATTTCATTCAGTGCATCGTAGAGCGGACGCAGATAGGGGTCAACTTTCTCCTGCATGTCGCCTGGCAGAAATCCGAGCGATTCGCCGGCTTCAACGGCCGGACGGGTAAGGATGATCCGGGAAATCTTTTCTTTCTTGAACTGATCGACCGCATGAGCGACGCTCAGGTACGTTTTACCTGTTCCGGCAACACCGGAAGCAAAAATAATTTTTGCGTTCTGAAAGGCTTTTGCGAGCTCTTTCTGATGGGGTGTTTTCGGGTAGATCAGCTTGCCGTTGCGCGTGCGGGCGATCGGCGCCTCTTCTTCTTCATCTCCGGCTGGCAGAGCGTCTTTGTCACGCGCAGCCAGAAAGCAAAGGCGGCTGACTTCATCGAGCTCAATTTCATGATGAGCGGCGATCGATTGCACCATGGCATCCAGAACTGACTGCACCTGATCAAGCACCGTCTGGTCAGGTCCATCGAGCTTGATGGTCTGATTGTTCATAAAAATCTTTACGGGAAAGTTTTTTTCAATTTCCCGGAAGTTTGCATCATGTGTTCCAGGCAGAGCGACAAGAACGTCAAAAGGCAGCGAGGAACAGTCAAGTTGCGTTTTCATTCTGTTTCAGATTCTCCTTCCAAAGATCAGGACGTGTACAGAAGACCCTTCCGGTTTTCTGTACGTTTTCTGTTCTATTGTACGGCAGGATCAGCCGCTGCCGTCTCTGGTGCCGGGATCTTTTCTGATTGAGTCTTTGCTCAGGTGCAAAGAACATAAAAAAAAATCTGCTTAAAGCAGATTCTAAGTGTTCTGAACGTTTTACTTTCCGCGGCGTACTTTACGTGCTGCTTCGGATTTCAGTTTCTTCTTAACGCCCGGTTTTACATAGAATTCTCTTTTGCGGGCCTCAGCAAGGGTACCGTTGCGGGACACTTGGCGTTTAAAACGACGAAGAGCGTCATCAAGCTGTTCGTTCTCTTTCAAGACGACTTTTGGCATACTACAACCCCCCTTCCTGAATGACAATCTTTATTATAAGGATCTGAATCCGGATTTCAACTGTTTGCATACCGAAACGAACAATTTTTCGAATGATTCGCGCTGTAAGCCCATGATTTCCCGGTCATTCTGCCTGAATCTGAGGATTCATCCGGGCAAATCGCGAATCTTTTCCTTTTTTCTGTCTGAATCTGTACGCACCAAAAGGATTCCATCCTTAAGTCCGCATCCAGAGTATATACCATCCAGAACAGAACGATAAGAAAAAACCTGATCTGCATCATGCAGTCAGGTCTTTGCGTCCATTTCTGCCTGCTGTGCAGAAGCGGACGTCTTAACAATCAGGGCAGCTGCAGTCTGCTTTCCATGGAAGCAGGTTCTGCAGTGCCATGATTTTCTCTGATTCCTGCACTAAAAGAAAATCAGATGCCCGAAAGTGCCACAAAAGCTGTCAGCACTCATTTTGCATGCAGACAAGCCGGGATTCCAGGAGCGAAACGAAAAGAGACCAAGCGAACAGAAAAGCGGACCGTCTGGCTGGAAGCCGGATGGTCCGCAGATAAACAGATTCAGTTAAAGTTCAACAGAAGCGGTGTCGTTCTGTCCGTCATGAAGAAGACGGCGGATGCTTTCTTTAGCCGCTACATTGTCGCCGATCCAGGGCACGCGTCCCTGAACGTGATACATGAACGGTTCGTCGCCTTTGCCAAGAATCAGCACTGTATCGCCTGTATTGGCAGCTTCAATCGCCTGACGGATGGCTTCATAGCGGTCAGCCACAAATACATTCGGTACGTCTTTCATGCCCGAGCGGATTTCTGCTGCAATGTCCCTTGGATCTTCATCACGCGGGTCATCTTCTGTCAGATAGACCAGATCGCAGTACTTCTCAGCGAGCTCTCCGAAGACTTTACGTTTGGCTTTATCGCGCTTGCCGGCTGAACCGAATACCGCAATGACATTGCCGCCCGGATTTTTGATGGCATTTCCAAACTGGAACATCTTTTCCATGCCGTCGGGCGTATGGGCAAAGTCAACAATGACATTGAAGTTCTGGCCTTCACGGATCAGCTCCATGCGTCCGGCAATTTGCGGGATATTCTGCGCTTTGGCAATGATCTGCTCCAGAGACTGTTCATCGCTGCTCTGATGGACAGCCGCAATGGCCGCAAGCAGGTTGTAGACGTTGAATTCGCCGACCAGATTGGAACGGACCGGATAGACGTTCGATCCATAGACAAGATCAAACGACAGCTCTCTGGAATCAATCCGGACATTGATTGCCCGGTAGTCAGCGGCATTATTGATTGCGTACGAAACGACACGTGCCTGCGAGAGAGCGCAAAGGTCGCTGTAGCGGGCGTCATCGGCATTGAGAATGGAAACACCGTCTGTTTTGACACGCTTGGAAAAGAGCAGCGATTTGGCTTCAAAATAGCGCTCCATCGTTCCATGGAAATCGAGATGATCGTAAGTAAAGTTGGTAAAGATGGCGACATCAAAATCAATCGCCTTTACGCGCTTCTGTGCAAGGCCATGGGAAGAGACTTCCATCGCGCAGGCTTTCATGCCTGCATCGACCATGTCTTTGAGAATCTTCAGCAAAGAAAGGGCGTCAGGAGTCGTCAGATCCGGTGCAAGCACTTTATCGCCATAAGCAATCGCAATGGTGCCGATATAGCCGCAGGGTGTCTGCGGTTCTTCAAAATGACGGATGATGTTGGCAACAGTGCTCTTTCCGTTGGTGCCCGTTACGCCATACATCCGCATCTTTTCGGAAGGACGGGAATAATAGATTTTCGCGGCCTGGTTCATCGCATCAAGCGGATCATCTACGCGGATGTAGACAACGCCTGGTGCAGTCTTTTCAATCGGTCTGGAATGAACGATCGCAATCGCGCCTTTTTCAATCGCCTGATCGATAAAGTCATGTCCGTCACTGGTCAGTCCGGGCAGGCAGAAATACATGTCGCCAGGCTTTACCTTGCGTGAATCAAAGCTGAGTCCTTCGATGTTGGTCGTCGGAACATCTTTGAACATTTTTGAGAGTCTCATTTGGATTCCTCCATACGGCCGACATACCGGCCCCCGTCAATTTCGCTTATTCTAACATCGATCCGCCCGGACAGGGGCATCTTGCTGCAAACTGCAACCGGATGATACTGCGCACTGTAGCCGATGTACACGCCAGGCTGATGCGGATCCTCCCGTTCAATCAGAGCTTCCACACAATCAAAGCGTTTCATATCTGCCTCGCGAAGCGTCTTGGAAAGATCGAGCAGAACATCAGCACGCTGTTTGGATACAGGACCCGGAACAAAGCCGGTCATTGAATCAGCGGCTGTTCCCTTTCGTCTTGAATACGGGAAGACGTGCAGGAAGGAGAACGCACAGTCTTTGAGCATCTGGACGGTCGTTTCAAATTCATCGTCTGTTTCACCGACAAATCCGGTAATGACATCGGTCGAAATGGAAATCTGCGGAATGCGCCGGCGGATTTCTTCCAGGCGTGTTTTGAAGTATTCCGTTGTATATGGCCGCTTCATGCGGGCAAGCGTTCTGTCATCGCCAGCCTGAATCGGAATATGGAGATGGGGCAGAATGCGCGGATTCTTTTCCATCAGATCGAGCAGCTCATCTGTCACTTCGGTGATTTCAATCGAGGAAAGACGGTAGCAGACATTTTCCGGCGTTTCTTCAAGAAGCATGGCCAGAAGCTGCGTCAGATTCGTATCGCGGAAATGATAGCGGCCGGTATGAATGCCGATCAGGACGATTTCCTGATGGCCGCTCTGGGCGAGATGTTTTGCACTTTCGATGACATCCGCAGGAATCTGTGAGCGTTCAGGTCCGCGGGCAAGCGGAATCTGGCAATAAGCGCAGTACTGGTTGCAGCCGTCCTGAATCTTCAGGAATGCGCGGTGCTGGCCTTCAAAATGACCGATCGGCATGGATTCAAAGCGTGTCAGATCCTGTGCTTCTTCGACCAGGTCGAGGCTTTTTCCCTCTTTTTTTGCTTTAACTTCCGCATTTTCCGGCTGCTTTCCATCTCTTTCATCGAGTGCTGAAATGATCCTCTCAGCCAGTTCATCTTTATGCGCCGCACCGATCAGCAGATCCACGCCAAGAGCCTGGCGCTCTTCGGGAGAAGAAACCTGTACATAGCATCCGCAGGCTGCACTGATCGCACCCGGATTTTCCCGGCGAAGCCGTCCGATTTTCCGTCTGGATTTCGCTGCTGCGGTATTGGTTACTGTACAGGTATTGATCACCAGCACATCGGCCGGTTCGCCTTCTTCCGCCATGCGAAATCCTGCTTCTTCAAGCTGCTGAATGTAGTAGGCGGATTCATATTCGTTAACCTTGCATCCAAGGGTTTCAATCTTAAACGTTCTCATGCAAACCTGTTCTTTCTAATTCGTCTGCTTCCAGACTTTTCGATTTCTCTTTCTTCATTGTTACAGACATTCATGCATTCGTTTATTCAATTTTTGCGAAGAATCTGCACAAAGAGAACCCGGGATTTCTCCCGGGATTGATGTCTGGACTGATTCAGAGGGTTTCCTGCTTCTATGCATTGGCCTGTGCCTGATACTGCGCAGCGCTTAACACAAAGCAGGCGGCGGTTTCAGCCCGCAGAATATTGGATCCCAGCGAGCAGAGCGCATAGCCGGCCTGTTCAAGAAACAGCGCCTCTTTTTCGCTCAGACCGCCCTCGGGTCCGATCACAAAAGATGCCGAGGCAAACGGCGAAGAGAGCTCATCATACAGAATGCGGTGCTCGTCTTCCTTTTCCCAGGCGCAAATGCTTACATCCGCTGTGTACTTGCCAAGATCTTTCAGCGTACAGGGCGCTTCAAGTTTCACCAGGTCGGTGCGGTTGGACTGTCTGCAGGCCTGTTCAAGAATCGAGGCCCAGCGTTCCATCTTGCGGCCGATTTTTTTCGGTTCAATCGAAACAACTGTACGCTCGCTGGTAAACGGAACGATGCGGTTTACGCCAAGTTCCGCTGCTTTCTGCAGCATCCATTCAAATTTATCCGCTTTAATCATCGCTGCACAGAGCGTAAGCTCCGGCTGTGTCGAGGCAGAAGAACTTTCAATTTCTTCTACGATTTCGATCTGCGGCTTTTCCAGCACTCTTGCAAGATAGACATGACCATTGCTGACAACGCGAATGCGCTCTTTTGAAGTCGTCCGCAGAACATCAAAAAGATGATGAGCGACCGAATCCTCTAAAGAGAGGATGTCGCCGGCTCCGACATCTCTGTCAAAGAAGATCTGTTTCATTTGTCGCCGTCTTCGGCCATGGCGATCAGCTTGCGCACGTCATAGGGTTTCAGACGGCGCACTTCGCCAGGACGGAGTCCTTCGGTTGTAACAAAGCCAAATGACAGACGATTCAGACGTCGTACTTCATGTCCGAGCGCTTCCATCATTTTCTTGACCTGATGGTTTTTGCCTTCGTAAATCGTCAGATTCAGGAACGTACGGTCCCGGATCGGATCTTTATCTTTGACAAAGACTTTTGCGGGGGCAAACTTTTCGCCTTTCCAGGTGAAGCCTTTGCGCAGCTTGCGGATATCTTCATCCGTCAGCGTTCCCTGCAGATTGACTTCATACGTTTTAGGCAGATGATAGCGCGGGTGAAGCATTTTATTGGCAAACTCGCCATCGTTGGTCATCAGCAGAACGCCGCTTGTATCGTAGTCAAGACGGCCCACCGGGAATACGCGTACATTGAGCGGTACGTAGTCCATAACCGTCTGACGGTCTTTGTCATCTTTGACCGTGCTGACGCAGCCTTTTGGCTTGTTGAGCACATAGTAAACTTTCTCATCGCGGGTAATGGCTTTGCCATCCACCGTAATCCGATCGCTGAAATCGGCTTTGGTTCCCAGAGTCGAAACCACTTTTCCATTCACTTTGACCTTGCCGGCCAAGATCAGCTCTTCGGCTTTGCGTCGCGAGCAGACGCCCGACTGAGCAATCAGTTTCTGAAGACGTTCCATCGTATTCCTCCAGTCTTCTGGTATATCGCACAGGCAGAATGATCGCTCTGCCTGGAGTTTCCATATTGAATTGACTATTCGTCTGATTCTTCAGCGCCCTGAAGAGCAGACAGAGATTCTGCATCATCTGGCGCAGTTCTATCTTCTGTCACCATCCGGTCAGAAGACACCGGTTCGCCCGACTCATCGGGTTCATACACAATCTCGACCTCAAGAGGCTCTTCGTTTTTTTCTTCTGTTCCTGTTTCTGTGACTTTTTCTGTTTCTTTTTCCAGATCAGGAAGCTGTTCAGAAGCTGCTGCAGGCTGATCTGCTTTTGCGGCTTCTTCTGATTTTTCCTGAGCTTCGGGAAGATCGAACAGACTGGTCTGCTCGAGCGTTTCTTTTCGTTTCTGATCGGTCTGTACATCCGGCAGATCATCCAGACTGGACAGTCCGAACACATCAAAGAACGCTTCGCCGACCTGATATAACAATGGACGGCCGATGGTATCAAGATGGCCGCACGTTTCGACAAGACCTCTTGCCTGCAGCTTTTTGAGCGTCATATCGCTCGATACGCCGCGGATTTCATCGATTTCCACGCGCGTAATCGGCTGCCGGTAAGCAACCAGAGAGAGAACTTCAAGAGCACTTGAAGAAAGTGTCGCGTTTTTAATCCGGGAATACAGACGCTGGGCAAACGGATAGATCGATGCCTTGGCGACATATTTCCAGCGGCCCCCAAAGCGGACAAGCTCTACACCGCGCTCTTCTTTATGAGTTTCTTCGGCCATTTCTTCAAGCGTATCGGAAAGGGTCCGGCGGTCGCACCAGTCCAGAACAGACTGGATCTGGATCAGACTCAGACCTTCTTCGCCGCTTGTAAAAATGAGTCCTTCCAGCAGCGCTTTCAGCGACTGGCCTGTATCCGTTGAATCCATACTTCTTCCTTTCCTTGCTCTTCACCTTCAAGCACGCCGTCTGCTTCAATCGACTGCGCACTAGCCGTTCCTTCATGAATGAGTTCCAGCAGAGCCAGAAATGTAACAACCGCTTCATGGAGCGAGACGACATCTTCGAACAGACGTTCAAACCGGAACGGTTTTTCATTGAAAAATTCAAACGCAAGAATCTGTTCCATGCGCTCTTCGACACTGAGCTCCTTAACCTCGACTTTGGTCTGCCAGGGCGACAGAAGACGGTGTCTTCGCAGTACGCGGATAAACGCGCGGGAAAGCGCATCGGCTGACATGGACAGCTCGCCGTTTTCTATGGTCGTTTTCTGCCATTCATCAATCCGGCTCGAGGGTTCCCGGCCGATCTGCATGGCTCTTGCTTTGCCAAGCTGTTCAATTTTTGCACTGAGCTTCTGCAGCTTTTCATATTCCTGCAGACGTCTGGCAATCTGTTCTGCCGGATCTTCCACATACGTCTGTCCATCTTCAGAACGGACTTCCTGTTTTCTTGGAAGAAGCTTGCGGGATTTGTACTCGAGCAGCGTGGTGAATTCCACCAGATATTCGCTGCTGACATCCAGTCCCTGGTCCATCGCCTTATGAATATAGGCAATATACTGGCCGGCAAGCAAATCAAGATTGAGATCGAACAGGTCAAGCTTGCTTGTCCGGACCAGATGAAGCATCAGATCCAGCGGTCCTTCAAAGCTTTCCAGCGAGACTGTAAATTCCATAGCGGTCACCTCCAGTATACCATCGGGTTAATTTATCGACTTTTCCTGACAATCGAAGGGATTTGTTCACCATTCTATAGCAGGAAGCCGCTTCGCGCACCTGCTCGCTTTGTAAGGAGCAGTGCACGCAGAAGCGGATGATAAGTAAATCAGTATTATAAAGAGATACAGTACCGGCATTCACCGGCATGAATCTGGACAGCTGATTTTCTTCCGGCTTCCCTCATGGGCACAGGCAGACAGAACCGCCTTGTTTTGCATCCCCTTAAAGGAACCTGTAAAATTCGCATGAAGAGAGGCCGGCTGCACTCTGTCTTTGCGCTCTGTAATATTTCTTATTCTTTATTTTTTAGCAGAGCCAGTTTGAACGAAAGGAGGACATCAATGAAACGAGCAATTGTTTTTCTTCTGCTTGCGCTCTTTTTTCTGCTGGTCATTGACCCGAATCTGTCCTCCCACCTTCAGCCGGAAGAAAACAAGATTCCTGTCTATGATTCCACTGCACCGCTGAGAACAAATGATGATGTCGAAACCAGACAGAGCACTTCGCATGCGGTGATCTATATTGATCCGGCAAGAGGCGGAAAGGATACCGGCTATACGCGTCCAAAAGGCGTTTCTGAAAAGGATCTGCTCATGCAGCTTGCCCTTACAATCGGCGACCGTCTGGAAGAAGCCGGCTATCAGGTCGTCTATTCCCGCTGGTACGATGACGTTCCCGCCTGCTCAAGTACAGAAGAATGCGAACAGGCCCGCATTGCCGGCGCCAGAGAAGCTGGCGCAGATTATGTTCTTGCCCTGCAGATGAATCAGGATGATTCCCTGCACCAGGGCTTTTCACTCTTTACGCGTCCGGACAATCCCCTGCTTCTGAACCTTTCCCGCTCTATTGCCGAGCAGATTCAGAACGCAAGCTACAGCCGTTTTGAAGGTCTCGATACCGACCATTACGATGCCTTCCCTGTTCTGGCTGCCAGGGACTTAAATGCGATTCTGCTGCAGGCCGGCTACATTACCAATCCGCAGGACTATGCAAGACTGAGCGATTCCAAATTCCAGAACCGGATCGCAGAAGCCGTGACGCAGTCTTTCCTTTCAACAGTCAACTGATCCATTCTGCACAATCACACCGCTTCACACAGTTTTCCCTGCTTCTGTTTTACCGGAACGTTTCCTTTCCGGTTTGCAGCGGCAGATGAATAAAAGCCATATTCATCGATTCAGCACTTCGGTAAATAATAAGGATAAACATGTCTTTTTTCCCATACTGTCTGAGCTAAAAATGAGCATGCCGGATGCCTGTCTTTTGAGAGTTTAGAATGAAAGCGCATTCGAATACGAAACTTTCATAAATTATAAAATTCCGCTTTTCTGTGGGCAAATTTCCGTTACGATTTTAGCAACGTGAAACTGCCCTTTTCTTTCGCGTTTTTTACCGGTTTTCATTGACCTGAAAGCCGGCAGTGATCAAGCCGCCTGTGCGTCCAGACAGTCTCTACTGCCTGTTTCCGTACCAGAATCTGTTCGATCACTGCTCTGGATCAGAAAGTGCAAAAGCCGCATCAGCCGGCTTTCTTTTTCCGTTCCGGCTATTTGAACCATTTGCCCCTGCGGCAGAAAGAGTCAGAAATGAAAGAACAAACAGTATATACCGGGCGGATTTTTTCCGTCGTTCAGAAAGAAATGCTTTTCAACGGCAAGCCGGCCGAGCGTGATGTCATCGTTCATCCAGGCGGTGCCGCAATCCTTGCCGTGCACGATGGCAAAGTCCTGATGGTCCGCCAGAACCGCGCAGGTTCAGGCAAATTCATGCTTGAAATCCCCGCCGGCATGATTGATGCCGGTGAAAAGCCGATTGAAACCGCCATGCGTGAACTGAATGAAGAAACAGGCCTTCAGGCAAGCGGTCTTAAACCGCTCTGTTCCTTCTACCCGACACCAGGCTATGATTCGGAAAAAATCCATATTTTTCGTGCGATCGATGTTGCCCCAGCCAGAAAACACCTTGCCATGGATGCCGATGAAGAAATTGAACTGAAGTGGATCAAAGTCGACGAGGCACTCCACATGGTCAGAAGCGGCGAAATTGATGATGCCAAAACCATCATCGCCCTTCTGATGGTTTAACTTTCGCTCTGCTTCTGCACAGGCTATTCCCTCAGAACAGGCCAGTGCTGAAATACAGATCTAAAGAATCACCAGCAGTACCCAGAAAAGAAAAAGAGAAAAGAGACACAGAAAGGAGAAACCTCATTGGAAAATTTCATTTTCATTTCCCCGAACTATCCTGAAGGCTACTGGATGTTCTGCCGCGGACTGAAATCCATGGGCGCCCGCGTTCTGGCGGTGATCGATACCGCCTACGACAGTCTGGTTCCGCAGCTCAAATCCAGCATTGATGAGTGCTATCGCGTCTCCTCCTTCAACAACTACGAAGAAGTCTATAAAGCCGTTGCCTATTTCGCCCATAAGTACGGCAAGCCTGACTGGATCGAATCCAACAACGAAGCCTGGCTCGACCTCGATGCCAGACTGCGCGACGATTTCCACGTTACGACCGGATTCAGTCTGCAGCAGGTGCAGGAGTTCCAGTCCAAGTCCGCGATGAAATCCTACTATGCAAAAGCCGGTATTCCTGTAGCTCCTTATTGCCTGCCAAACAGCCTGGAGGACGCGAAAAACTTCGCCCATGAAAACGGATTTAATCTGGTCCTCAAACCGGATCATGGCGTCGGCGCATCGTTTACCTGGCATATCCGCAGCGAAGAAGATCTGGAAACCTACTGGAAACAGGCACAGACCCTTGGCACGCAGATGATTCTTGAGCGTTTCATCGCCGGCAACGTCTGCACGCTTGATGGACTGGCCGACAAAAACGGAACGATCCGTTTCCTGTCCGGCATGAACTATGTCTCCAACTGCATGGATTCCGTACAGAACCATGATTCCATCGGTACGTATTACAACTTCGACATTACCCCTGAGCGTCAGGAAATCGCTCAGCGCGTGGTCAATGCATTCGGCATCAAATCCCGCTTTTTCCATGGCGAATACTTTGAACTGACTCAGGATTATGAGGGAATTGGCCGCAAGGGAGATCTGGTCGCTCTGGAAATGAACTTCAGACCGCCAGGAGGATTCTGTCCGGACCTGATCAACTATTCCTTTGACGAGGATGTCTACCATCTTTGGGCCGAAGTCATTCTCTCCGGCACATGCCAAACGCATCCCAAAGCCAAATACTCTGCCGGCTTTGTCGGACGCCGTACAGGCATCGACTATGCCAACTCGGTAGAAATGCTCATGTCCAAATACAAAGATGAACTGCTCGGCGTGGAGGTTCTTCCTCCGGCTTTCGCTAGCGCCATGGGTGACGTGACGATCAAAGCGAGATTTACAACACCAGAGCGTCGCGACGAGTTCTTCAGAGACTCGTTTGCCCGTCAGAACGAACAGTGATCGTTAAATACGATCTGTTCTCGAGCAGTCTCCACCGAAACGTCACCATTCACATGTATCTGCCCGATGACTATATGCATTCGCAGAAAAAATATCCTGTTCTGTATATGTTTGACGGGCATAACCTGTTCTTCGATGAAGACGCAACATACGGCCGTTCCTGGCGCCTGCTCAACCATCTCTACGCACTCGATACAGAAATCATTGTTGCCGGCATTGAATGTTCGCACGTCGGCAACGAGCGTCTGATTGAATACGCTCCCTTCGATTTCTACGATCCGGAATTCGGCGGCCGTCTGCCGGGCAAAGGACGGGAAACCATGGACTTTATCGTCCATACGCTCAAGCCGTACATCGACCATCACTTTCCGACAAAGCCGGACCGGGCAAACACATGGATTGCCGGATCTTCCTGCGGCGGACTGATGAGTCTGTACGCTCTGCTTGCGTATTCCAGAACATTCTCGAAAGCCGCAGCGCTGTCGCCGTATATTCTTCCCTGTGCGACTTCCCTGCTCTGTTGTGCGGATCGTGTTCATGTCCGTCATCCAAGCCGCCTCTATCTTTCCTGGGGTGCGCAGGAAGGCGACACAGCGCATGAATTCGTCCACGAAACCGCTCTGCTGATGGAGCTTTCGAACATTCTGCTTCATAAAGGCGTTCATCTCCATTACGATGTCGACCCGCTTGGCACGCATTGCGAAGAACAGTGGGAAAGCCTTGCGGATTCCTTCCTGAGGTTTCTGACTCAGTGAACCGCAGACCTGTAATCCGCCAGATCCCCGATTTTCCAGGCCGGACCATCGTCATCTCTGACCTGCACGCAAACGATCACCTCTTCACTGCTCTCTTAGAGAAATGTCAGTACAGCCCCGGAGAAGACCGGCTGATTCTGCTTGGCGATCTTGTTGAAAAAGGATCTGAAAACCTGCAGCTGCTCCATCACATCATGGAACTTTCAAAACGGCCGGAAGTGTATGCACTGATGGGCAACTGTGATTTTGTCGCTAAAAACGTCCTGTTCAGCTATCGCAGCGAGTTTCTTCGCAGCGTGCTGCTTGAGAGAAAAGCCTCGCTCATTCATGAGATGGCTGCAGCCTGTCATATTCCGCCTCTTGATGAAAAGACAGATATGGATGTTTACACCAGAACGCTTCGCCAGAATTTTCTGGATGAGCTCTGCTTTCTCAACGACCTGCCGCATGCGCTGACTACGCCAGCGATTATCTATGCGCATTCAGGCATCGATAACGAGAAGACCATTGCCAGCGACTTTCGCTATGTCATGACCCGCTTTCGCTTTGAAGAAGAACCAAAAGCGTTTGTCCACACCCTGGTTGTCGGTCACATGCCGGTCAGCGAATACTGCGATCGAATTGCGGATTTCCGTCCGCGCTTTGACGGACTGAAAAATATCATCTCGATTGACGGCGGAAACAGCGTAAAAAAAGCAGGACAGCTCAATGCCCTGCTCATTGAGCAGACACCCGAAGGACCGATCTATTCGACTGAATACGTGGATGATCTCGACAAAGTCCGCGTGCTGCGCACGACCTCTCCATCCAATCCGGATCCCTTTTATCTGACCTGGCATGATGGCGAAGTTGAGATCCTTGAAGCCAGACCAGGGGTATCTCTGGTTTATTCCCCGCACCTGAATCGAACGTTCGAAATCGATAACGTCTTTCTTTCTCAGGGAAATGGTTCCAATTATACGAACTATGAAATGCCGCTGAGTGAAGGAGAAACAGTCTCTTTAGTCAATGTGTATGGCAATAAGGCGCAGATCAAAAAGAACGGATGTCTTGGCTGGACGTATGCAGAAAACCTCGAACTGACGGATGAACAGCTCGCCCGTCCCGTCGATTTACGCTGATCTGTCTATTCATGCGATTTGTTTTTAATTTACAAAACAGTACTCCCGGAATTCCTGCATCAGGATCAGTTCCGGGAGTTTTTCCATTTTGATGGCCAGATTGCAGGCTCTCCTGCCGCATAAGGAGAACACGTTCTGAATAACGAACACTTTTTTTTCGGGCGCTCTAAATTTTGTTGAGGTTTTGATACCTGCGAGCTTTTCAAAAGCTTGA
>Strawberry_p1__coassemble_1765_pt1 | contig 36882 bp, 34 predicted proteins | sample Strawberry_p1__metabat2_high_PE_023 | metagenome-assembled genome bin Strawberry_p1
TTTGATGTCTGAGAGAAGCGATTTCCCTCAGCGCTCAACTATAATAACACCGCTCTATAATAGATGCAAGCATTATTTGTGATTTTATTTAAAAATTTCACGAGTTGATTTCACTGCTCTGCCAAGCGCAAAACAGCTTTTTCTTTATACACCTCTGAATGGGCGGCTGTCAAATTTTAGCGTTTTTTGCTCCAAGCTTCCCGGCTGCTTTTTAGCGCTCAGAATAAAGCCCTCAGCAGACTCGCCGAGGGCTCTTATATGACATAATCCATACGGCTGTCATCCTCAGTTGACCAGACGTATCGTTCGACTAGACGGATGACAAAGGGAAAATGGTCTGTTTACTCACTCCTCTTATTGGTAACCGGATCCGTGTCAGTCCCTCCCTGAGGTTCAGAAAAAAGAGGGGCAGACACTTTCCATTCTAGAATGTAGAACGGAATCAAATATAGAATCCCCACAACAGCAGCAGCTGTGAATCCTCTGTGAACATTCAGCCAGTGCGTTGCACTCAGAACAAAAGGAAGAAGAAAAGCAAGAAACAGAAACCAGCCGAAGAGTTTTCTGCTTACATGAATCATTTTCTGACCACTCTGTATTCCCAATATCCTGAATTACAAGGAAGTGAATGCGCAGGTTCACAACCAGGAATGTACCCCGGGATGTAGTTTCCAGTAAGCTCATAAGTAAACGATCCATTCCCTGGCGGACTAGCAAGATAGCTTAAAACGATTCGACAAATATCGTGTCCACTGACGTATTGGACAGCCTGACATAGAGTCAAAGCATAATTCGTATATTTAAGAATCGCTAGACCGATAGAAACCCAGCTTCGCGGCTGTACAGAATCCGAATCAGTAGTTGTTTCAAAGACATTTGGATAATCTCTAATGATCCATTCGTCTTCGCTGATTCGATCAACCTCTACCCCGCTTTCATAAACAATTCTTTCTGTACCGGAGGGTAGAATCTCATGCGATTGAGCATAATCACTATTCGTACACTGCTCAGTGCAGGCAGGAACCTCTGCGCTAGATCCATGGTCTGTATGGACAGCAGTCGATGTTCCGAACGCGAAAACCAGTGAAGCTTTGAGAATCAGATCAAACAAGTGCTTCATCAAATCAACCCTTTCTTTTTTGGACAGGCATCTGCAGACTAACTGTTCCTCTTGACTCTATCCAAACAGACGAACGCCTGGAAATACAGTTGTATTGTCAATGCGGTCACCTTCAATGCTCATTCGGCAGCATGGTTGTAAGTATGTCCTGCTCTCTACTTTCTTTAGAAAACTTTGTAAACAGGATAGTAGTCTGGGATAATTCTGATGAGGAGATTAATATGGTCAATATTCTGATTCTTGAAGATGAGTTGGTCTTTGCCAGAGATGTTTCGCGGATTGCTGGTGAAGTGTTTCCCGAGAACCGTATTTGTATTCTTCCATCCGTTCCTTCCGCACTGGAAGTCATTCCGGATATTGCGATTCTGGATATTGGGCTCGAAGGAGAAAAGGACGGAATTCAGTTTATGAAAGAATATGGTTCACGAATTCCAGCTATTCTGTTCCATTCGATCTATACGCATCGAATGAAAGATTCGTTTGGACCGAATGTTCTTGGCTTTGTCGAGAAAGGTGAAGAAGAAAGCGTTCTGCGCGAGAAGCTCCTTCTTGCAAAGCAGAGACTTGAAAGCGTTCCTGTTGCCTGGCTCCAGGATGAGCAGAAGCGCATGGTTCCAATACGGACGGATCTGATCTGCTCATGCTCCCGACTGAACCGGGTGGTCTGGATCACCGATGTTGCAGGACGTTCCTTTCGGACAAAAAGCGGGAAGTTCGATGAATGCAAAGAATGGATGGATGATCATTTTATCTGGATCAACCAGAGCGAAGCCATTAATCTTCATCAGATCCGGACAATCGATAAAGACCAGATCGTAATGAATAATGGCCATTTCTTCTATATGAGTCGGCGCTACCGGCGAAAACTGGAAAGCAGAGGTGTCCTGTGACTTTTCGATGGATCCAGACTCTGGCCTGGATTGCCAAATCCGTTGTCGATTATCTGCTGCTGAAAAAGGTCTGCCGCTTCCGGGAGAAACGAATTCTGATGACGATCTTCCGCATCCTGCTGAATGCTGTTCTTTCACTGAACACCTGGACCATTCAGTCCTTTCCCCTGTGGCTTGCCTGGATTCTGCAGGTCCTGTGGGATCTGATCATGATTCTCGATTTACGAGGAGAAAAAGAACCCGGTGCTCTCTTTCTCGAACATCTGGTTTACTCTGCTGCGCTGGAAAGCAGCTGGGTTTTGAGCTTCTGTGTCACCTGGAAGTGGAGCTCTTCCCTCTTAACCCACAGTGGTAACATATTCCCAGTGATCGCGGGCATGCTGGTCAGTCTGCTTCTGGAAACTCTGCAGTTTTATACCATCGCCTTTCAGAAGGGCAGAAAGACAGCCTTCGACTCCAGATACGCTGTACTTCTTCTTTCCGTAACAGGGATCAACATCCTTATAGCGCAGGGATTTGTAAACTCCAATGGAAAAATCGGGATTGGTTTTATTCTGGCAGCCGGTCTGTACAGTATCCTGATTTTCGCAGGTGTTCGAAATCTGTTTCGGCAGGCGGAGCTGGATAAAAGAGAGCAGTCTCTTAAACATGCCAGCAAGCTTCTCGAACAGGCCCAGGAACGCGCAGAAGAAAAAGACCTGGAACTGCAGGAAATTCGGCATTCTCTGAAAGACCATCTTATGATCCTTCAAACACTCCACAGGCAGAATCACTATGAGGAAGTCGATCAGTATCTGCAAAGACTGCTCAATGACTGCGGCGGTGATCGGTACTTCTTCTATTGCAGCGATCCTGTTCTCAATGCTCTGCTCAATCAGATGGTTCTTGCTCACCCGGATGTTCGCTTTAATATGGTCATCAATCCAGATCTCCAAGCTTTGCCATTCCCAATAATCGAAGCTCTTTTTCTTGCTGCAGATAATGCCTGTGAAGAACTCGAAAATCATCCAGAGCTTTCACAGCAAGTCGATGTCAGTCTTGATCAAGTCAGAGGAAAGCTTGTCTGCACGATCTGTAATCCCTTATCTAAACAGAAAGATCTGCAAACAGAAAAAGGCGGCAGTGAACATGGTATTGGCCTGCGCAGAATCCGCAGACTAATCGAAGGGCTGGATGGTCAGATTGGTATCACCCAGGATATGTATTTCGAACTGACGATGACGATTCCAATGGAACCAGGTTTCCAGCGTTCCTTCACAAAGACAGATCTGGAAGCTAATCCAGAATAACTGTAATGAAAAAGTCAGAATATTCCCTCTTCATCATTCGGAGTTTTCTGACTTCTTTTTTCTTCCTGCAGTCGGGAGCCCGCTTCATGTTATTAAGAAAGCAGTGCGTCTGTTCTTTCTGCTTACCGTGATGAACGCAGCTGCTTCCGCCGATCAGGTGAAATAACCGTTAACAGATCCGTCAGACATGTGGAATAAACAACAAGGACCCGGATTCATACCTTCGTCCTCTCTGACAGATCCGCAATCTGAACAGCATCAATACTCTGCAGCGTCCAGCCGCCTGCACTAAAGCAATACCGGGAGCAGCGGACTGCTTCTGCTTCCAGTCCTGTGCTCCCGGCTTTATGTCATATTCAATTCGACCCCTCAAGGCTCGTGATTCTTCTTTGCAAAAAGAAAGTGTTCAATGTTCTGATCTGGGCTCATTACTCCAGGCATTCAGTACTGCAATATCCGGGCCTTCATATGCCGGAGTCTCTTCTTTCTCTTCCCCATAAAACATCACCATATAGAAAGGAAGGTAAAGAATGTCTCCATCTCTTTCTATATTGGATTTTGAGAAGACAATCGCCTTTTTGAAATCCCACTCCGGATTAACAAGAGCTTTGTCGAGCGCTTTATGCTTTTTAAATCCATTACCGGATTTGATCTCCAGTACATCGCAAGCGGCTCCATCCCCGACCACAAAATCAAGCTCCATATTCTGTGCTTTGGAATCGTAGTAGAACAGATCTTTTCCTTTGGAAACAAGAGCCTGCGCAAACGCATTTTCCAGGATCGATCCTGCATTGATCTCCGTACGCCCTTTAAGCAGATCAAACTGCACATCATTTAAGGAAGCAGCGCAAAGCAAGCCAGTATCCGACATGTACAGACGGAACAGCGAACGCTTTTCATTCAGGATCAGCGGCATCTGAGGCTGCCGTACGTTGTAACAGGGTAAAGCTGTAGCAGCTTCGCTCAGCCAGAGAAAACTGCTTTCCAGCTCCCGGAATCTGGCGTTTGGATTGAGCATCGAAAACTGAAAGCGCCTGTTTTTCTGATCAAGCTGGGCAGGGATTGAGCGAAAGATTTCCATGATCTTCAGGCGGTCCTGACTTCTGGCGCACTTGGTGATGTCCTGTTCATACAAATCCAGGATATCTTTCTGGATCTGAAACACTTTCGCCATATCCTGAAACTCAACAAAACTCTGAACAGCTTTAGGCATACCGCCAACCGCAAGCCACTCATAGAACAGGCGCATCAGTACCTGATGAACTGCTTCTGGGACCGGCTCCTGCTTCTCGTAAAGTGAGTGGAGCAGAACGATCGTTTCATCCGGAACACGCCGGGCCCAGAGAAACTCCTCAAAATCCATCGGGTACATACGCAGACTCCGTTCAAAGCCGACCGGCAGAGATCGGATATCTCGCAGATGAATTCCAAGCATCGAACCAGTTTCGATGTAGTGTGCTCTTCCATCTTCTACAAGAAACTTAATCGCAGTACGGGCTGCAGGACACTCTTCAATCTCATCCAGAAGAATCAAAGTGTTTCCAGGAATAATGCTCTGCCCTGTAAAGGCAGTCAGATTTCGGAGAATCTCTTCAGCACCGTTCGTCCCTTCAAAAATCTGTACTGCGTCAGGCTGATCGATGAAATTGATTTCAATATATGCCTCATACTCTGATCTGCCAAATTCACGGACGACTGTCGATTTTCCGACCTGCCGTGCACCGTAAATATTCAGAGCAACATGTGCCCCTTCTTCTTTCCAGGCCTTCAGGACAGATGTCATTTTTCGCTTGAGCATGGTTTTCCTCCTCCGCCTCTTTTAATCACGTTTCGGCAGGTTATCCTCCTCTATTTTTACACGTTTTTCTTATTATTTCTTTCTCCGTTCTCACGTTTTTGAAGAATTCAGCCAGCTGTATTTCACGTTTTGAAAAAAGCTTGTTTCTCATTCGGTTTTCTGACGCTCAGACTGTAGCGAAAAACCAATATTCCCTTTACCTGTAAGGATATGGGGCGTTGCTCCACTCCCGGACAAATAGAAAAAGCCCGATGTCTTTGAGAATCTCTTTTCTGACATCGGGCTCCTCTGTTCAGCAGCTTCCTATTTTTATCCGGTTAACCGAATGGTATTGGCTTCAACGTAAAAAAATACTGTTAAATGACAATTTTTAATGTAGGATCGGAAAGCTATTGAGTGAGATAAGTCAAGTAAAATGCACAGTAGACTGTTTTCGCTCATTAGCTCATCGCTGCATCTTTTGATCTTGTCTCATCAGGTTGTAATTTGCGATAAAGAAAGAATTTATATGTTATTTAAAAAAACGCCTGCGAACTTCTCTTTACCTCAAATGCTCAAGAAAGAGATGCACTTGTAAAAGCAGGATGGAAATATGAAGGGGGGTGCCTGGCTAGGATACTAACTCCAGCTCAACGAAACATTAAATTGGTTATAGATGCTGATATTCTGTAAAAAATAAATGAAGAGGAGCTATGACTCTTAAATATTATATTCTGAAAAGTTTTATGGTGCTTAGTTTATTCATCACAGGAATGTTCGTGGCAGGCAATGTCGATCCACTTCATGCAGCCGAAGCAGCAGCTCCGGAGGCTGTAGATATTACCCCGGCAATTGAATGGATCGATTCTGATGATTTTGCACTCTGCCAGCCTGGAGAAAGCGGGCGGTTTGAAGTGAAGTTCATGGAAATGTACGGTATTCAGCCTGAAGGAACGATCGAATTCTTTTCTGGAGCTCCCGATTATCTTGTGGTGACTCCTGATGGCAAATGGACGGCGAAAAAGGAAGGACAGATCCCTGTCGGCTACACCTGTACCTACTCAAAGGAGACACTGGAAGCATTCCGCAAGATATTTCCTGGTGCGGATTTGCAGTCCCGGGAAGAGCCGTCAAGCATTCTCGTATCTGTCAGTCCGATCTGCTCTGTTTTCCGGCTTTATAACCCGAACAGCGGAGAACACGTCTTTACAACCGATCGGAATGAGAGAAAAGTGCTTGCCGCACTTGGATGGAAAGCCGAGCAGATCGCCTGGAACACGCGTGCCGAAAACAGTACCCCGGTACGTCGTCTGTACAATCCCAACACCGGCGACCATCACTACACTATGGATGAGCGCGAAGTCCAGTATCTTACCAGCGTCGGCTGGAATCTGGATCAGACGGTCCTGTTCAGTGGAGGTGAGAAGGATGTCCCTGTCTACCGCTGCTACAACCCCAATGCAGCAACAGGAACGCATCACTTCACCACAAACGAAACCGAATACAATTATCTTGTCGAAGCCGGATGGAAGCCCGAAGGAATCGCCTTCTATGGCACTTCATCTGACCGCGTATCGACCCTGAATCCTGCAGAACCCAAACCTGCAGATCACGATTAACCTGAAGTTTTCTAAGAACGGAACAGCAGCGAGATGCTGCAATTCCGTTCTTTTTCTCTTTGGCCCTCGAGATTAGTGTGATGATTTGAGGGATCGGGCCTGCAAAATTCGGTGAGGTTTTTTTCGATTTCCTATTATGTCGTTTTTTCCCATTCCGGGAAAAGCAAAAGAAAATTGAAATAGTAAATTCCAATTTCAGGGAAGGTAAATGAAAAAGCAGCCGGGATGTGACAGAACTCTATCTGTACATCCCAGCTGTTTTAGTTAACTGTTCAGGTTAAATCGATTAAGCGGTTTTGGTCTGTTTCTTTTTCATTCCAATCATGTAGTTCAGCAGTGCAAACAGAATCAGCAGTCCATAACCGATCCAGGAGAGCAGATCCGCCTGCTGACCAAAGAAGAAAAAGCCGAACAGTGCGGAAAACAGAATCTGAGAATAGTCGCAGATCGAGATCTCGCTGGCTGGAGCGAATGAATATGCATAGGTAACTGTGTACTGTCCGCAGGTTGCCATAACGCCGGCCATCAGCAGGCAGAGCAGCTGGGTAAAGGATGGCATTTTAAAGCTGATCATTGTCATGGGCAGAAACACTAACAAAGAGAATGCTGAGAAATAGAAGATGATCTTTGACTTCGCTACGCCTTCCAGAGACAGCTTGCGTACATAGACATACGCAGCGCCGGATACGATGGCACCAAGGACCTGAATCAGGCTTGCCCCCAGATTCGCATTCGAGAAGCTTGGCTTAACGACAAGCAGCGAAGCCAGGAATGCACAGCCGACCAGAACAAGCTGAACGCGCATCGGCTTTTCACGAAGAACAAGCCAGCTCATCAGAATGGTGATAAACGGGATCAGCTTCTGAATGGCTGTGGCGTCCGCAAGAAGCAGATGATCAACCGCATAGAAGTTGCAGAGAATGCCAACCGTTCCGAGCGTTGAGCGGATCAGCAGATCCGGCCAGGCTTTTTTCGGAACAGAAAACCCGTTCCCTTCTTTTACAAGAACAACACCTGCCACAAAGGCAGCAATCAGATTTCGAAACAGACTCTTTTCCGCAGAAGGCAGATCGCCTGCCATCCGGACAAAGACGTTCATCAGCGCAAAGGACAGGGCGCTGAGTACAATGCAGAGTATTCCTTTCTGCCGGTCAGTCATAGCATTGGTTCCTTTCCAGTCGATCCACTGAAGGATTAAATCGGGCTGCACCAGCTGAATTGCTTTGGAGATCTGGTGCGCCAGTCTAACAGCCACAATAACAGAAGCGCAGATTTCGTGCAGAAATCAGCCGCTTTACGTTTTCCTTCTTTCCCTTCTATTTCCCTTCGGGTCCGCTCATCATTTTATGTAAATTGAATTTCTTTACCGGAACAAATACAGAAGCGGTTCTGCAATGACTGCCTGCCTGGGACAAGTCATTCATGCAGAACCGCTGACTGGTTTGCTGAGAGATTTACTGATCGTGTTCGAAATATTCAGGACAGATCGCGCACAGATCAAAGGCTTCATATCCGCCATATGTTTCATTTTTTAAATAGAACCGGTAATACGGCATTTTCCAGGTATCTGTCGGATCGTTTTTCCATACGACCCAGATCCGGTTTTCTTCCGGCTCTTCATAACCCTGCGGCGTTTGAAACGTCTCTATGGCTTCTTCTTTGCTTAAAACCGGATAGTCAGTTCCTTCTCTAGTGGAATTGAGAGGATAGACAATAGTCTGAATGCCTTCATCCGTGCAGTAGATCGTGATCGGACTGGCTTTGATGGCATGGATTTTACTGTCTGCCGTTTCATTTTCTTCATACAGGATGAAGGTAAAGGCGTTTTGCGGATCTGTGGTTCGAACAGGAATGGCTTCAATGACCGGATTGCCAAGCGGAAAAAGGTTTGTATATGTCTCAATGACAGTCTCAACCTGTTTGAGAGCTTCGTCTGGAGTACTGGCGTCAAAGGCGATTGCCCCGTTTACAAACAGTTCCCCTTCATCCGCATTGACAAGATCCAGACGTCCCCATGGAGTATCCGCCCAGATTGAGGAGTTCATCAGGTACGGATCGACTTCTCCAATGATCCACTTTGCATCAATATTCAGTGCACCGGCCAGTTCTACTAGTGTTTTCTGCATCAGATTCTGATTATACGGATCCACGCGGCGGCCCTCGACGATCTGATTGTATTCATAGACCGGAAGCGTCCTGGGCCATGGCTTTTCGGCATCAGGATTGATGGTCTGTTTGTACCAGCCGATCGATCCAAGACCGCCAACGGCATGCGGCGCGGATGAATTTGCTTCCGGATCTGGCAGCAGCACAAGATCTGCTGTTAATGAAGTCTGATCCGTATCGGCTGCAGGATCTGGCGCAATAGATGGACTGTTTCCATGAAAGGAAGAGAAGACGATCAGAACTGCGGCCGCAAGAACCAGTCCGGAGGCTAATGCCAGCTTCCAGGCTGGAAAAGAGAAGATGCTTCTGTAGTGGTCTGCAGCTTTACGGCTGCTTTCCTTTGCCTGAATGTCTCTTTCTTTTTTCATTGCTGAAAGGATGGTCTGTTTCTGGTCGGATGAAAGAGAGATCTGATCCATCTTCGCCCTGTAGCTGTCCAGAAACTGTTCTTCATCGTACATAAGGATCCTCCTTTCTATTCTCATTGCACAGGATGCTCTTCAGATGCGACCTGGCACGGGAGAGCAGCGAGTAGACTGTTCCCGGTCTGCATCCCAGAATCTTTGCGATCTGATCGGCGGACAGAGATTCGTAATAATGAAGGTAAATGACACTGGCTTCTCTGGATGGCAGGCTTCGTATGACGTCCAGAATTTCATCCGGCTCTTCGTCTCGTATTGCCGGATCATTTTTTGGATACTCCGCCCGCATCTTCTGCCACCAGCTGCGGTGATAGTCCTTGCAAAGATTGATCACCACCCGGTACAGCCAGGCTTTTCGATACTCTGCATCGTCAAATGTCCTGTCGGATCGCATGTAGCGCAGAAAAGCTTCCTGAACAATATCCTGCGCCTGTGCACAATCGCAGTAGTTCAGCGCCAGCCGGTACATTCCATCCGCGCAGCAGCTCACAGCTGATTCGATTTCTTCATCAGTTTTCTGGCGGACAAGTCCGGAAGGCTGAACATGCATAAAGACTCCTGTCTAATTCAAACACAAAGCTCCATCAGAGCTGTTCATAGCTGTCGAGCTGCAGAACATATCCGCGGTCATCCTGGATTAATGTTCCGCCAAGTTTGGCTGCGCATCCGCCGATCGAAATCTGGCCGTCGAAGCGCAGACGCTGACCGGTACTGGATGTCAGCCACAGAATCGGACGGCCTTGTTCATCCATCGGCGCATTCTGACCCAGATTGCCGGTCACTTCAATATGCTGGCCAACCAGCGAAGGCGCATTCGCCAGTACGGTATCGACGTCATACACCGTCTGCTGCGGCTGAGGATCGGGTTCCGGTTCTGCCTGCGGCGTTCCGGCAGTATCAAATGTCAGCTGCTCGGCAGAATCGACATTGAGAACAGGTTCTCCGTTTTCATTTTGCAGAGTACCTGTCAGCCGTGCTTTGCACGAACCAAAGTTTACAGAGCCGTTAAAACGAAGCGCATTACCGCCATCGGAAAGAATATATGTGGCATAGCCTCCGTTTCCATCCGGCATCGCGGCCTGCGGCAGATTGCCGATGACTGAAATGCGCTGCCCATACAGCGAAGATGCCTGAGCTAAAACGGAATCGACATCATAATCCTCCACGACAGCTGCATTCTGGGCAGCGGAAGCATTGTTGTCTGCAGAGGCGCTCTCTTCTTTTTTGTCTTCTTTGTCTTTCTTTTCAAAAGAAGTCTTCTTTGAATCTTTCTTTTTCGACTCCTGCTGACTCACTGAAACACTCGAAGTAGAAGTTTCGCTTTTTGAAGCAGGTGACGCACAGCCGGCTGCAAGAACAGAAAGCAGGCAGACGGCAAGAACAGACTGAACAGGTTTCATAAAATGAACCTCCTTTACTGAGTACACGATCATGCAATGGAAATCCTTGCATGAATTCGATTTTTTATAAATTTCTTTCTCTTCTCTGATTTTCGCTTTGCTTCTCTTATTCAATGCACAGAAACCCCGGCTTTGGTCAAACCGGGGCATTTTTTAAAACAGAAAAGGTCTTTCTATATGGATTGATTTTCGTCTTTGAGCAGACGATAGGAAATCATTGTAGGCTTGTTTGTCCAGGGATCCTGTTCGACCAGCGCATCGAGACTGAAGACATCCCGCAGAACAGAGGGTGTCATGATCTGCTCTGCTGTTCCCTCATGAAGAATCTCGCCGTCTTTCATGGCGATCAGATAATCGGAGAACCTTGCTGCAAGATTGAGATCATGAATGACAAGCGCGATCGTTTTCTTCTTTTCTCTGTTGAGGCGCTGGAGAAGTTCGAGGATTTCCAGCTGATGAGCCATATCCAGATACGTCGTCGGCTCATCGAGAAGAATGATCGGGGTATCCTGGGCAAGCGCCATCGCAATCCAGGCCCGCTGTCTCTGTCCGCCGGAAAGCTGATCCACAGCCCGGTCGGCCAGCATATCGGTGCGGGTTGCCCGCATGGCTTCCTCGACAATCTCGCGGTCTTTTTTGCTTAAGGTGCCAAAGCCTTTCTGATACGGATAGCGGCCGAAGCTCACCAGTTCACGGACACTTAATCCGGCTGGTGCTTCCGGTCCCTGCGGCAGAAGGGCAAGCTGTCTGGCAATCATTTTAGTCGGCATGTCTTTCATCGGCTTGCCCTCTAACAGGACCGTTCCGCTCTGGACAGGAATAATCCTGTCCAGGCCTTTGAGCAGTGTGGATTTTCCGCAGCCGTTTGGGCCGATGATGCTGGTAATGGCACCCCGGGGAATCCGCACGCTCATTTCAGGGATGATGGTCTTCTGGGAATAGCCGATCTTCAGCTGAATGCCCTGCATGGCATACGGCGTGGAAGTTTCCGGATTCGAAGAAAGACTGTTCTGTGCTTCTTGAGTGACTGTTTCGTTCATAGACTTACTCCTTCACCAGCAGATAGAGGAAATACGGCGCGCCAATGATGGCTGCTGTAATGCCGACTGGCATTTCATAGGGCAGAAACCAGGTTCTGGAAATGATGTCCGCAAAAACCATAATGACTCCGCCGCATAAAGCGCAGGCAGGCAGAAGGTTCTGATAGTTCGGACCGACCAGCCGCCGGCAAAGATGCGGGGCAATCAGACCGATGAAGCTGAGTCCTCCGCCAACACTTGCACATAAAGCACTTAAGGCAATCGCTCCGGTAAGAAACCGGCGGGATGCTTTTGGCGGATCAATACCGATGCCTACTGCGATCGAATGGCCAAGCATCAGACCATTGAGCGTGCGGCTGAAATAGTAGATCACGCTTCCGATGAGCAGAATGCCGACGGTAAGCATGATGACGCCCTGCCAGTCAGCACCCCAGATATTTCCAGCAATCCAGTTCTGTACAAATGCGTATTCCGAATCAGGCATGCGCAGCATCAGGATCGTTGTCAGCGAAGAAACGGCCAGCGAGATTGCTACGCCCACAAGCAGAAGTTTTTTGGAGGAGACTTTTCCGTTCTTGCTGGCAAGACGGTATTCAATCAGAAACACCGTGCCGCTTCCGATAAAAGCCAGGATTGGCATCATGACGGAATAGTTTGTATGACCGCCCTGTACAAACAGAATATAGGCGGCAATCGCAAGACCTGCACCAGCGTTAATACCCAGCAGACCCGGTTCAGCCATATCGTTGCGGGTTACACCCTGTAAAACTGAGCCGGAAAGGGACAGGCCGGCACCGACTAAAACACAGGCCAGAACGCGGGGCAGTCGAAGGTTCAGAAGAACCGGATTTCCGGTAAACAGCTCAGAAAGAGGAATCTTGGCATACCCGGCATTTAAATCGAGTGCAATGCCGGCGATCAGAAGCAGGATGAGAATCGTACAGGTGAGTGCATAACGTTTACGCTTCATTGTCCCCCTCCTTCCGGCTGATGATGATAAATGCCGGTACGCCAATCAGTGCAAAGATCAGACCGACCGGTGTTTCCGATGGAGCGTTCAGCGTTCTTGCGACCAGATCTGCAAGGACCATCAGCAGACTTCCGCAGACCATGGATGCCGGAATAATCGCTTCATACCGGCTGCCCACAAACCGGCTGACAATATGCGGAACAAGCAGACCGACAAATGAAACCGGTCCTGCCAGTGCGGTACTTGTTCCGGCAAGAACCAGAACAACGAGCAGACAGAACAGCTTTGAGCGGTTCAGATTCAGGCCAAGTCCTTGTGCTGCTTCATCGCCAAGAGAGAGCAGCGAAACCTGTCTGGAAAGAAGAATTCCGCACACAAGAGCGACAATCATGACCGGCGCTGCGATTTTCAGCTGATCCATGCGGATGCCGGCTGTTCCGCCGGCTGACCAGAATGTCAGACTCTGTCCGGTATTGGTCAGAATCGAAATGCCCTGTGTCAGAGCCGTCAGAAACATGCTGACCGCAAGACCGGCAAGAACGAGCCTGGATGCGTCGAGCTTTCTTCTCTTCATCATCAGAAGGCCAAAGACCAGAAAGACGGAAATTGCAGCTCCAATAAAGGACACAATAATCGTCAGTCCAAACGAGACATTGCTTAAAAACGCCAGACAGATCGCAAGACCAAACGATGCTCCCACATTGATGCCAAGAAGACCGGAATCCGCCAGCGGGTTCCGGGTCATTCCCTGCATCATGGCACCGGCACCAGCCAGCCCGGCACCGACAAGAAGATCACCGATCGTTCTTGGCAGGCGCAGTTCAAGAATCGCAATCTGCTGATGATCACTCAGATCCGGCGAGAACAGGGCACTCAGCACTGTCTGCCAGGAGATATCCGTACTGCCCAGAAACACAGAAAGGATCGCAGCAATACACACTGCGATCAGAGAGATCACCAGAAAGAAGACTGTTTTCTTCGTACTGGTCTGCATGATTATTTCTCCTGGAAGGACTCAAAGAACTCAATGAACAGATCCGCCTGCTTATTGAGCGTAATCGGATCGCGGTGCATGAATGCAACCTGTTCATACGGGAACGTCTTTCCCTCTTTGACAGCAGGAAGCGAGTTCCAGAGATTGGAAGACGTTACGAATGCCGGATCGGTACCATCCAGAACGCCGTAGAGAATGAAGTCGCCGGCATATTCCGGAAGAGCCTCAAGAGAGATGACTTCATAGGCTGTATCGCCATCAACCATGGATTTCTGAATTGGTTCCGGTGCTTTCAGTCCCCACATGTCATAGAGAATCGTGCCGCCGCGGGCAAAGTGAGAGCCCATTGTGTAGATCTGCTGCGGCCACATTTCCAGAATGGAAACCGTCTGGTCGCCGACGATGTTCTGGATTTCGTCTTTTTTCGAATTTACTTTTTCGTTGAATTCCTTGATGTAAGCATCCGCTTCTTTGCTTTTACCAACGAGATCCGCAATATAGCGGAATGTTTCTTCATTGCTGCGCTTGCCGTCTTCGATATAAACCGTCGGTGCGATCTTCGAATACTTGTCGTAGTCCGCTTCCGTAATGGTCACGATCAGATCCGGCTTTGCGGCTGTAAACTGCTCAAGCGTCGTTTCAGCTGAAGTGATGTTCATAGCTTCAATGCCCTCTGTCATGCCCGAAAGATACGGGTTGTCCAGCGCATAAGGTGAAGCGATCAGCGGTTTTACATCAACCGCAAGAAATTCGCCAAGATAGTAGTCGCTGATGATCCGCTTTGGTTCAACTGGAATTTCGACTTCCCCTTTATCGCTTTCTACTGTTCGCATGGCAGTCGATGACGAACTCTCTGTCGAACTGGACGACGAGCAGGCGCCAAGCGTGATTGTCATCACCAGCGCCAGGATCAAAGACAGGACGATTCGAAACCGCCGGTTTTCTGTTCTGGTCTGTGTCATGGTTTTACCTTCTTTCTTCTGTATAAACATTCAGGTTCTCTCCACACGGAGAATCCCTGAACTCCTCAACTATGATAGATTAGTTTAAACTAACTTAAACCTCACTTCAACTGGAATGCATTGGTCTGCATTCATTTTTCGTCCATCAAAAACGTCCGAAAGCGAAAAAATTCCGCAAAAAACGGAGAACGCTCTTCCCTAAAGGAAAAGGATTCTCCGTTGTTCAGTCGAATAAATCGTGATCTGTATTCCCTGCTTTTCAGGCAGCCTGGCGGCTGACTGCTTTTTTAATCTCCATCAGAAGCAGAACAAGAGCGACGCCAAGAATGATATGGCCGATTCCGGCGATACCGGAAATGGCTGCATTTGCACCGCTCGAAAGAGGTGTTTCAAGCACCTGCAGCAGACCGCGGATGAACATCATGATTGCCGTCACGTTCAGGCTGATATTATAGGCCAGTACGACTTTGCCGGTTTTCTCAGTGCTGAAGGCAAAGTTCTTTTCCAGAAGCAGAAGAATCAGGAACATCACCATGCCAAGCATGAAGTAATGGGGATGAACGACGCTCAGCATCGTCTTGCCGGTAAATCCGGTAAACCTTGTAATTTCACGGAAGCAGACACCGCCAATCATCGCCAGAAAGGCATAGACCAGCGAGGTGTTCATATAGGACTTCATTGTTTTCTTCATCTTTATTCACTCTCTTTTCAAATCACTGCCGGATCAGGCTTTTTTCGCTTTGAGCTGTTTGCGCATGGCACTGAAGCCGATCCAGACGGTCCAGACATAGGCGCATGTTTTTGGAATCATAAGCATGCCGATGGCCGGAACTTTGGAAGCAAACAGAACAACTGGAATGTAGAAGGCAAAGCTGAGAACGATCGTCAGCCACATCCACTTGAACTCCTTGTCGTGATGCTCTTTTGCGCTCTTATAGAACAGAACAATGATCACCAGACCAAGCAGTGCAAACGGGATGTTGCGCAAGATGCCCCAGGAAAGCGGCTCATGAGCCGATGTCCATTCATTCTGCGGGAACAGGCACAGCGCAGCGCGAAGAACTGCCAGAATCCAAACCGTCCAGGTCAGGCACTTTTCGCCTTTAACCTGATAACGCTCTCTCCATACGTAGTAGAGCAGTACATAGAAGACAGTCATCGTAATCGAAGTGATCAGCTTGCCGATGCCAAGTGCTGCTGTGTAATGGTCAAGACCGGTTGTGCACAGCGCGATCATCCGCGGAACCAGATGAAATGCATCGCCTGCGCCAAGAATCACAGCCATCCAGCCAAACAGCTTATACTGCTTCATTCCTCTGCAGTCGCGGATCATCAGAACGCCGATCGTGATTACAGTAATCAGATACACAATGTCAAACAGGGTTTCCATAACTGCCTGCATAAGAAAAACTCCTTTCCATTTTCATTCATACAGAACATGTCCGAACCAAGAGTAACGCATGTTACTCTGTCAGGAAATTTGTTCGCCCCAATTAAATGAACAATGTTCACTTTGCCGTAAAAAACTGTTCTGAGTCTGTACGGACTCAGAACAGAAGCTGATCTGTGGTTTGAAGAATCAGCGATGAATCATAGTCTTCCCGGATGACGGATGAAAGAAGAATGGAAAACAGAACCTGCGCAGCCTGCTCTGCTCCAAACGCGCCCTGCAGACGTTCCTGCTTTACGCCAGGATCTGTCTCAACCAGTTTTTTAATGGTGCGGATGATCTGCGCCCAGGCCCGTTTCATCAGTTCGGCACTTTCTTTTCTCTCTTCCCCAGCAATCAGCGCCGAGTGGAGGGCCGCAAAGCCGGGATACTTTTTTGAGCCTTCCGCCATCTGCGCATACCACTGCCTCAGAACAGCTTTCAAATCGCTCTGCTCTGTCATCCCTGGCGGCAGATGGAAAATCTCCCGCCATATTGTGGTGACTGTGGCACTGAGCAGTTCGTTTTTTGAAGGAAAGTAATTATAGAGACAGCCTATGGAGACCTCGCATTCTGCAGCAAGGCTGCGGATGCTCAGATCATTCCATCCCTTTGAAGAAACCAGCTTTCTGCTGGCATTGAGAATCTCTTCTCTTGACGTTGCGGCCGGTTTCATCTGCTCACCCTTTCTGACTTCTGTTTTAGATTATCCAAATTGTGGATCCAGGGCATCGCCGTCAATTTCAAGCATGCAGGCAAGAGCCAGCGCTGCTGTATTGACGATGCCGTCGATATGCGTGCGCTCATAGCCATGCGACGACATCGTGCCCATGCCAAATGTTGCGGCTGTGATGTTGGCACCGCCGTTCATAGCAGCCGTCGCATCCGAAGCATAGCGGTAATAGATGTCCAGCACGGCATCAATCTGGTTTTCTTTTGCGATCGAACGGATCTTTGTGGTCAGATCCCAGTCATACGGAGAAATCCGGTCAGCTGCACCAATCGTGACTTTCTTTTCCGATCCATGCTGAAGACCGCCGACCAGACCTATATCCAGTGCGATGTAGGCATCGACATTTTCTGGAACAAAGCGTCCGCCCTGTCCGATTTCTTCGTTGATCGGGAAAGCGAGCATGACATCACATGCCGGCTGCAGACCAGCCTCCTGCATAACACTGACGGCTTCAAGCAAAGCAGCAACGCAGGCTTTGTCATCGATATGACGGCTCTTGATATATCCAGCTTCCGTGCGGACAAAGCGGGGATCGACACTGATGAGATCGCCTGGTTCAATTCCAAGCTCTGCTACTTCTTCCGGGCTGTTCACATCTTCATCGAGCACAACAGCCATTTCCGCAAAGTCGCGCTCACGGCTTCTTGCATCGTCAAAGACGTGGACCGAATGGGACTTGCAGATGACCGTACCGGTATAATTGACGTTTTCACGGGTATGAATCGTTACGTTTTCACCTTCCAGAGAATGGAAGTTGACGCCTCCAAGATTGCGGACATCCAGCCATCCTTCTTCTGTGATCGAGCGGACAACCATGCCAATGGTATCGAGATGGGCGCCAAAGCAGATGGTATGACTTGGATCGAGACCCGTAATGGTCAGATAGATCGTTCTTCTGCGGTCCATCGTATAGAGCAGATTGTGCGAGATCGCAAAATCTACCAGCATCGGCGTGATTTCTTTTCCATAGCCGACAACGCTGGGTGTCTCAATCAGTTTCTGCAGGCTGTCAATCATCCGTTCGGTATTGATCTGTGCTTTCAGTTCTTCAAACTCCATAAAACCCTTTTCTCTCCTGTTTCAATTTGTGTGTGATCTGTAACTGTTCTGAATCCGTTTTTTTCGCTTTTCTGGCTTCTTTATTTGGCTTCCTGCTGATACGCCGGAATCTGTGCCCTTGCCTGTTCGAGAATCTCAAGAGCAGCCAGGGTTTCTTCTTTGTATGCCTGATACATCTCCTGGTTGTTTTCGTTGAGTGCTGTAAGGAAATCCATGAACTCATACGTCATATGAAGGCCCTGATCAATGGAAATCTGTTCGGGTTCCGGATTCTGGTTTTCCGTAGCCGGTGCAACGAAATCGACGTATTCCATCTTTCCTGTACTGCCTTTGGAAATGCGCATGGTTCCTGTTTCGCCCTGGATTGCGGCCAGATAATCGCACGACGAATCTTTGGATCCGATGGCGGTAATGATCTTATCCGGATAAACCATCAGCAGAACACCGCTTGAATCAATGCCGTTCCAGCCGATCAGCGGCGTATAGTGAACGCTCTGCGGCTTGCCAAAGAGCGCCACAGCAAGATGAATGTTGTAAATGTTGATATCCATCAGTGCGCCGCCATCCATCTCTGGGTTGAAGACATTATCGACGATGCCTTCCATGTAGCGGGCGTACTTGCGGGAATACTGCGAGAAATTGAAGACACATTCGCGGATCTGACCGACGCGGTACAGGTTGTCTTTAAGCAGTCCGAAGTTTGGCGTATGAATGCTTGTAATGGCCTCAAAGATCATGACGCCATTCTTTTCAGCAAGTTCAAACAGTTCTTTCCCTTCTTTGACTGTAGCCGCAAAGGGCTTTTCAAGAATGACATTCTTGCCGGCCTCCAATGCTTTTCTGGCCTGCGGTACATGAAGGCTGTTTGGCGAGGCGATATAGACGGTATCGATATCGGGGCTTGCCAGCATTGTGTCTAAATCATCAAAAGCCTGGGGAACATTGTGCTTCTTTGCGAATTCTTCTGCCTGCTCCATGGTTCTGGAATAGACAGCGACAGGGGTAATGCCTTCGAGATCTTCAAACGACCGGTATGCCTGATCGACGATGGCGCCTCTGCCGATTGTTGCTAATTTCATAAGGTCTCCTTTCTTTGCCGCTTGGGACTGTTGAGCGGTTTTTCTCTGCTTGTACTTTGTAAGTTTGCGTGCCGGGATCATAGATCTGTATCTGGATCTGTTCTTCAGATGCTCTCTGAGAACTGGTCCAGCAGCTTGAACACAGAAAAATCCGGACACGCTTTGCGCCCTTATTGTAGCGCACACCTTTCGTGTCCGGATTCGTCCTGTCTGTTTGTGATCTATGGATTATGCATTTCTGAAATTCAGTCAGCTGATGATTCTTTCTGATCGGATTCAGGGAGAATCTCTGTTTCCGTCGTGATGGTTTCTGTTACAGCTTTTGGTTCAGGTTTCTTACCTTCATCCAGTTTTGTTTCTGGAGTCGAGTCTGCCTTCGGCTCTGGTTCAGCTTCAGTCACCGTTGTTTCGGATACCGCTATAGCTGCCGGAAGAAGCTTTTTCTCTTCTTTGGCTGGCTTATTCTCTGCGACCGGTTCGTCCGTTGCCGGTTTGTCAGTCTCGTGGACTGGGTGTTCTGTGATCACGGTCTGTTCAGTAATGACTTCCGGCTGAACGATCTGTTCTGCCGTAACTGTCTCTTCCTTTACAGATTCTGCTTTTACAGATTCTGGCTGAATGGAAGTGTCTTCTGGAGCCTGCTGATGCAGCGTCTTTTCCTCAAAGAGGAGGCCGTCTTCAAGCAGATCGCTTCGATTCTCTTTTGGACGGCTGTCCTTTTTCTTTGAAGAAGCCTGTTTCTGGCGGCTGTTCTTTGAAGACTGATTAGACTTGTTCCGTCTGGAGGAACCGTTTGACTGATTCTTTGCTGATTTGCCTGAACGTTCGGCTGATCCGTTTTCACTCTTTGTCTCTGGATCGCCTGTCTTTTCACCGGATTTTTTTGCCTGCTGCGAACCATTGATGCTTTTCTGGTTCTTCCGCCCAGCATTGTTCCGGTTTCTGGACGGTTTGGATTCCTGCTTCTGGTCCGGGGCAGCTTTTTTATTCTGGTTAGACTGTGCCCGGCGCGGTGATCCCCAGTTCTGCATGTTGAGAACGGAGTTTCCGTTTGTTTTGAAGCGGCTCTGGCGGTTTTTCGGTACATCGCGCCAGATGCGGAAGCAGACACCGTCTTTGGTGTTCATGCCTTCAACTTTGTAGTTATTGGCCTGAACGACTTTGGAGACGATGGAAAGGCCAAGGCCGAAGCGGCCGCCCTCGCCTTTGATGTAAGGCAGGAACAGCGACTGAATGCGGTCTTCATCCATTTTCGATCCGTCATTGCTGATGCGGATCTCGTTTTCACGGGTTTCGATCTTGATGTAGCTCTTCGCATAGCGGAATGCGTTCTGCAGAATGTTTTCAATGCAGACGCGCCAGGCTTCGAGCAGACCGTCAAAGTAGACGTCTTCAAGATCGGTGATCAGCCGGATTTCCGGACGGATCACTGCGGCATTGAGGACAACTTCCTCAACGACTTCTTTCATATTGGTGACCACGCCCTCCGCATCGGAAGAGACGAGGTATTCAACACGGTTCATGTATAGCAGAGAGTGGACTTTCTGCTCGAGACGGTTGGCGTTATCGAGGATGACATCGACGCTGCTTTCCAGGTCACCATACGGATAAATGCCGTCTTTGATCGATTCGGAATACGACTTGATGGTAGCAATCGGCGTCTTGAGGTCATGGGAAATGTTGTGGATCATTTCCTCTTTGGATTTTTGCTGTTTGGCAAGCTCAGAAGTGAGCGTGCGCAGTTCGGTTGCAACTTCGCCGATCTCATCGCCGCGGTTGATGTACAGGTCGACATCCTTGCCTTCCTTGATCTGGGAAATATAGGACTTGATCTGGTTGAGCGGATGAATGATCGAGAACACCCAGAACAGCAGCACCATGAGCATCAGGAAGAAGACGAGCACGGTGATGTAGATTGTCGAATCCATCAGCGATGCACGGATCTCCTGTGCATACGTGTTGTTCATGAATGAAACAACGACCGTCGGATTGCCCAGGTAGTCAACCCGCTCAATCCGGTAGTAGTAGCGCATGTTCTGGAAGTTTGTATAGCCTTCCTTGACCGGATTGGATGCCGGTTTTGGCGTCTGCGCCGGGGCAGCTTCATCAGCTGGCGGTACAGGTGCCAGAACGGCGGACTGCTCTTCCGACAGGGCAGGAGCCGGCCGCGGGTTTTCAGCGAGCAGTCTTCTGGCTTTCGGGATCAGGGTTGCAAGGAATGCTTCGGCTTCCGGATCATTCTTTTCGGAAACTTCGATGGACTTATCGGATGTAACGATTGCGGTGCGGATGTTGGCATCTGCAGAGATGTAGTCAAAGAGCTCGCGGTCGTTCTGCGCGCTCTTGCCCACTTCAATGGCCTGAACGATCGGTTTCTGGCGGGCTTCAAGCATGTCATACATCTGCGCGTTGATTGTCGTATCAACGCTGTCTGACAGGAAGAACATGAAAAACATGACCAGGAAGACAACCATCATCAGGATCAGAACCATGACCTGCTGGGTCAGTGACAGCTTGCGGAATCCGCCCTGAAAAAACTTCTTCATAGCTTATCCGAGCCGGTATCCATAACCGTAGATCGTATGGATATTCAGCTTCGGCAGTTTTTTGCGCAGTCGGCGCAGGGTATCATCGACCACACGGTCGCTTCCGAAATAGTTTTCATCCCAGACATTTTCAAGAATCTTCTCACGGGAGAAGGCAATGCCTTTGTTCTTGATGAACATCATGAGCAGATCGAACTCTTTGGTGGTCAGTTCGATTTCCTCGGATTCGGAATAGACTTTGCGCTGTTCTTCATCGAGTTCATAGCCATCGATAAAGATGCGGTTGTTGGAGTCTTTATACGCGCGCTTGATCAGGTTGTTGACGCGCAGGACGAGTTCTTTTGGAGAGAACGGCTTGGTGATGTAATCATCACAGCCTTTTTCCAGACCGATGATGCGGTCAAATTCCTTATCTCTTGCGGACATGAAAATGATCGGCGTATCGGGATTGGTCTGGCGGATTTCTTCAAGCAGGTCAAAGCCGGATTTGTCATCCAGCATGATGTCCAGAATCCACAGATGAACGTCATCATCATGGGTATGGGCGCTGGCTTCTTCGTATGTATAGAACTGGTTGACTTCATAGTCCTCTTTACGGAGATACTGCGCGACAAGATTATTGATATCTTTTTCGTCTTCTACAATATTGATCACACGTTTCATGCAAGTTCCTCAGACTTTCTGTTCGTAACCTTTTTCTCGAATAAGTTCTGTTACAGCGTGAACGCAGCGTTCGCACTCTTCCTGGGTCGGTGCTTCAACCATGACCCTAATCAGCGGTTCGGTACCGCTTGGACGGACAAGAATCCGTCCGTTGCTGCCCAGTTCATCGGCCACTTCCTGGACTCTTGCGCTGATCTCTTCATCATCAAGCACAATCTCCTTGTCGGTGACTGTCACGTTTTCAAGCAGCTGCGGAAAGATATGCAGGCCTTCACTCAGCTGCTGAATGTTTTTCCGTTCAGCCTGCATGACCTGCAGAAGCTTGAGTGCAGTAAACAGGCCGTCGCCGGTGACTTCGTCGCCATAGAAAATGATATGGCCGGACTGTTCGCCGCCCAGACGGTACTGGTTGCGGCTCATCTCTTCAAATACGTACTTATCGCCGACCGGCGTTTTAATGCAGCTGATCTGTTCGCGTTCGAAGGCTTTGTAGAGCCCCAGATTGGCCATGACGGTTGTAACAACCATATTATCGGTCAGCTGTCCGCGATCCCGCATGGATCGGCCCAGAATATACAGGATATAGTCGCCGTTAATGAGACGGCCATCCGAGTCGACCGCAATCAGACGGTCGGCATCGCCGTCAAACGCGAATCCGACATCGCAGCCGTTTTCAATGACATATTCCTGCAGACCTTCGGGATGCGTCGATCCGCAGTCCTTATTGATGTTCAGACCATTTGGCGAACTGTTGATCGCTTCTACGGTTGCTCCAAGAGCATCGAGCGTTTCAGCTGCAGTTGCGCAGGCAGATCCGTTGGCCAGATCGACCGCGATACGCATGCCGGTCAGATCCACCGGAACAGTTTTCTTTAAGAAAGACACATAGAGCTCAAGGCCCTGATGCCAGCTGAAGTATTCGCCGACATTGTCTCCGGTTGCCATCGGGATTTCTGTCTTGCCATCCATGTAGTCTTCAATGGCCAGAAGAATTTCTTCTTCCATTTTAATGCCCTCGTGATTGAAGACTTTGATGCCGTTGTCGTAGTAAGGATTGTGCGATGCGGAGACCATGATGCCGCAGTCGAAGTTTTCCTGGCCGACCAGGTAAGAGACAGCCGGTGTCGGGCAGACGCCAAGCAGGTACACATCCGCCCCGGTGCTGACCGCACCTGCAGCCAGTCCAAGTTCAAACATGGATCCGGACAGACGGGTGTCTCGTCCAATCAGGATGCGGGCATGCTTTTTCTTCTGCGAGTAGTACCACCCAAGCCACTGGCCGATTCTGACCGCCATGTCCAGAGTCAGCTGCTCATTGGCGCGTCCCCGGACACCGTCGGTTCCGAAATATTTACCCATAAATACTCTCCATCCTATTTCAGTGTTCTCTCTGATCTGTCTGATCAGTTTTTTTTATCTTCAGTCAGTCTGATTCCCTGTCCTGCGCTTTGCGGCAAGTCTGGGCTTTCTGACTGTATATATTCAGGTTTTCTGTTTTTCGCGTTTTTTATATTCTGATTCTTCTGTCTTTGCGGTGTGAAATGAGTCCATACGGAAAGACTTTTCTTTTCGCTCAGATTTCATTGTATCCCCCATTCAGGCGTGCGCGTAAATGACTTACGCATGCATTTGCCCGCACTGTGGGATCAGAAAGGCAGTCGAATCTCTATTCTATTGAATCAAAAAAGCGGGATTTCTTCACTATTGAAAGTTCAGTCTCCCGCTTACAGTGTGTTCGTTTGTTCTAAAAAATATGTGAAAGCCTTTGTATATAGTCGAAATCCGCTCAGTTTCCGGATTTAGATGCCTGTGATGACTGCGAGCTCAGTCCATCGCGCTCTGCACGCGGGGATGTATCGTTGGCAAGCCGTACATCAGCTGTAACCGTCGATGGCGTAATGGATACAGAGACCTGCTTGCCGTTACTGTCGTAGGCAACAAGCGGTACTTCTGCTGTAAAGGCACCTTCATAGCCGGACGTATCGACAATTGCCCGGACAAACCGGATGGAATTGAGCTTGTCGCGGGTTGCCTTGATCGTTACAGACCGGGCTGAAAGGATCGGCTTGGCATAGGCGTTGACCGACTGGCCGGCGCCGACGATCAGGTCCGCCGAGATGAAGAAGGTCTTCGTATACTTTCTGGCCAGGACCGCATTGACCGTTTCCGGGTTGACTTTGACTTCCAGACCAGTTGGAAGACCGGAAGCCGTCAGAGCCACCGTATTGGAACCTTCTCCTGCGTTGCGCAGATCCGCAGTAACCATAGCCGAGTTCTGGGTACGGACAAGCTGAATATCTGCGGCATCGCCGATGACTTCAATATCCGCAGTTGCCGGTACGCCGGTGACTTCAAAGTTGTTCTCATCCACCAGCACTTCAACGGGAATCGCCGAAAGAGTGGTCGACGTCGCATCTTTGCGGAACAGCTGGTAGGACAGATCCTGGTAGTTGATCGCAACACAGATCACAACGGCCAGAACGCCGGAAGCGATCATGCTCATTCGATCAGAATACACAATCTTGTCAAACAGTTTCGAGATGTAGCTGGCTCCAGCCTGCAGCAGGCGCCGGAGAGCCATCAGGAATTCGTGAAATTTGCGGGGTTCCTTATTTTCCATTGCGATCCCCCTCTTCCTGGTTGAGCGTGACGACGACTTCAAGGGGCTTGACGCGATCGTCCTTTTTCTCTTTTGGCATTTCTTTACTGCTGGACCGGTTGGTCAGGGTATTTGAAAGGTTCTTTGCGGTGTCGATCACTGGACGGAACATGGAGCCGGGTCTGGATGACTCATCCGGAACTAGCCGGTTAGTCAGATACCGCCGCAGGCTTTCAGGGGTGTACTGGGTCAGTACGCCTTTCTGCGCTATTGAAATCGCACCGGTCTCTTCGGAGACCACCAGCGTGATGGAATCTGAAACTTCCGAAATGCCGACAGCAGCCCGATGCCTGGCGCCGTATTTCGAGGGCAGCTCCTGGGCGGTCGATGGAAAATACGCCGCTGCACAGGTTGCCTTGTCGCCATCGATGATCATTGCGCCGTCATGCATCGGCGTACCGTACTGGAAAATGGTCTCGATCAGTTCGCTGGTGACATCGGAATCCAGCGGAATGCCGGTACGGGCATAGTCCTGCAGACTCTGTCCCATCTGCAGCGAGATGAGGGCGCCGGTTTTGGTCTTCGACATGTCGGAGACCGCCTGAACGAGCTGGTTGACCAGATTTTTCATCCGGGAAGCCGGCAGATTAGGAACGTAGTTGGAATTGGTCGTTCCGACTTTTTCAAGCATGGAACGGATTTCCGGCTGCAGAACGATCAGCACGACGACAATTCCCCAGCGCAGGATGTATTCGAGAATATAGCTGACTGATTTGAGCTGAAGCATGTCCGCGATGATTTTGAACAGGAACAGGGCAAGAATGCCTTTGACGATCTGGATCGTCCGTGAATTGTTCCGGACGATGTGCAGTCCGGCATAAATCAGCGTCCACATGACGCAGATATCAAGAATGAGACGTAAAACAAGTTCGAAGCTGGAAAACTGCATGGGCATCCTTCTTTCTGTCTGCAGATTTTCCCGGTTTTTCCGGATTGCGGAAACTGGGGGATGTAGTCCGTTTTTAATGTAAGCGCAGAAGCTGAAGTTTCTTTGCCAGAGGCTTAGAAGACGGACAGGACGTTTCGTTCTTATTATAAAGAGACCTCACCGTCAAGATGAGGTCTGATGATTCAGGTTTAGAGATTGCTGGCGATCAGTTCGCCTACAGAGATGACAACACGGCTGGCAGCATCCTGCACTTCAGCTGGTGCAGCAGCTACGCATGCCGAATTCTCCACGCTTTCGAGCATGGGAATGTCATTGTAGGAATCGCCGATCGCAAATGTGTCGTCTTCATCGACATCCGTGTATGCGCACACGAAGTCAAGACCGCTGGCTTTGGAGATACCTTTGTTTACAACGTCAACAACAAAGTTGTTGGCATAGGCGACAACCGTTTCACCAAAGTAGTGGTTGATCTGGCTGGCCAGTTCAAGAGCGGCTTCAGGCGTATTGCAGGAGAAGACAACCTGGGCAAAGCGTCCGGAGTCCATAACTTCTTCTTCCGTCCAGTCCGGCTCAAGGGTCGGATAGCGGTGATCCGGGAGGTTTGGATGAACGTTGACTTTGTGACGGTGAACGCCGTCGTTGACAACGTAGCTGACAACTTCCGGATGCTCATGGGAAGCATACATCAGGTCAATCGCGGTAATGGTGTCGAGCGATGTCGACAGCAGAACAGCGTCCTTGTTATCGAAAACCATGCCGCCGTTGTTGGTGACGTAGTAATCGACAGGAATGTTAAACTCATTCAGTTCTCTTGTGATGGATTCTTTGGAACGGCCGGTAACGATAACGAAAAGATTGCCTGCTTCGCGCCAGCGGCGAATGGCTTCAATATCTTCCGGCATGACTTTTCCGCCGAACTTCAGCGTGCCGTCATAGTCAGATGCGAGTAGCTTCATTGTTTTCCTCTTTCTCTTCCGTTAGGATCTGCATTCTTTTTCAGTATATCATTCGAACTGTTTTTTAATCGACAGCGTTTTTCATCTGGAGATTTTCTCATCCGATTCCGGCACCTTTCCTGCTGCCTTGCGGGACTTAGCGAATTCGGACCAGACTATTCTGCTTTGGATCTGCAGAATCTGTTCGAAATGCGCCGCTGCTGTAATCGCTTTCAGCGGCTGACAGAACCATCATAGAATACGCCGGTCTTTCTTTCAATCCGGCTGGCTCCACTCTGTCCCCTGCTTCTGAACAAATCGCTATGGCAGTTCAGAAAAAGAGATACACGCCCAGAATGAACATCAGAATGAACACAAGGAAGAAGAGCGGAAAGAAGAGCGGAGAACAGGATAAAACCCATTCGAGACTTCACCACCGAATATAAATGCTCCCTTCTCTCTTTTCTGCTCTGCGGCTGACTTCTACAATAAAATCACTCTGCAAAACGCCCGCAAGCATAAGCAGAGGACATCAGTACAGTCAAAATCAGAACAATCAAGAAAAGGAGTCTGCGATGAAAACTATCCTTTTTGTCTGCCATGGCAATATCTGCCGTTCCACTACGGCACAATGGGTCTTTGCGGATCTGGTTGAAAAAGCCGGTCTGGAAGATGAATTTGCCAGCGAAAGCGCTGCTCTGTTCAGCGATGAAATCGGCAGCCCGATCTACCCGCCTGCTGCAGCGGTACTTCGTGAACACCATATTCCCTATGGAGATCACCGTGCCAGAAAGCTTACGATCCGGGAAGCCCAGGAGGCTTACCGCATTTATTACATGGATGAAGAAAACCTCTGGAAGCTTGAACAGATGCTTCCTCATTCCCTTCTTTCCAAAGTTGAACCGTTAAAAAAAGACGGCGAAATCACCGACCCGTGGTATACCCGCAATTTTGAAAAAGCCTTTGCTCAGATTGAAGCCGCCTGCAAAGAACGTCTTGAGGAACTGACTCATGAATAACACCCATTTCCGGCAGAATCTGCACACCCATACGCAGTACTGCGACGGAAAAAGCACGATGGAAGAGATGATCCTTTTCGCCATTGAACATGGCTATTCATCTTTAGGCTTTTCCTCCCACTCCTGGCAGCCGCTCGATACCGGCTCCATGACGCCGGACAGTCAGAAAAAATATATCAACGACTTCTTTGCACTCAAGGAAAAATACGGCGATCAGATCGATCTGCATCTTGGGCTTGAACTTGATTCGCTCAGTGATGAGAACCTGCGAAAATCAGGTCCTTTTGAATACATGATCGGAAGCGTCCATTATCTGAATGCAAAAGGAAAAGAGATGGCCATTGATGAATCCAGGGAAATCTTTGAATCCCTGCTTTCTGAAGGATTCGATGATGACATCTATGCCATGCTTGCCGCCTACTATGCGACGGTGAAAAAGATGATTGAAGCCAGTGATCGAAGAGGTTTTGAAGTCGTCGGTCACATTGATCTGATCTCGAAATACAACGAAGAAGAAACTTTCTTCCGCTTCGATGATCCAGAAGTCCTTGACCTGGCCATGGATGCCGTCAAAGCCGGAATTGATCGCGGGCTGATCTTTGAAATCAACACTGGCGCGATTTCAAGAGGCTACCGCACGCTTCCTTATCCTCACCCTGCTCTGCTCAAGCGCATGGCGGATGCCGGTGCAAAATTCTGCATCAGTACAGACTGCCATAACGCAAAAGACATTGCACAGAGCTATGAAGAAGCGATCCGCCTGGCGCAGTCAGCCGGCATTGATACGTTCTATGTTCTGGCAGAGGATGGATTTGTACCTGTAAAGGCCAGCACTCTTCTTTAATCTGGCAGATCGCCCGTATTGAATGATTCCGTTTTCATAAAATCCTGAGAAAGATAGAATACGGCCGGATCGCTTGTTAAAATAGCAGGAGAGAGATTGAACTCTGCATGAACCACGCCGATCGCTGCCTTAGGCAGCAGTTTGAAGCGGTTCAAATCGGAAAGGGAAATCTGTATGAAACTCAGTGAACTCAAAGCGTATCACGCTTACTATGTCATGACGGTGCTCTTCTTTGCCTCATGCTTCTTCTTCAAAGATATGGTCTTCTTCCCCCTTGGATGCTGCATGCTCTGCCTTGGATGGGTTAAGCAGCTCAAAGAAACAGGCCGTCTGAAAACCGCAAAAGACGCGACTGCAGAACAGAGCACAGTCAGCGATCAGGCTGACGCTTAATGAAAGCTTCTGTACACTCTGACGTTTTGCCGGTTCAGTTATAAACCGGTCCATCCATTCATTTATCAACAGAAAAAATCCGCATGGTTGAGGTCATGCGGATTTTTTGCAAGGTAAAACATGAGAAGACAGGTACGAAAGCATGCAGGGATATCCGGTTTGCCCGACCGGGCAGATTCGCAGGCAGAACCTGTCAACACGAACAGTATAAACAGACCATTCCTGAAGCAAGTCCGGAATGACCGTTATTCCTTCGCTGCAGCACCAGTCATTCTTGCCGAATGGGCAGCGTCTTCGTGTCTGGAAGAGCTGCGCACAGTCAGACCGAGCTTTTTCTTCTGAGCACGGGAGAGCGGAACACGCATGGAGTGGTTGAGCTCGACTTCATCTTTGTAGATGCCGGTCAGATACTTGCCGTTGACAAGATAGGAGATATGAACGCGCAGAAAGCCATAGCGTTCAAACTCCGCATCAAGATCGGTAAGGTTGAGCCGGCGGTGGAATTCGCCCTTGCGGGTGTGGAAGTGGACATTCTTGCCGACTTTTTCCAGATAGAAAATGTCTTCGACAGGAATATCGATTTTTACGCCCTGGTAAACCAGCGAATAGACTTCCTTCTGTGCAGCCTGGGTTTTCAGGTCGCTCTCAATGGCTTTGAGGTCTTCGACAAGATGACTCTTGGAGAGATAGAAGATGCGGTTGCGGGTTTCGCCAGCACGTCTTGGCTGCGGGTCGCCGTAGAGATAGACAACCATCGCGGTCGGGTTGTCGTGGACAAATACGCTCTCAAGACGGGGCGTATCAAACATTTCATCAAAAAAGAAAATCTGGTACTTTTCTTCCTTCATGGCGCGGGCCAGATCGGACGCCTTGTAAAAATGGCGGAAGGTCCAGTCTGTCGTTTTAAAAAATTCCGCGAGAAGAAACACAATGTCCTTGGTTTCCTTTTCATGTTCAAGAATCGCAATTCGGATCAAGGCAGACCATCCTTTCGTCTTCTGTTCCCGCCCAGCTTAACTCCATTTGATGGATGTAAGCGGTTCAGGAATCGACATGGTATTCATTTTAAAACAGATTGGCCTGAAATGGAAAAGGCGATCAGGCGGATATGCAAAAAAGAAGAGAGAATCAGTCAACAATCTCTCTTCGAATATCGGCGCCAAGCGCTTTGAGTTTCTTATCGAGGCGGTCATAGCCGCGGTCGATGTGTTTGATTTCGTGAATTTCGGTTTCACCGTCAGCCATCAGGCCTGCAATGACCAGAGCGGCACCGCAGCGAAGATCCGTCGCGGTTACTCTTGCACCATGGAGCGGTGTCGGTCCGACGATAATGCCGGTTGCACCCGATACATCCGTATTGGCTCCCATGCGGGCCAGCTCAGGCAGATGTTTGAAACGCTGTGCATAGATCGATTCTGTAATGGTCGAACGGCCTTTTGAGCGGGTCAGCAGTGCCGAGAACGGCTGCTGAACGTCAGTCGCAAAACCTGGATAAGGTTTTGTGGTGATGTCCGTTGCTTTAAGAATCTTGTTTGGCAGGTTGTTGAAGACATGGACTGCATCGTTGGTTGTATCCAGGTTAATGCCGATGTCTTCGAGTTTAGCGATGATGGCTTCAAGATGCTGCGGAATCACGTTGGTGATCCACATGTCATCGGCCATCGCCGCAGCGATCAGAATATATGTAGCCGCTTCAATGCGGTCTGGAATAATCTCGTGGAAGCAGCCCTTCAGCTCCTGGCAGCCGTCGATAACAAGGGTATTGGTACCCATGCCGTGAATCTTGGCTCCCATTTTATTGAGCATCGTGGCAATGTCGATAATCTCAGGTTCTCTTGCTGCGTTTTCAATGACCGTTTTTCCCTGTGCGAATACGGCAGCCATCATGATGTTAATGGTTGCGCCAACCGAAGAAATATCCAGGAAGATCCGTGTTCCTCTCAGGCCGCCTTCCGGTGCCTCAAGAAGCGTGTATTCCTGCGATCCGTCTTCCGGATAGGAAACTTTTGCACCAAGGGCCTCGAAGCCTTTGATGTGCAGGTCGATCGGACGGGGTCCGAGATAGCAGCCGCCCGGCATGCGGATCAGCACACGGCCGAATTTGCCAAGCAGAGCGCCCATGAAGTAATAGGAAGCGCGCAGTTTGGTGACCGCATCAGAAATGAGCGGCCGGTCTTCCATGCCCCGCGGGTCAATGACCAGCGTTTCTTCGTCTGGCTGATCGACTTTTACGCCCAGTTCGCGCAGAAGCTCAATCAGTGCGCGGACATCGGAAATCTGCGGAACGCCGTAAATGGTCACCGGTTCGCTGCCAAGTACAGCAGCCGGAATCAGAGCAACCGTTGAATTTTTGCTTCCGGAGATTCGCACAGTTCCGTTAAGCCGCCTGTTTCCTCTGATCTTGATGACTTCTTCCATTGCGTGCGCCCCCTTCGTTACGGTCAGATGACCGTTCAGTTCTAAGTAAATCTGTTTCGTCGTAGTTCATGTTATGCATTTCTTCTCTAAGGACAGAAATGCGGAAGATTCTGCAGAAGACTGCGGGATAGAAAAGCAGCCGGCATATCGGCTGTCTTTTGTATCGATCATATCCTTTTCCCGCGCTTTTCCGGTCTGGTTTGATTTTCAGACCGGTGACCTGCTTCAGGCAGTCAGAATCTTCCCGTGCATGTCACTTCGCGGACATGCGTAAAGTGCGAAAGGAAAAAGCTTTTTCCCTCATTTTTTCAGTTTATCCCGTAGGCAATTATACAAGCTTTTTATAACGTGTAAAGCGAGCACAAAAACGGATGCGCTTACATCAGAAGATCGCATCCGTTTTTAATCGTATGCTTTCGGACAGAGCAGATGCAGGACAGATCAGACTGAAAAGAGAACAGAGCGGGTTGTCTGTTCTCTTTTCGTTCAGTTTAACTGATTTTCTTTGTCTCTGCCGTGATCTACTTCCGCTCGAGAACCGGCGTTTTTCCAGCGCTTGCCATGTCGCCTTCAAGCACGCGGTACTCGCCGCCTTTTGAAGTCGTGACGATCATGACAGTCGTCATATCGAGTGCGCTGTTATCAAAAAACTTTCGGTCAATCTTAAAAATCGGCTGACCCGGACGGACTTTGCTTCCCTCTGGCAGAAGGACTTCAAAACCGCGCGCACGTGTTTCCGGCGCGCCAAGTCCGACATGGACATAGACTTTCTCGCCTGACTCGGTCTCAATGCCAAAGGAATTGCGGTTGACCGAAATGAGAACAAGCGTACCGGCTGCAGGAGAAACAACTAAGTCTTCGTTAGGAACAATGGCAACGCCCTCGCCATACATCTTGGCTGCATATACGGGATCGCTGACCGAGTTGAGCGGCAGAATCTTGCCGGAGATCGGCGCATACAGTCTTCGGTCCGGCGCTCTGCGTTCCTTATTGCGTTTAAAATTAGGCTTCATTTTCTTTTCCTTTTAAATGGCTGTCCATCCAGTCTGTGATTTCTTCCAGGCGGCGTACGCGGTTCTGTGGACGTCCGGAGCGGGACAGTTCGTGGTTTTCATGATGGAAGAGGACCATTCGGGCCTCGACTCCATTGTGCAGAAGTCCGTTAAACATCTGATAGCCCTGCTCAAGCGGGCAGCGGTAGTCTTCATCGGAATGAATCAGCAGCGTCGGCGTTTTTGCGTTCGCGATGTACTTCATCGGAGAATGCTCCCAGAGAACATCCGGACTGGAAAGATCCGCCCCCTGCTGATCAAGCGTAAACTCCGGGCCGATATCGCTGGTTCCCCAGAAGGAAATCCAGTTGGAAATCGAACGCTGTGTGGCCGCTGCTTTAAAGCGGTTGGTATGGGTAACGATCCAGTTGGTCATGAATCCCCCATAGCTTCCGCCAGTTACGCCCAGGCGGTTTTCATCGATCTGCGGAATCTGCTCAAGAACCGCATCGGTAAAGCGCATCAGATCATCGCAGTCAGCTGTTCCATAGCGTCCGCGCATGTCTGCGTAGGCATTGCCCTGTCCATCGCTGCCAAACGGGTTGCAGAAGAAAACAAAATAACCCTTCGATGCCCAGACCTGCATCTCATGATAGAACACCGTACCATAAACCGTTTTCGGGCCGCCATGAATATCGAGAATTGCCGGATACTTTTCATCTTCATGGAAATCCATCGGATACAGCACCCAGCCAAGCTGTGAACTGCCCTCTGATCCGGTAAAGAAGACTGGTCTGGCTCTGGCGACATACTTATCTTCAAGACCAGTCTGAAAATCGGAAATCTTCTTCGGATCCCCTTCATCCATGACATACAGTTCCTGCAGTCCGGAAGGTTCAGCGCCGATGAAGTACAGTCTTCCATCCGCAAACCCAAACGAATGAATTGTTCCAGGCCATTCGAGCACCTGATGCAGAGCACCGTCTTCAAAGCAGAAAAGCGTGACGTGGTTGACGATCGTCGCAGTAAAGAACAGACGGTCCTCGCTGACTGCTGTCATGTTTCCGCCAAGCACTGCACAGTCCGTACCGACAGTATTGCCGATCGATTCATCCCAGCGCATGCCGCATTTCTGCTTGCGGCTGTCCAGACTGAGTTCATAGAGATTGGCATTGGAATTCAGACCGATCGGATTTCCGTCGCTGCCAAAGTAAAGCAGCGTATCCTTCACGCCATTGAGGGTGTAAATATCCAGATTTGTCTTGGCCAGGCTGACGAGCAGTCCGGTCTTCGGATCAAATTCGAAGATTTCATCTTCATGAAGCGGGTGAACCGGACCGGCTTTGCATGCCGAGAAATAAACCCGGTTCTGGTGAATCGTAATTGCGGAAATGAAGAACTCTTCGCCAAAGCGGGCGATTGTTTCTTTTTTCTGTGTGTCATAGACACAGATGATCTGGCGTTTCTTTGAAGTAAAGCCGACGTTGTTGGCATACCATGGCGTCTCGTCGAGCACTTCAACATCGCCTGGCCGGCTTCCTGCCTCTTCATTGAGATCTTTTACTGCTGTAAAGACGAGCAGATGATCATCCGCAAAGCCCACCGGCGTGCAGCCGGCAAATGGGAATTCATCTTCCTGAATGGCTTCTCCGCCTTTAAGCGAGAGCGAATACAGACGGCTTGCCGCAGTTTTCTCTGACTTATCTTCTTTTTCACTCGCACCGCTTAAGAAGAACCAGACTGTTTTTGGATCTTCAAAGGCAAAGGCTCTTACATTGCCTCTTGATGTCAGCTGCCGGATCTTTTTATCCCGGCACAGCATGAGATCGCAGCGGATGTCGTTGGCCTTTTCATCGAGCTGTCCGCGAACAAAGACGATGTTTCTGCCCTTGCCTTTGAGTCCGCCGAAGAATCTGAACGAATACAGATCGGAAATCTCAACAGGTTTCATAGTTACCTCCCGGGATGGTGCCGGCAATGCGCACACCATCACTTTCGCATTGAATCTGAATCGTAATGAATTCATTATATCCATTCCGATTCTGTTTTCCAATTTGTATCCGATTCCGTTGATTTTTAGACCGTTTCAGGATAAAAGCCAATCCGACCGAACTGTTCGAAATAATAAGACAACATCCTCAGAGCACAAAAAAGCGGCACGGATTTTCATCCATGCCGCAGTTTTTATCTTCTTTCTGTATGTAAGACTTACGCTTTGTTTGCAGAGCCAAGGAAGTCTGTTACATAGTCTTCAACCAGTTTCTGGATTGCTTCAGCACCTGGTTTGAGCAGTTTTCTTGGATCCCAGCCTTTGTTGGTGAGGTCTTTGCCGTCTTCGATATATTTGCGGGTAGCATCAGCAAATACGAGCTGGCATTCGGTGTTGATGTTTACTTTGGAAACGCCAAGAACGATGGCTTCTTTAACCATTTCCTGAGGGATTCCGCTTCCGCCGTGGAGTACGAGCGGTTTGCCTTCAGTAACTTTCTGGATTTCAGCAAGAACGTCGAAGTTCAGGCCAGCCCAGTTTTCCGGATATTTGCCGTGGATGTTGCCGATACCAGCAGCAAGGAAGTCTACGCCAAGGTCGGATACAGCTTTGCATTCAGCAGGATCTGCAACTTCGCCAGAAGAGATAACGCCGTCTTCTTCGCCGCCGATACCGCCGACTTCGCACTCGATGGAGATGCCTTTGGAATGAGCAAGCTCGATGAGTTCTTTGGATTTTTCAATATTTTCTTCGATTGGATAGTGGCTTCCGTCGAACATTACGGATGTGAAACCAGCTTCGATGGCTTTTTTAGCACCTTCGTAAGAACCATGGTCGAGGTGGATAGCTACAGGTACAGTGATGTTGTAGAAATCCATGATGTTTTTAACCATGTCAACAGCGTTTTTGTAGCCGCACATGTATTTAGCAGCACCTTCAGAAACACCGAGGATGACAGGGGATTTTTTGGCTTCGCAGCCGAGCAGAATGGCTTTGATCCATTCCATATTGTTGATATTGAAGGCTCCAATAGCGTAATGGCCTTCATGGGCTTTGTTGATCATTTCAGTTGCAGAAACTAACATGATTCAAATTCCTCCTTGTTATTAACGTCTCTAGTTTACGCTAGTTCTCACACAATTCAAAGGCAATTCACTGCCGCCCCTAAAGATTCGAACAGTTCACCTGCTCTGCCCGGGTTTCGATTTTTTGCCCTTGGATTATTGTTGAACTGGATTTTTTCATCTCTTCCGAAAAGTTTTTCTGTCTGTTCGCCTGCTGGACGCTTCCAGGGGCCCTGGCGCTCCTGTCCGTTTCAGTTCTTTGGCAGTCTGCGGGTAAAGTTATGAATGCCCTTTCATCGTTTTTTATTTTTCTTTGCGCGTCAGCACTGCCTTTTCTCCCTGTTCAGGAACTGGCAGTGAAGAGACGGAATACGGACCTTTGCCGTTCTGGTACCACTTACCTCTTGGAAACTTAGTCCGGAAGGCTTTAAACGTTTTGTGCAGACCGGCTCCATAGACCACTCTGTTTAGTGACTGACAGCCATCAAACATCTTCTGCGTATAGCGGGCGTTCTGCGTATTGAAATCTGCCACATTCAGATCTTCAAGCATGAACGCATCGGAAAACATCTTAAAGAGCGTCGTCGCCTGCCCTGTATGAAACTTTCCTGAATCCAGGGAACGGAGCGAACTGCAGTCGGAAAACATGAAATCAAAACTCTTCACCCGTTCTGTTTCAAAGCTGGAAACATCGATTTTTCGCAGTCCCCTGCATCCGCAGAACATGAAGCTCATGTTTTCAACCTGCCAGGTATCAAATCTGGAAAGATCGAGCTCTTCAAGGCGGTGACAGAACGAAAACATGCCATTCATGTTTTTAACCTGTGCGGTATTAAAGCGGCTGACATCCAGTTCTGTAATCAGATAGCAGCTTGAAAACATGCCGGACATATCTTCTGCCAGACCTGTTCTGAAATTTGTGACATCGAGTTCATGCAGACTGAAGCAGCCGCTGAACAGATCCGAGAAATCTTTTACATTACCGGTATCAAAGCTGCTCACGTTGACATGCGTCATTCCGCCGCAGTCATAAAACAGGCCTCGCATGGATGTCACTTCACTTGTATCCCAGCCGGACAGATCCATCGTTTCAATGGACGTGTACAGACCGCGCTTGCTGATGGATTTTGGCTCATCGCCGCCAAAGGCATAGCTTAAATCGCCGATGATTTTAAATGGCGCACTTCCATCGACCGCGTCAATTTCATGATGATACGCATACCATGGCCAGCGATCGCTGCTCGCCCCTTCAGGATGAGCTGAAGCGGGCAGATCATCTGTATTGAGCATTCCTTCACCAATCACAAGAAGGCCGTCTTCATCAATGGTCCACTTGGCTGTACCGATCATGCCGGAATGAATGATTCTCGCTTGTTCTGTGGAGTGATCGGATTTTCGAAAAGATGCAGGCATTGGATATCTCCTTTCTCAGGCTTCAGCCGGTTATATTTTTTTATTTGCTTTTCATCAATGTCATTAAGTTTAGTTGATTGAGGCCTTTCCTCCTTGATTGGAGGAGAG